>Ga0209002_10000218_pt1 | contig 43366 bp, 30 predicted proteins | sample Rifsed16ft2_FD_184010 | JGI IMG/M metagenome (GOLD analysis project Ga0209002, IMG submission 184010) | Soil microbial communities from Rifle, Colorado, USA - sediment 16ft 2 (version 2) | ecosystem: Environmental > Terrestrial > Deep subsurface > Rock core/Sediment | place: Rifle, Colorado...
GCGGCGAGCCGCTGCGCCTCGACCGAAACTTTCCGCCTTTCGCGGCACGGTGGAGGAAGTATCGTGCGCCCGGCCGATGGTCTTTACCCTTCGCGGGAAAGATCGCTCCGGAAAAATCAAGCTGATGAAGCTTCGCGCCGCCAGCGCGACCGAATTTTTCGCCATCGCCACCCAGGGTTCTCCGCCGGCCAGTTTCAATGCCTGCGAGAGCAAGGGTCTTGCCGCCCGGGCAACCTTTCGTCCGTCACCGCCCGGTGACCCCTACGATGGCGAACTCACCCGCGTGGATTTTGACTGGTCCCGAAAGTGAACGATTTCGTTCCCCCCACCCTCTCGCTCGCTGTGGCCCCGGCTCTATTCTTCGAGCGGGGCCGGGTTCTTCATGAAATCTTCCGGCTCAATCCCGAGCGCGTCCACCAGCCGCGTGTAGTAGCAAAAGAGCGCAGCAATTTCGGCGGTGTCCAGGATCTCCTCATCGCTCAATCCGGCCTGACGCAAGCGGTCGAGGGTCTGCCGGCTCACTTGATGCACGTTGGTAGCGATCTGAGCCGCGTAGTCGAGGATGGCGCGCAACCGGCCAGGGAGCGAACCCCGGCGGTAATCGCTCTTGATCGCCTGCACCATTTCCGGCGGGGCCCCCGCCAGCCGGAGATCTTCTCCGTGAGCCTCGGTTCAATAGAAACAGTCGCTCGCCCGCGAGACCACCGTGGCGATAGCCTCGCGTTCGAGGCGGCTGAGCCGTGAAGGGCCGTACATCAGCGTGAGATAGAGCTTCGTCGAAGCTTCGAGCGCCCGGGGGTTCAAGCTCTGAATCTTGACAACGTTGAAGACTCGGCCGGCTCGACGCCGGGCATCTTCGTACTGCCGAAGCAAATCGCCCGTTGCTTCCCCTTCCTCGATGACTCGAATCCAAGCCATAACCACCCCCCCTTTTGTCAGACGAAGAGAGCCGCACGGGTCGTCTCTTGGTCGCGCCCATTCCCTGGTTCGGAAAAGTACTTGCGGGAACCCCCGGGTCCCGCTTCTTGGCTATTCCCGGCCGGCGCATGCGAGGAGAAGCCTGGATTTCGGATCAAGTGGCGGCCCTCGGGGCGGGATTCTAACGCTCTCGTTCCACGACCGACTTTTTGAGCGCGGCCAGATCGTCGGAGAGTTTCTTCTGTCCGGAGGCAAGCCGAAACAAGTAGCCAAGGTGGATCAGCCAGACCGCGGCATAGGCCCAAAAAAGGTTTCTCATGGTCTTGGACTCATTTCTCGCTGCAAACTTTCGAGTTCGGCGCGCATCCGTTCCATCCGGTATCGCTCACGAAAGTACCAGGCGAAAAGCGACAGGAATGCTGCTAGGCACCACAAGAACCCTCGCCACATTTCTGGGTCGAGTCCGGAGCCGGCCCCGCCGGCGATCACCGGTTGCGGATGCTGCGTCCGCCACCAGCGAATGGACATGTACACGATGGGCACGTCCAAAAAGCCGATGATGCCAACCGCGGCCGCCAGATTGGCGCGGCGGCTCGGATCGCTCACGGCATTGCGCAACAAAAGGTAGGCGACGTAGATCATAAAGAGGACGAGCGTGGACGTCAGCCGGGCATCCCAGGTCCACCAGATGCCCCAGACCGGCTTGGCCCAGAGCGGCCCCGTCGTCAACACGATGCTGCAATACACCAGACCAATTTCCGCCGCCGAGACGGCCGCCCAGTCCCAGCGCGCCTGGCCGGTGGCCAGATAGGCGAGACTCGAAACGAAAACCACAAAAAACGCGAAGAAAGAAATCCAGGCCGAAGGCACATGCACATAGAAGATGCGCTGGATGACTCCCATGGTGCGCTCGGTCGGCACCTCCAGAAAAACCACATAGAAGGCAATCAAGAGCAAAGCCGCCGTGATGGCCGGCAGAAGGGCCCCCGCGAGGTTCCATGTTCTCTTGCCCATAAGAGGGAAATCTCTTCACCGCAAGCCGGTCATGCCCGGCCCGCCTCACCCGAATTTCTACTCTTCCACGATATAGGGAAAAAGCAGCAGCGATGCCACCGTAAAAATGATGTCAAATCCGGTCATCAGTTGCAGCCAGAGATAGGCTTCGCGCATCGGCTCACCCGCTATCCAGGTCGCGGTCGCTTCCACCATGGCAATCAGGAGTGGCACGCTGATCGGCAGGACGAGCAGCGGAAGCATCAGCTCGCGCATCCGGGTATTGGCGGTGATGGCCGAAAACGTGGTGCTGACGGAAGCAAATCCCCACGTGCCCAGAAGCAAAATGCCTGCCAGCCACGGGAACCTCGACCCAAGCCCAATGTTATAGAACACCGCAAAGATCGGCAAGACAACCGCTTCGGCGGCGAGCATGAAAGCCACATTGCTTGCCAGTTTGCCGAGATAGACTGCGCCCGGGCCGGCGGGCGTCAGCAGAAGTCCCTGGAGACATTCATTCGTCGTTTCACGCGCGAACGACCGGCTCAGTCCAAGAATTCCGGCAAACGTAAAAGCGATCCAGAGCAGGCCGCCGGCGATGCGGCGCGTTTCTTCGGCGGTTGGTTCAAAGGCAAAGCTGAAGATCACGATGAGAATGAGAGCAAACACCATCATGGTGGTGAAAACCTCTTTGCTTCGCCGCTCAATGCGGAGGTCTTTGGCGGCGATGGTCAACCCGGCTTTAAGAGCGTTCCTCATTTTCTCGACGGTTGGCAGGCCTGGCCAGCCTGGCCGGCCGGTCACTCAAGCGATGGCTTAAAGCCGCCGCTTACTGCCCCGCGCGAGCCAGGCGCGCGCGGATTTGCCCGGCCGTCTCCGGCCGGTTGAGCTCGTCCAAAACCGCTTCACCCCGCTCCAGGATCACCGCCCGCGTCGCCAGCGGCAGGACTTCCTCGAGATGGTGGGTGCTGATCACGACCGTTCGCTGTTGCTCCCGAAAGTTTTCGAGCGTGGCCATCAAGCTTTGCGACGACCGGGCATCGAGCCCCGTGAAGGGTTCGTCCATCAGGAGCAAACTCGGGTCGTGGAGCAACGCCCGGGCAATCGCCGCCCGCTGGCGCATCCCGCGGGAAAGATTGCGGACAAGCTCATGCGCTCGCGCATCCAGACTCATCATCTCGAGCAAGGCCTGAACTCGCTGCTCGGCCCGGTCCAAGCCGTAAAGGCGAGCATAGAGACGGAGATTTTCCGCGGCCGTAAGCTCCTCGTAGAGGAAGCTGTTGTGCCCGACAAAACCTATCGAGCGCTTGGCCTGTTCCTCGTGGTCGCGCGCTGCCGCGCCATCGAACAGAATTTCTCCCGAAGACGGCTTCGAGAGCAGGGCGAGGATGCGCAGCAAGGTTGTTTTCCCGGCGCCGTTCTGGCCGAGCACGGCCAGAAACTCGCCCGGTGCGATGGCCAGCGACACCTGCCGCAACGCCCAGAGGGTCCCAAAGTATTTCGATACGTTGCGCAGCAGGACGCTGGGGGCAGTGGTGCCGTTCCCGCTGGATTTGCCCGCTACGGAATGCCAGGGATGGCCGGCAAGGGGCACGGTCAATTCCCGCTCCCCAAGAAGAATGACCGGAAATGAGTTGGCAGGGCGCTACGCATCAGCCTCAAGCGATCCCGAACCCCGCCCTCGGGGGGCCTGATCAATTCGGTAGAGGTGAACGAGCGCGACGCCCAGGATGAAGAGCGCGAAACCGAGAATATACCATCGCGCCTGGCTCACGGCATCGGGCATCCTCCGTACGGCGGCACTGGCTGCGCTTCCCTCGCCCAATCCCTTGATTTGGACTTGCAGCAGTTCCCCGGCCCGGTGTGCGCCCGCGGAATAGATCCTCAGGCCGGACTCCTCATCCTCGCCCTGGGCTTGCAATCGGGCGCCGGCTATTTCCACTCCTGTACGCGGCGCCAAAACCAGCAGTGATTTCACGGGATAGTAGCTCTTCGAGGCGAAGCTCGCCTGCCCGCCCCCATAGTTCAATTCATAGGCGATGCGGATGCGCGTGCGGCCGGGCTTAAGCGGGTAGTCCACTCCAAAAGCGTCAGCTTCTCGAAGCGGGATGGCCGCCCGCGTGACGGGCATGCCGGCGGGCGATTCGACCGACACACGAGGCTCGGAGAGCCGCCCGCTCGAAACGTAAAAGCGAAACGTACCCTCGCCCTGGTAGAGCGTTGCCGGAGGCTCGCTCCGATTTGAGATCTCGTACCATTCCTCGACGTTTAGCCGGGTGCCTTCTTCGCCCGCGGCGGAGGGTTGCAGGCGAACCGCCCGTCCGTCAACTGAGATGTCGCCCGGCTTGGCCGAAGCTTCATAGACCGTGACCTCGGCCTCCACTCGATGGCGCCCGCCAAAAACAACCGATTGAAAATAGTTCGCGCCGGCATAAGTGACTTGCAAGAGATAAGGGCTGGCCGAGGAGGAATCTACATTCTCCACCCGGAAGCGGCCGCGGCTGTCGGAGGGAACGGTAGCCACGGGCTGCATCCCGCCTTCTAGTTTGAGCAGGACAACGGCTTGATGAGGTTGGGGTGAGCCGGTGGTGGCGTTTCGCACCACGCCTTCGACCACTCCGGCGCGAGCCAGCCCCGATGAAATCGGGGCCAACGCCGCGCTCGTCCCTATCGCCGAGGCGATCCATAGCAGAAATTTCCGCTGGGTCGGGTAAGGGGTCATCACTGTTTGGATTCCTGCGCCACCTCGGCGAGTTTTTCGCCGCACTCGCCGCAAAACTTGTTTTGCCAGGAGTTGCCAGCGCCGCAAAACGGGCAAATCTGCTCGCCCCGATGGGATCGGGGCTCGCGCGTTGATGGCGGCGAAGCGACGGGCGGTTCGGCGGCGCGGGCGGAGGCGGAGCCCTGGTGGGATTCGATTTGCGCCATCACCCCGCCAATCTCGAATTGGCACTGTTGTTTGAGTCTCTGGTAGTCGTCGTCGGACAGCTTTCCCATACGATATTCGAGATTCAGGTCGCGCAAGTTTTCGTAAAGGACTGCCTTCTTTTCGAGAAGATAGCCGAGCTGGGGATCAGGCGCAGGCACGGGCGTTGTGCCCGGCTGCACATACACCACATAAACAATCGCCACCAGCGCCAACAGGGCACACACTACAAAAACCATGATTCAAACCACCGCTTGGGATTGTCGGGCGTTTGGCCCGACATGCCTATCGGGATAAATCCCCATACTCCCCTTCCCGGCGTCGCCCGGGATACGCTCTCCCCCCGCGCCGGGGCGCATCATTCGCCCAGTTGCCGAAACTCCTCGTCAATCGTTCGCTGGTACTTTTCCGCCAGAGGGCCACTCGGCGAGGGCGCCAACCGGCCGCGCCGGCGCCAGGCTACCATCACTGAACGAACAATCACCAGGCCGGCCAGCAGGCCTACGAACGGCATAATCCACGCCATCAGGTTAAAGCCGCGAGCGGGAGGCGCGGCGAGCACCGCCAGGCCATACTGTGACACCATCTGATCGATCACTTGTTGCTCGGAAAGCCCGCTTGCCAGCGCGGCGCGAATGTTCTGTTGCATCGGGATCGAGAACCCACAGTCCTGGTGCGGGCAGGCGCCGAGCGGATAGTTGCAGCCGCATTGGCAAACGAATTTTGCGGTCACCCGCTTGAAGGATTCTTCCCCGGCCCGGGCGGGGCCGGCAGCTTGAGGAGTCGCCCGGGAAGCCAGAAGCAACAGGGCGAGTGCCAGCCCCCATGCCATCCGGGCGGGCGCAAAACGGTTAAGCCTGGATCGCATGTTTGCTTTCCGCGCGGGTGGCTCTCTCCCCTCGCGCCTGTTCCGCTGCCTGAGCGCGGATCGCCTCGGCCGCCTTGTTCGGCAGCAGCGCCGTGAGCGTGCCGAGGACCACGACAAAGCCGCCCATCCAGACCCAGTTCACCAGCGGGTTTGCAAAAACCTGAAGCACGATGTCGCGGCCATTATCGGCCATCCCCGCGAAGACGACATAAAGGTCCTGAGCCGGCCGCGGGCGGATGGCGACCTCCGTGGTGGTTTGGCGACTCGCTTTGTAGAACCGCCGCTCTGGATAAAGGCGATCCACCAACTTGCCCTCCTGATAGAGCTCGATCACCGCCCGGCCAGCCGCATAGTTGGCGTTGTCAATCTGTTCGATATTGGCGCAGACCAGTTTGAATCCGCCAATCTCCATCGCTGAGCCGACCGCCATCTCGACCTGCTTTTCTTCGTTGAAGGCCGAACCGGCAATGCCGATGAAAATCAAAACCATCCCGAAGTGAATGATGTAGCCGCCGTAGCGGCGGGTGTTGCGGCGGGTGAGGTGGACGAGCGACCCCACCCATCCCAACTGACTTTTCTGCCGGATGACCCGGGCGCCGCGATAGAACTCAGCCATCAGGGTGGCGGTGACAAAGACGCTCAGGAAAAGCGTGACCAGCGGCGCCAGCTTCCTCACGCCGAGGATGGCGAGCACCACCGTCGCCACTCCCCCGATGAAGATCGGCCAGGCGAAATTTCGCTTCAGGCTCTCGAGCGAAGTCTTGCGCCATGCGAGCAGCGGGCCAACCCCGGTAAGGAACAGGAGGAAGAGGCCGATGGGAATGTTGACCTTATTGAAGTAAGGCGCGCCGACGGTGATCTTGACGCCTTGCACCGCTTCCGAGAGCACCGGGAAGAGCGTGCCCCAGAGCACGGCAAAGCAGGCGGCCAGCAAGATCAGGTTGTTGAAGAGAAAACTGCTCTCGCGCGAAAGGAACGAATCGAGCTGATTTTCGCTCTTCAGGTAATCGAGGCGCGTGACCAGCACCACGGCTGAAAACGCAACCCCCAGGGTGATGTAGGTGGCGAAATAGGGCCCGATGGGTGATTGCGCGAAGGCATGCACGGAAGAAACCACGCCGCTGCGCGTCAGGAATGTCCCGAAGATGCATAAGAAATAGGTCCCCATCACCAGGACCATGTTCCAGACTTTCATCATGCCTTTCTTTTCCTGCATCATGACCGAATGCAGATAGGCAGTCCCGGTCAGCCAGGGCATGAGGGAAGCGTTTTCCACCGGATCCCAGCCCCAGTATCCGCCCCAGCCGAGCACAACGTAAGCCCAACGCGCCCCCAGCAGGACGCCGCACGTGAGAAAGCCCCAACTCACCATCGTCCACCGCCGGGTGGTGTAGATCCACCGCTCGCCCTTCTGACGGGTGATGAGCGCGGCCATGCCAAACGCAAACGGTACGACAAAACCAATGTAGCCGAGATAGAGGATGGGCGGGTGGATCACCATCAAAGGGTATTGCAGCAGCGGATTGAGGCCGCTCCCGTCGGCTGGAAGGAAGAGCCGCGGCACCCCGGCGCTCATATCAGCCCAAATCGAGAAGGGGTTGGCAGCGAGGTTGTTTAACAGCAGGAAAAAGACCTGGGTCGCCATCAGTACGGCAATCACGTAGGGCATCAACCCGGCCAGGCTTGCCTCCTGGCGACGGCGATAAATCACCACCACCAGCAGTGAGTAAACCGAGAGCAGCCAGCTCCAAAAAAGCAGCGACCCTTCCTGGCCTGACCAGAGGGCAGCGAACTTGTAGAAGAGAGGCAACGCCCGGTTGCTGTGCGCCGAAACGGCAGCCACCTGAAACTGGTCGCGCAACAGCAGCGATACGAGACAGGCAACAGCCACGGTGATCAGCAAGCAGACCGCAATCGCCGCTCGCTCACCGCTTTCTTGAAGCAGCGGCTTCTCCCGCCGCGCGCCCAGCACCGACACAACGACCGAGTAAATCCCTAACGCGAGCGCCAGCAAAAGGGCAAAACTGCCGATTTGTTCCATGGTGATCTCAACGCATGCAGCGGTGAACTGAGAGGCCGCCGCTACTCCGCGACTGACGCTGCTTTCTGAGCGGCTCCCGGAGGAGCAGCTTCGTATTTCGAGGCGCACTTGGCCTGGATATGTTTGGCGACAAAAACGTGATCGGGCTGATACCGGCCCTCGGCGATCGCCTGCGCCCCGTCCACAAACGTGTCCGGTAGTGGTTCGGTGCCGACATAGACGACCGGCAAGAGATGCTCCGCCTGTTTCAATTGGAAGGAGACCTTTTTGCCATCGCGCCGGATGGAGCCGTTCACGACGTCGCCCGCCACCCGCAGCCGCTTGCTGAAGGCAGCCGAATCCCCGGCCTGCAATTCCGCGATGGTGACGTAGTAGGTTTTGCTCTCGCGCACGCCGGCAAGCCCCAGCCACACCACCACCGCGACGATTATTCCTCCACCCACCAGAAATTTTGTTTTTGGTTTCATCATGGTTCGCTCATCCTTGCCCTGCCTGCCGGCAGCCTCGGGACGGCACTCCCTCCCGGGCGGCGCTTCCCTCTTGCTGCCTTGTCTCAAGATTTAGGATGATTCTAGATTAGAGTGAGGCGCGGAGCAAGCGGTTCGCCGTCCACCGCATCCTGCACCCACGCCGCAAGACCTAGCTCGGCCGGGGCACTCCACTCGGCTACTCTCGCCGCTCGCTGATGCCCCCGCGCCGGCTACGGCCCCCACACCCATCCGGGCCGCAATCCACGCACCCCCCAGCGGCCCCGCGCGGCCGTAATGCCCTCCAAGCCACCCCCAAAAAGCGCGAAAAAATTCGCCCTTCTACCCGCTGGACACAATTCCAAACTGTGTCCTAAATTCCCCTGGACACACCCCCCCTTTCATGGTAGAGAACCCTACCCATGGGACACATCGGCCGAGCCAGCCACCATTCAGCGGGTACAAACTCTTTACATCTTTTTACTTTGCTGTAACCTTTTGCCTTTATAATGGAAGTACCCTTCAAAGTGTTTCATTTTGCCTGAGGAGGATTGCATGAGAAAGAATTTTGTCGCCACGATTTGCCTGGTTCTGCTCGCCGTCGCCCTCGTATTTGCCGGGGGAGTGAAAGGCAAGTGGGACAAGGCGGCTGCGGTTGAGAAGATGCGGACCGAACTCAGCCTCTCCCCCCAACAAGTGACCCAGCTCGAGACTCTCTACACCGAGCTTGAACCCCTGATGGCCAAGACCGATACCCTGTACAAGGAACTCGAGCGCCTGAAGGCCAGTTCGACCCCCGACGCGGCCACCATCTCCGCCAAGCAAGCCGAATTCGCTAACGCCAAGTCGGAGCTAAAGTCGAAGAAGCACGCTGGCTATCAGCGCATTCTGACTTCCGAGCAGTTCGCCAAATGGGAACAGATGAAAAAAGCGCAGATGGCCGAACACACCAAGAAGTAGCCAGGATTTGAAATCGTAGGGCAACTCAGGGTTGTGAGTTGCCCTATATTTTTTGCGCGCTCTGCGGGATTGGGCCGGGAAGCGAGCGGCGGTGCCCCGTTCCTCTTCGATGCGCAGCAACAAAATTCTCCTCCGCACCGAGCCCCGAGGCTCCAGCCTCGGGGACCAAGCCTGGGGGCTCGCGACTTCAATCCAAGCTCGACAGGTTCATGTTAGACTGCGCCTCGACCAGGGGGTGGTTTGGCAAATGAACTTCCAGCAAAAACGGGTGGCGTGGTGGATGTGCGCCGCCCTGCTGGTTCCCGGCTTGGCTCCGGCGCCCCGATACATCGGGGCGGCGCAGCCGTGGCCGTCGCGGGCTCGGCCGAAGCTGGTCGTCTTGCTGGTGGTTGACCAGATGCGGGCCGACTACATCGACAAGTTCCAACACCAGTGGACCGGCGGCTTGCGCCGGCTGATCGACGGCGGCGCCTGGTTCCGGCAAGCCGCCTACCCGTACCTGAGCACAGTCACCTGCGCCGGGCACGCCACGATTTCCACCGGCACTTTCCCGGCCACGCACGGCATGGTGTTGAATGCCTGGTGGGATCGCGAATCGGGAAAAGGGCGAGGCTGCACGGAAGATCCGCGGAGTCAAGTCATCAGCTACAGCGCGGCGGCGAAAGGCGGCCACAGCCCCGTTCGCCTTGCCGTCCCCACGTTCGCCGACGAACTGCGCGCGCAGATGGGCCCGTCTTCGCGCATCGTCATCCTCTCGCTCAAACCGCGCAGTGCGATCATGCTTGCCGGTCAGCGCGCCGACGTGGTCACCTGGTTCGATACGGGAGCAGGATCCTGGGTCACCTCGTTGGCCTACACAACTTCGCCGGTGTCCTTCCTGGAAAAGTTTCTGCAAGCGCATCCCGTGGAAAAGGATTTCGGGAAGTCCTGGAGCCGCACGCTGCCCGATCGCGCTTACCTGTTCGAGGACAACGCGGCTGACGAAAAACCCCCGCCAGGCTGGACCGCGATTTTTCCGCATGGGCTCAAGGGCCAGAGCAACGAGCCCGCCCAGAACCAAGCGACCGGTATTCCCAGTGAGTCTTTGGCGGGCAAGCCGGACATTGGCTTTTATGAGGCGTGGGTGGAGAGCCCGTTCTCGGATGCCTACCTGGGCCGGATGGCGCAGGCCGCGGTGGACGCGCTCGGCCTCGGCAAAGGCCGCGGCACCGACTTCCTCGGGGTAGGCTTTTCCGCGCTCGACTTTGTCGGCCACGACTTCGGTCCGCGCAGCCACGAGGTGCAGGACATGCTCGTGCGGCTGGATGCCACGGTCGGCGCTCTGCTCTCACACCTGGATCGCGCTGTCGGACCGGGGAACTATGTGGTGGCGCTATCGGCCGATCACGGGGTAGCCCCGATCCCCGAGCAGATGTCAAGGGAGGGATTGGACGCAGGCCGAATCGTGACCAATCAGGTCGTGGAACGCGTCGAGCAAGCGCTCGAGCCGCTCTTCGGTCCGGGCAAGCCCGCCAAAAACCAATCCGACAGTATTTCCAGGGGGTCCTTAGCGGGCAAGCACGTGGCGCGCATGCTGTACACCGACTTCTATTTCGCGCCGGGCGTGTACCAGAAGCTCGCCGCCGATTCCGCAGCCATGCAAGCCGCCATGGATGCGATCCTCGCTGTGCCCGGCGTGTGGCGGGTGTTTCGCGGCGACGAGCTCGGCGACCTGCGGGACACCGGCGACCGGGTTGCGCGCGCGGCGGCCCTGAGCTACTACCCCGGTCGGAGCGGCGACCTCATCGTCGTGCCGAAACCGTACTGGTTTTTCGTGCTTGCTTCAGAAGAACTGCCCCCCGGCCCCGCCGCCACCCATGGCACGGCCTACGCCTACGATGCGCGCGTGCCGTTGATTCTGATGGGCCGGGGGATCAAGCCGGGAGAATATCTGGTGCCGGCGACCCCAGCCGATATCGCACCCACACTGGCCTTTCTGTGCGGGATCACGCTGGCTCGAACCGACGGCCGCGTGCTTGCCGAGGCGCTCGTCGCTCGGCCACCGGCGGAAAGCCACTCGCCGCAGCAGTAGGGGCCCGCGGCTCCCAGCTCGAGACAATCCAGTTAATCCTCTTCGTGCTAAACTCGGCGCACTATGATGACCAAGCTGTTCGCTCGCTTTTCTCGAAAACATATCGGCAGGTGTGTTGTTGGGCTGCTGGTTGTGCTGGCCGTGGTCTTGCCCGCCAGCCGTCTCCGAGCGGCGGCTGACCGCAGCGGCGGTGAGCGCGTCTTGGCCGTGGGGGACATCCACGGCGACTTCGACGCATTAGTGGCCATCCTTCAGCAGGCGGGGTTGATTGACTCGAAGCACCGTTGGACGGGCCGGAATGCCACGTTGGTGCAGACGGGAGACTTCCTCGACCGCGGCCCCAGGGTCCGCGAAGTGATGGACCTGCTGGGGACGCTGGAAAAGCAGGCGCCGAAGAAAGGCGGGCGTGTCGTTGTCCTGCTGGGCAACCACGAAATGATGAACCTCATCGGCGACCTGCGCTACGTGACGCCCGAGAATTATGCCGGTTTTGCGGACAGGAAATCGGAGATCCGCCGGAAGGCCGCCTACCAGGCCTACGTGGAATGGCGCCAGTGGCGCGCCCAGGCCCGGAAACAACCGCCGCCGGTATTCACGCCGGCGATGGAAAAGGCCTGGATGGAGGCGCACCCGCCTGGCTTCGTGGAACACCGGGAAGCCTTCGGGCCGGAGAAGAAATACGGCCGGTGGCTGCGGGAGCGCCCGGCCGTCGTCCGGATGAGTGACGGGGTCTTCCTCCACGGCGGCATCAGCCCGCAACTGGCGTCCTGGAAAGTGGAGGCGATCGGTCAGCGGATCAAGGACGAGATCAAGGCCTTCGATGCATATAAAGAGTATCTGGTGGCACAGAAGCTGATCCTGCCGTTTTTTACCCTCGAAGAGATGACTGCCGCGGCACAAGCGGAGCTGGAGGCCCGCAAGGCGGAAGCGGTCCAAAAGGCAGCGGAGGCGGCCAAGGAGGGCAAGACCGCTGAGCCATCCGCACAAGAGAAGCAACACCTCAAGATGCTGGAGGATTTCCTGGGCTACCCGAACTGGTTGAGTATCCACCCGGAGGGGCCGCTGTGGTTCCGCGGTTTCGCGCAGTGGCCGGAAGAAGAGGGCGCATCGCACGTGGCGAACCTGCTCGGAAGCTATGGCGCAGCCCATTTCGTGGTGGGCCACACGCCCCAACTTGACGGGCGGATCCAGGCCCGCTTCGGCGGAAAGGTATTCCTGATCGATACGGGGATGCTGGCGAGCTACTACCAGGGAGGCCGGGCGTCGGCGCTGGAGATCCAGAACGGCAAGTTCACGGCGATCTACCTCGACCAGCGTAGCGTGCTGCTCGACCGCGGGGCCACGCGCGGCGGCGGGTGGCCATCGAGCATGGCGAGCTTTCATGCGGCTGCGGAACTCCCCGGCGGCGGATCGGCGTACGAGCCCCGATGGTATCGGGGCGAGCTGCAGGAGCCGTCGCGCGCTGCGCCACCCGTCACGCCGGTGCCGGCCCCGGTTGTATCGGGGCGGGTGTGGCTGGGGCCGGACGGCGAGCCGCTGCCCTTCACCAGCGACGAAGAGGTGCTCGAGTTCCTGCGCACCGCCAAAGTGATCAAGATGAAAGAGATCAGCCAAGGGATCACGCATCCCCGGAAAGTGTTGCTGGAGAAAGACGGGATCCGGATGCACGCCATCTTCCGCGACATAAACGAGGAGAAAACTGTCACCACCTTGGCCAGTGGACAAACGGAGATGTTCTTCCGCGACAGCTTCATCTTCGAGTGCGCGGCCTACGAACTCAGCCGGTTGCTGGGGCTGGATAACGTGCCGCCAGTGGTGGAGCGGAGGGTTCACGGCACCAGCGGATCGCTCCAAATCTGGGTCGAGAACGCCATGACCGAGACCATTAGGCAGAAGAGGAAAATCTCCCCGCCCGACTTAACGCGCTGGAACCAGCAGGTGCAGGTGATGCGGGTCTTCGACAACCTTGTTTACAACACCGACCGCAACCAGGGCAATATCCTGTTCACTACCGACTGGAAGCTGTGGCTGATTGACCACACGCGTGCCTTCCGTCGCCATACCGATCTGAAGGAGCCCAAAGGGATTGTCCAGTGCGAACGCAACCTCTGGGAAAGACTGCGGACGCTCGACGAGGAGGCCGCAAGGCAGCATTGCAAGAAATATCTCCGCTCGCCCGAAATCGAGGCGCTGCTCAAGCGGCGGAAGAAGCTGGTCGAGCACATCCAAAAGCTCATCGCCGAGCGTGGCCAGCAGCAGGTGCTCTTCACGTTTGAATAGTCTGGAGCCGGGCCGGCCTTCCTGACTCCCGTCGCCCCGCTTGTGAAAAGAACCCCGCTCCATCTTACCCAATAGAATGTTCTTTTCGGCCCTGGCGCGGCCAGCTTTGGCTTGGCGAGGTCCCACGGCCGCTTTTAGCTGCAAGGAGTTACCGTCAGTGTCAGCCGATTCTTCCAGCCGCCGGCCAACGGCCCATCCCCATCGCTCCCTCAAGCATTTGATTGCCTATCTGGTTAGACTGGAGTAGGGTTGGCAAACAATTCCACATTCTGGAACGTAGGCGCAACGGCGCCGCAGCTTGGACCGCTGGGCGGTTGCCATGACTAGGGAAACAGGGGCATTCGCGCTTCTTCTGGTTGCCCTATTCGCAAACTTACCTGTTGCCTTTGCCCAGGAGGTGCCGGAGAAAGCTACCGGGGCGCCGGCAACTGTCCAGGCAGTTCCACCAGCGAACGCCCCGGATGCCACTTCCGCCGCAGCGCCTCCTGGGCGCATTGTGGATGGCCGGATGGAATCGGGCACGGCAAGGAAAATTGTCCGCGTGCCTCTCTATCCGCTCATCGGACTGGGCAAGGGACTCGAAAAGGGACTGCTGGCGCTCGAAGAACACAACCTCCGACAAAAATTGAACTATTGGCAGTACTGGCTCCAGCAGCACCACCTGCAGCCGCTGACTGGCGGGATGGGTACGGGAACCGGGTTCGCCCTGGGCATAAGAATCTTTGACGACGATTTCCTGCACCGCAGGATTCGTTTCGAAATGCCCCTGCGGTACTCCACCAACAACTATCAACAGTTTGGAACGATGCTCGGTTTCTCGCTCCTCCGCGACCGCAAGCTCTTCCTCGATCTGGCCACGCAGTATTGTTCGCGGCCACAAGAAGATTTCTTCGGCCTGGGCGACGGGTCGTTTGAGAACGATAGGACCAATTACAAGCTGCAGGATCGTAACGCTGGCGCCGTGATCGGAACCGAAATCGGCGGGCGTGCCCGCTTCGATTTCGGCGTCCGTTACACCAACACAAACGTCTCCGGCGGGGAAGACGACCGATTCCCTTCGACCGAGCAGAAGTTCCCGATCTTGGCCGGGCTTGCCCGCGGCTCTTCGCTGTTGCGCTACGGCTTCTCCGCCATGTACACCGCGCTCGATAACCCGCTCGACCCGAAGAAGGGGTTCCGCTGGCGGGGGCGTTTTTATTGGGTGGATTCACTGAATTCAGACAATTTTGATTTTTACGACTATGGCCTGGTGGCGGACGGCTACGTGCCCCTGGGAAGAAGGAGGACGCTGGCCGTGCGCCTGGTGGCTGACTTCCGCCAGGAGCGCGACGCCGGGCAGATTCCTTTCTACTTGCTGCCCTACCTGGGCGGTAGCCGCACCATGCGCGGCTTTCGTGAGTTCCGCTTCTACGACGCCAATGCGCTGCTCGTGAACATTGAATATCGCCATCAGGTTTGGAAGTTCGTTGACTTCGTGCTCTTCACCGATCAGGGCCAGGTGGCGCGCGAGCCGGGTGATTTTTCTTTCGAGCGCTTCCGCACCGGCTACGGCGCCGGATTGCGCGTGAAGAGCCTCCGCGGCGTCGCGCTTCGTTTCGATGTGGGCCGGTCGAGCGAGGGCTGGCGTTTCTACTTTACCTTCAGCCCGGAGTTCTAAAGGATGAAACCTTTTCGAGCGCTGCTGGCCATTTGGCTGATCGGAACCGTGGCCGCTCCGTCGCCCGCGGTGGCGCGCCAGAAGCCGTCGCCCGGGCCGCCCATCGAATTAGATTTCGACATGAACGATATTCCGGAACCGAAGGTCCGGAGGAACAGCCAGTATTACGACTTTTTCGACGCCACATTTTTCCAGCAGGCCAAGCAAGCCTTCGATATCCCGCGCCATGTGCGGAAGAGACCGGCCGCGAACGCGAACGCGGTGGATCAGGTGCCCGATTCGAGCTGGTTCACCAACCGCAACGGGCGCCGGCCCATGAGCCTCGAGGAAATCAAGCGCGGGTCGAATACCCCCGACGGGCCCGACCCCCAGGGTCCGTGGATTGTTTCCCGCAAGACTTCCGGCATCACGCCCGGCTTCAGGATCAGGGATGCGCGCGGACAGCGATACGGCATCAAGTTTGACCCGCCCGATTACCCGGAGATGGCCAGCGGGGCCGAAGTCGTTGCCACCAAGCTCTACCATGCGAGCGGATACAACACGCCGGAGAACTACATTGTCCGGTTCCGCCCCGAGATCCTGCAGATTGCGCCGGACGCCACGGTTGTGGACTGGCGCGGCGCCGAGCGGCGCATGACGGCAAAGGATCTCGACGACGTGCTCTCCAAGGTTCCTCGCCTCCCGGACGGAACGGTGCGCGCGCTGGCCAGCAAGTGGCTCTCGGGCAAACCCCAAGGCCCTTTCCGCTACTATGGCCTGCGCCAAGATGATCCGAATGATTGGATCCCGCACGAGCATCGCCGGGAATTGCGCGGGCTGCGCGTGATCGCCTCGTGGCTGAACGACAACGACATCCGCGAACAGAATACGCTGGACATGTACGTGACCCAGGATGGACGCCGCTTCCTGCGCCACTACCTGATTGACTTCGGATCGGCGCTTGGCTCAGAGACACTCTTTCCCAATACCGACCGCGTCGGATTCGAGTACATCCTGGACGCGGGGGAAATTTCGAAAGCCTTTTTGTCGCTGGGCGCGCACAATCGTCCCTGGGGCCACCGCCGCACCATCCTCTACAAGTCCATTGGTTACATCGAGTCCGAGATGTTTCATCCCGGGCGATGGAAACCGAATTATCCGATCATCGCTTTCGAAAACATGACCTCGGCTGACGCTTACTGGGCCGCGAAAATCGTCATGTCGTTTACCGACGAACAGATTCGCGCCGCCGTTGACACCGCCGAATACAGCGACCCGGCCGCGGCCGATTACCTGTCGCGTATATTGATGGAGCGGCGAGACAAAATCGGCCGATATTGGTTCATTCGGGCCGGCGGAGTGGACAATTTTCGGGTGGTGGCGGATGCCGGTCGGCCACCCGTGTTGCCGTTCGACGACCTGGTGGCAAGACACGGGTTTGCGACGCCTGCGGAGCGAGTCTATCGTTATCGTGTGCTGCGCGATGAGCGGAGAACCCCCTGGCAGGAGTTGTCACAGGAGGCGCGCTTGGCGGTGCCTCTTGGCGCAACGGAACCCCCTAGTGTCCAGGTAGTCGAAGTTCAGGTGCGAGATCGAAAGCACAGCCCGTGGTCGCCGACCGTTGCCATTCACCTCGGCGAGGAAGAGAGAAGGCTCCGCATTTTGGGTTGGGTCCGGGCGGACAAATGAAGGGCAGTAGCAAGTACCGTGCGGCAGGCCTGGTCCGCGGGCCCGAGCATCGTAAGGGCGAAGCCTGAACCCGCTGTTGGCATCAAACAGGAGGGAGTTTCCCGGCCCATGACACGGTTCATTGAACGGCTGCTGAATCTCCAGCGTGGAGACCTGGGCCGTGGCGCCCTTTTGTTCGCCTACCTGTTCCTGATCATGGCCAGCTACATCGTGGCCAGAGTCACCCGCGATGCGCTCTTCCTGGACAAGTTTAAGGCGGTGCAACTGCCCTATGCCGACATTGCCATCGCCCTGCTCGTGGGATTTGTGGTGGCCGGATACATTCGCGCCGGGCGACGCACCGGCTTGCGCAACCTGCTCTCGGGAAGTTTGCTCTTTTTCGCTGCCAACTGCCTCTTGTTCTGGTGGTTGGCTCACTACCACCAGCCCTCTTGGCTTTACCCGGTGATCTACGTCTGGGTGGGCATCTTCGGAGTCTTGGCGGTGGCGCAGGTGTGGACGCTGGCCAACTATGTGCTGACCACGCGCGAAGCCAAGCGGGTGTTCGGGCTGGTCGGGAGCGGTGCCATTTCGGGCGCGATCTTCGGCGGGAAGTTCGCCAATGCCGTTGCCCCCAGGTTCGGCACCGAAAGCCTGTTGTTCGCAATGGCGATAGCCATCGTGATTTGCGCCGGGTTGGTCTTGTTGATCTGGCGGCAGAGGCAGGCCACCCTGGTGGAGATAGAGGAGCCGGCGCAGGCGACCAGCGAGGCGGGACCACAGAACCTGCGCGAGAGCTTGCGGCTGGTGTGGTCCTCGCCGTACCTGCAGACGATTGCTGGCCTCATTTTGATGGCCTCGATCGTGACCAGCGTGGCGGGCTGGCAATTCAAGGCCATCGCCAAACAATTCATTCCCCCCAAGAATGAACTCGCGGCCTTCTTTGGAGATTTCTATTTCTACGCCGGGCTGGCCGGCTTGCTCGTACAGTTGCTGCTCACCTCGCGCGTGCTGCGGCGTTTCGGCCTGGGCCCGGCGCTGTTCGTTGTGCCGGTGGCGTTGCTGCTTGGCTCGGTCGGCGTGCTCGTCTGGGGCACGCTCTTGGCCGCCATCGGGCTGAGGGGCGGCATCAACGTCTTGCAGTATTCGATCGACAAGTCCACGGTCGAGCTGCTGTATTTGCCCGTGCCGGCAAACGTGAAAGTCCAGGTGAAGTCGCTCATTGATACGGTGATCTGGCGGATGGGAGACGGCCTGGCCGCCGTGGCCGTGTTGGTCTTTGCGACCTATCAGGGCTGGCAGGCCCGCCAGGTGAGCTGGGTCAACCTGGTGTTGATCCTGGGCTGGCTGACGGCCGCTCTGATAGCGCGCCGAGAGTACGTGGCCACCCTGCGAGAATCCATCCACCAGCACCGGCTCGACGCCGAGAGGTCCTTGGCGCCGGTGCTGGACCGTTCCACTACGGAGATTCTGGTCGCCAACCTGCGTGCTGCCGACCCCAAACAGATTCTTTATGCACTGAGCCTGTTAGAATTGAGCCATAAAGTGGCGGCGCATCCGGCTGTGCGCGACCTGCTCAACCATCCCGCGCCCGAAGTCCGCCAAAAGGCCATCTCCATCCTGACGGCAGCGGGCGACAAAACGGTTCTGCCGCAGATCGACCTACTGCTGCACGACCCCCACCTGGAGGTCCGCACCGAGGCCCTGCTCTACCTCACCCATCATGCCCGCATCGATCCGCTCGCCCGTATCGAGGAGCTGGGCAACTTCGGCGACTTTTCCATCCGCTCGGCCATCGTGGCCTTCCTGGCCCGGCCCGGGGAGGCGCAAAACCTCGAAGCCGCCCGGATGCTCCTCGACGCCATGGTGGAGCAGAGCGGGCCGGAAGGGCAGCGGGCACGCCTGGAAGCGGCCCGGCTCATCTGCGTGCTGCCCGACCATTTCGATCATGAGCTCCGCCGGTTGCTGGCCGATCCGGACGTCGAAGTGGCCCGACAGGCCATTTGCGCTGTGGGTACTTTGCGCAAGCGCCGCTTCATCCCGCGTGTGCTTGCCTGGCTGACGGACCCGCAACTGGCAACCCATGTCGCCGAGGCGCTAGCCAAATTCGGCGATCGAATTGTGGGCACAGTGCGCGACCACCTGACCGACCCGGCCGTGCCCATCGAGGTTCGGCGGGAGATCCCCGGCGCGCTCGTGCGCATAGGCACCCCGGCCGCCGAGCGCGTCCTGGTCGAGAACTTGCTCGAAAGCGACACTACCCTGCGCTTCCGGATCATTTCGTCGCTGAACAAGCTCCACCAGCTCCACCCGGAATTCGGACTCGACGGGCAGATGATCGAAACGGTGCTGGCCGCGGAAATCCTGGGCCACTACCGCTCTTACCAGATCTTGGGAACCCTGGGCGCAAACCTGGAGAGCGACGAGCCGGTCGCCCGTGGCCTGCGCGAGTCCATGAACCAGGAAGTGGAGCGCATCTTCCGGCTGCTCGGGCTTCTCTATACCCGCTACGACCTGCACAGCGCCTATTTCGGAGTGCAATCAGACAACGCGGTGGTGCACGCCAACGCGCTGGAGTTGCTGGACAACATCCTGAAGCCGCAGCTCCGCAATGTGCTCCTGCCGTTGCTGGATAGTGGGGTGAGCGCCGCCGAACGAGTCCGGCTGGCCAACCGGCTGGTGGGCGCGAAAGTCGAGACCCGCGAAGAGGCAGTAGCCGCGCTGGTATCGAGCGAAGACCCCTGGCTCAAATCGTGCGGGGCGCACGCCATCGGCACCCTCGGCTTGAGGTCGCTCGAGCGGGAATTGGATAACTGCCTGAACCATCCTGACCCGCTGCTCCGCGAAACGGCTAGGCAGGCCAAGCTGCGCCTGGGAACGCTGTCGAAAGCCGCCCCCGCCTGACCTTCAAGCTGTAGAACACGGAGAATCGAATTCGAAATCAGCAGCCCGCGAGCCACCGCATGAAAAGGCGCCGCACACTGATCACCTCTCCTCTTGAGTGGCAGATGACTGCCGCTCCCGTGCCGCATCCCGTACAACCGGGGATCGCTGAGCGTGGTGGAACCGAACTCCGTACCCCGCGGCCGGTGGTCATTGTTGACACCCGCGAGCAGAATCCATTCTCTTTCGCTCGCTTTCGTGGCTGGTTTAAGGGCGTGGAGAAAAAGCCGTTGAAGCTGGGAGACTACTCGGTCGCCGGATTGGAAGAGATTTGTGCCGTGGAGCGGAAAGACCTTTCTGACTTGGTTCACTCCTTCACCGTCGGGCGGCCCTTGTTCATCGACCGGCTCCGGCAAATGAGCCAATACCGGCAACGCTTGTTGGTGATCACCGCCGCCCTGAGTCAGGTCAAGTCGCCCTATTCCTATAGCCGCGTCAGCCCCAACCAAATCACCCAGTCGCTCATTGCCGTCTTGGCGGGGCTGCAGGTGCCGTTTCTCTGCGTAGAGACCCATGAATTGGGCGAAGAGATTGTTGCCTCGTATTTGTATCAGGTTTTTCTTTACCATTGGCTGGAGAGCAACGACTATGGCCGGTTCCTCGCCGACGATGATCTGTAATGCTTCTAAAGCACGACTTGGAGTGCGGGAGCTTGCTCCCGCTTTGGAAAGCGGCGGCTAGCCGACGCACTCCAATACGGCGACCGATGCCCATCGCTGCCGGTCCGGAGGAGGCACAACCTTTACATTAGATCTATAGTGATGTGCAGACCACCGGGCGTTTCCGCAGTTGCGCCAGCTCTGAGCTGCGCCACACCGGGATTCGAGGCATCAGTCGCGGCTCCCACACCGCGTGTTATACTCGCCGGTCAGCACCTCCCGGAGACAAAGCTGTGAGCGACCTGACGTACCTGGCCGCCATCGAAATGGCGCAAATGATCCGCAGCAAAAGAATTTCTCCGGTGGAACTTGTTCGAGCCCACCTGGATCGGGCCGAAAAGCTGCATCCACAATTGAATGCGATGGTGCATCTCGAGCGGGATCGCGCGCTGGAGCAGGCGCTGGCAGCCGAGCAGGCGGTGATGCGCGGCGAGCGGCTGGGGCCGCTGCACGGCGTGCCGGTGACGATCAAAAGTTCGATTGACGTTGCCGGGCTCCGGTGTGAAGCAGGGACAAAGCTGCGCGCTGGATGCGTGCCTGAGAAGGACGCTCCGCTGGTGGCGCGACTGAAAGCAGCCGGTGCTGTCATCCTTGGAAACACGAACGTGCCCGAGATGCTGATGGCCTACGAGACGGACAATGTTCTGCACGGCAGGACGAATAATCCGTGGGACCTGACGCGCACACCCGGCGGCTCAAGCGGAGGCGAAGCGGCAGCGATTGCTGCGGGCTGCTCTGCGGCAGGCGTGGGCAGTGATGGCGGCGGTTCCATTCGCGTTCCGGCGCATTTCAGCGGCATTTGCGGGTTGAAGCCCACACCCGGCCGCATTCCGGCGACGGGCCACTTCCCCCCTTGCGTCGGACCATTCGCAGGGCTCGGTGTGGTCGGACCCATGGCGCGCAGGGTGCGCGACCTGGAAGCTCTTCTGAAGGTCATGGCGGGGCCGGACGAGGGCGACGTTTGTTCGGCGCCCGTGCCATTCCGGCCGGCGAGTGAGGAGGAGGTACGTCGGCTGCGCATCGGTTACTTTGAGGATGACGGCGAGACCACTGTTACACCCGAAACGCGGGCCGCCGTCCGCGCCGCAGCCAAGGCACTCGAGCAGCAAGGGCTCGAAGTCGAGCCGTTTCGTCCCGAGGGCCTTGAGCACGCCCGACAGCTCTGGTGGACGCTCTTCGGCCTCGCTGGTGGGCTGGTGCTCGGGCCAATCCTCGCAGGTCACGAGTCCGAGCTGAGTCCGATTCTGCGGGAGTTTGTCGCGATGGTAGCAGCAGAGCCTCCGCTGACACTGGATTGCCTCCTCAATGCCTTGATAGAGCGCGACCAATGCCGCACCCGTTTGCTGGAGCAGATGCAGAAGTTCCCGATCCTGCTTTGCCCGGTCTGTGCCATTCCGGCATTCCGCCACGGTGAGCGCGCCTGGATGATTGACGGGCAAACCGTCAATTATCTCGATGCCATGCGTTATACACAGTGGTTCAACCTCACGGGCAATCCGGCGGCGGTGGTTCCTGTAGGGCGGTCGCCGGAAGAGCTGCCCATCGGCGTGCAAGTGGTTGGCCGGCCCTGGGAAGAAGAAGTCGTGCTGGCAGTGGCGGCGAGGATCGAGCAGGCGTGCGGAGGCTGGCAGAAGCCGCCGCTCTGAGGCGCGGCGATTGACTGAACCTCGCGGTGAGACATTCTGGCGGGGAAAGGAGAAAGCCATGGAGGCCGGAACCAACATCGGCATTCGAACCGAGGGTGGCGACTCCACGGCCTGAACTCGGTGATCAAGTGGGTGGTGTGGGGCCACGGAGCTCAAAAAACTGGAGAGGCATTCCATGAGGAAAGCTAACCGTTATCTGCTTGGTGCGATTCTGGCAGTCGCCGTAGTCTCCCTGCCGGCTTTTCCAAGTGGCTGGCAGCATGTGGGTGCGGTGACCGGCATCGAGGTCAAGCCCAACGGATTGCAGTTGCAAGCCGGGCAGGCGCGGGTGTGGGTGGTGGCGATCAGCGAATCAGTGATTCGTGTGCGGCTGGCGCCGGAGGGCTCTTTCCCGGCTGATTTTTCTTGGGCGGTCGTGCCCTCGAGCTCGCCGGCTCCGCACGTAACCGTGAAGGATTCTGCAAAGGCGATCGAAGTGGTCACCTCGCGCCTTCGCGCGCGCATTCAAAAGTCGCCCCTGCTGATTTCCTTTCTGGACGCAGCCGGAAACGTCATCCAGCAGGACTTCCCGCACCGGCCCATGGGCTGGAACCAGGGCCAGGTGCGTGTCTGGAAGACGATGCCGCCGGAGGAGTTCTACTACGGCCTGGGCGACAAAGCCGGGCCGCTTAACCGGCGCAACCAGACCTACACGATGTGGAACACTGACGCCTTTGGATGGCAGGAGTCCACCGACCCGCTCTACAAATCAATCCCCTTTTTCCTGGGCCTGCGGCGCGGCGTCGCCTACGGCCTCTTCTTCGACAACACCTACCGCAGCAGCTTTGATTTCGGGAAAGAATCTGAGGCTCTCTACTCCTTTGGGGCCGAAGGCGGAGAGCTGAACTACTACTTCTTCTACGGCCCGCACCCCAAGAAGGTGCTCGAGGACTTCAGCACCCTTATCGGGAACACGCCGCTGCCGCCGCTCTGGACGCTCGGCTATCAGCAGTGCCGCTATAGCTACTATCCCGAAGCGCGCGTGCGCGAGGTTGCGCGGACATTTCGAGAGAAGAAAATCCCCGCCGACGTGGTCTATCTTGACATCGACTACCAGGAGGGCAACCGTCCTTTCACCATCGACCGCCAACGCTTCCCCAATTTTGAAGGGATGATCCGCGACCTCGGCGCGCAGGGGTTCAAGGTTATCGCCATCACCGACCTGCACATCAAGCAAGAGCCTGGCTATGCGCCCTACGATCAGGGGATGGCCGGCGACCACTTCGTGAAAAACCCTGACGGTTCCGCCTACGTGGGGAAAGTCTGGCCGGGAGACAGCGTGTTTCCGGATTTCACGCTCACGAAAACCCGCGAATGGTGGGGCACGCTTTACAAAGACTTCGTCAACATGGGCATTCGCGGTTTCTGGAACGATATGAACGAGCCGGCCATCTTTGAGCGCGCCGACAAAACCATGCCGCTCGACACCATGCACCGCCTGGACGGTGGAATTACGAAGGACCACCGCGCCATCCACAACGTCTATGGGATGCTGAATGCCCGGGCAACCTTTGAGGGCCTGCGGCGGCTGCGGTCGGATGAACGGCCATTCGTGCTGACGCGCGCCGCCTATGCCGGGACGCAGCGGTACGCCGCCTCGTGGACGGGTGACAACACGAGTTCGTGGAACCATCTACGGTTGACCGTGCCCAATCTGCTGAGTCTGGGCGTTTCCGGCTACCCCTTCGTCGGTGTGGACATCGGCGGGTTCTGGGGCAGCCCTCCCGCGGACCTGCTCACGCGCTGGATCGCTCTCGGCGTGTTCACCCCCATGTTCCGCAACCACACGATGAAGGGAAGCGCTGACCAGGAACCCTGGGTGCACGGCCCGGAGCATGAAGCCATCCGGCGGCGCTACATTGAGCTGCGCTATCAGTTGCTGCCCTACATCTACACGAACTTCGAGGAGACCACGCGCACCGGCATTCCGCTGATGCGTCCCATTTTCCTCGAATACCCGGAGGCGCGAGAGTTTTACGGCGAGGATCGCGCATTCCTCTTCGGGCGCGACCTGCTGGTGGCCCCCAAAGTGTTCGAGATGCTTGACGCCTATGACGTGAACCTGCCTCCCGGCGAGTGGTACGACTACTGGACCGGAAAGAAGTACCGGAGTGGCCGTGCCCTGGAGATCAATCCGCCGCTCGACCTTGTGCCGCTGTACGTCAGGGCCGGTGCCATCCTGCCGCAGCAGCCGGTTGTGCAGCACACTGACGAGGTGCCAACTGGACCTCTGCAGTTGCGCGTTTACCCCGGGAGTGAGTGCGGGGGTTCGCTCTACCTCGACGACGGCAAGACGTTTGCCTACACGCGCGGTGAAACTCTGCGCGTGGCCTACACCTGCCAGCCAGCAGCCGATTCGCTGGCCATCATCAGTTCCGCCCACAAGGGTAACTACAAGCCCTGGTGGAAAAATGTCCGCGTCGAAATCTTCGGTGTCGAGAAAGCTCCGAAAGAAGTGGGCGCGGGCGGAAGGAGCGTCACCGACTGGAGCTACAACGCGGAGCAGAAAACTGTGACGCTGGCCTTGCCCGATTCGTCCACAGGATGGGAAATCCGCCTTAGCTTTTAGGCACGCAAGCGCCGCCCACCCAGCTCCGGCTCGGGACTGGATTGGGTGCTAGCCCCTTAACCAGCTTTCGAAGAAGGCACGAGCTTTGGCGCCTTCGAAGCGGCGGCGTACTGCGTCGATCACACGGAGGCGTACAGATTCACCTGAGCCGAAAAATCCGATCCAGTATGGGACGTGGAGATCCAGTGAAACGAGCTCTGCGCGAATACGCAAACCGCGGATACGGAAGAAGCCAGTGTGGAAGATGACGCGCCGGAGCTTGTCCTCGAGCAGGCGGAGCGCCTGACCATCCTCGAGCACCGGCTCTGGCCGATTGCGAGTTTCAACCTGCACCAGCTCGGCTTCATCGGGCATGCGGTCGAACTGGTAAAGATCGAGCGACCCACTCACCGCATCCAGGGCAAACCACGACGTTTGACGGCTTGCCGCGTTAGAAATCTCCACCTGGTAGAGACGGTACGGAACATGCACATCTGCGACCGAGCGCAACGCCCCGCTCTGAACCCACCGCACCAGGCCGGCAATCCCCCCGCAGAGTTTCTCGATCGCCTCCGCCCGGTTGACGTTTGGCTTCAGGCTATGGATGGTGACCATGGGCCAGCTCCTTCCGCCCTATCGGAAGTAGATCCACAAGCCGATTACTGTGGCCAACAACAAGGCGGTGAAAATCACGTTCAGGCGATGCTCGAGCCTCGTTTCCCGAGCGAGCTTGTGGCCCGGCACAAGGGTCGTGTCAAGCTTATCGTTGACAGTGGCAAAGGTGAGACCGGCCAACCTTCTACGATCGGGCGCGGGGGTTATCAGGCTTACAACAAACAGGATGCCGGAGCAAATCACGAACATCAGGATAGCGTAGTGGAGGAAGTTCATGCCCACCAGCCAGCGGATTGCCGGCGAGGTGAAGTGAGCGCTCTTGTCCCACACTTCGAACACGAAACGCACCGCCCCCAGCACGAAGCCCACCAGCAGCGAGCTAATGGCGCCGGTGCCGTTCAGCCGCGGCCAGAGGATCCCGAAGATGAAGCAGACGGCGATGGGCGGGCTAATGTAAGCCTGCACGCTCTGAAGATAAATGTAGAGTTGCGAACTGAGCAGCTTGATGAACGGCACCCAGAGAATTCCCAGCAGCACCATAACGCCGGTTGCGGCGCGGCCGAAGGTGACCAGTTGCCGTTCGGTGGCGTCGGGACGCAGCTTCTTATAGAAATCGAGCGTAACCAACGTGGACGCCGAGTTGAACACCGCACTCATTGCCCCCATCAACGCTGCCAGCAACGCCGCGATCATCAACCCGACCAGGCCAATCGGCAGCAGGTTCACGATCAGCGTCGGGTAGGCGATGTCGCCATTGGTCACCCGGCCGTTCTCAACCGTGAACAGTTGGGGAAACAGGCCGAAGGCGATCAAGCCCGGCAACACCAGGATGAATACCGGGAGAATCTTAAGAAAGCCGGCAAAGATGGTGCCGGCTCGGGCATGTCCTTCGTCTTTGCCGGAGAGGACTCGCTGCACAATCACCTGGTCGGTGCACCAGTACCAGATGCCGAGAATGGGGGCGCCGAGGAAAATACCGGTCCACGGAAATTCGGGGTGATCGATGGCTTTGATCATGTGGAAATAGTCAGGTGGGACCGCCGCCCTCAAGCCGGCAAAGCCACCGACTTTATCCAGGCCGATCAAGGTGAGCACGACAGCGCCCGCGATGAGGATGAGCGTTTGCACCAGGTCGGTGTAGATCACTGCCGCCAGCCCCCCGGCAATGGTGTAAATCCCCGTCGCCACAACAAGGATGACAGCCGCGGTCAGCGGGTTCCAGCCCACAACGCGTTCCAACACTACGGCCGCCGCATAAAGATGCACGGAGATCTTCGTAAAGATGTAGGCAAGAATCGAGATGCTGGCCAGGTAAATGCTGCACTGGCGGTTGAACCGGCGTTCCAAAAATTCGGGCATGGTGAAGACATTGGAGCGCAGGTAGAAGGGTACGAAGACCCAACCGAGGATAAGCACGATGATGCAGGCCAGCCACTCGAAGTGGCCAACCGCCAGTCCCGAGGTCGCACCGGAACCTGCCAGCCCAATAAAGTGCTCGGTGGAAATGTTCGAGACGAAGAGCGAAGCGCCGATGGCGAACCAGCCGACATTGCGGCTGGCCAGGAAGTAGTCCTCCGAGGTCCGTTCCCGTCGCGAGAAATAGAAGCCGATGGCGAAGACAATCACGAAATAAAAGGCAATGATGCCGACATCCACCGGCGCCAGGGCCCTGTGCGTCACTGCCGTTGCCGCGGCGAGGAGCATCGGTTCCTCCTATGCTTCAAATGCTTCGAATCTGCCGATCCTGCAAGCGGACATCAGGCACAACGATCCCCCGAAGAGCTGCGACAGCCGTCAAACGTGCCGTAGAAGGCTAGGCCGATGGTCACCCTCCGGGCCCTCCAACCTTGATGTTTGTGTGCTTGTCCGCCAAACGGAAAGTTGAACTCTATAACAGCCGTCCCTTAATCTCAACGGTTCTGTGTTTTGATTCGGCTTTCCGGAAGCCCTCGCCGTGGACGATGGCCGGCGGTTTTTTCTCTTTCTCCTTGTCTCGAACCTTCGGGGTTTTCTTCCCGCGAGAGCGCGCACTGGCCGCTGGCTCAACGCCTCCGAGCGTATTCGTGCTATGATGGCTGCGCCCGGGTTAAATGGTCTGAGGGTTCCCCCAGGAAATTCGAGACGTTGGAAACTGGAAGGGTGATGCCATGCGCAAAAGAATTCTCTCTGTCATCGTCGCGATTGCATGCGTTCTTGTTCCGGCTGGTCTTGTCCGGGCCGGCGGAACCCCCATCGACGCCCAGGGGCATTCCTGGTGGCATCACGCCGTCGTCTATGAGATCTACCCGCGCAGCTTTGCCGACAGCAATGACGACGGGATCGGCGATTTGAACGGTATCACCGCGAAATTGGACTATCTGAAGTCACTTGGCGTGGATGCGATCTGGCTGACGCCCTGCTATCCGTCCCCGCAGGTGGACTTCGGCTACGATATTTCCGACTATCGGAACATCAATCCCGAGTACGGAACGCTCCAAGATTTCGACCGGCTGGTGGCGGAGGCCAAGAAGCGGAAAATACGCATCATCATGGACTTGGTCCTGAACCACACTTCTGACAAGCACCCCTGGTTTACGGACTCACGCTTGTCGCGCACTGCCAAGCATCGCGACTGGTACCTCTGGCGGGACGGCAAAGATTCGCGACCGCCGAACAACTGGCAGTCCATCTTCGGCGGATCGGCCTGGAAGTTTGATCCGCAAACCGGCCACTATTACTACCACTTCTTCTACGCCGAACAGCCGGACTTGAACTGGCGCAACCCGGAAGCTAAGAATGCCATGTTCGACGTCGTCCGCTTCTGGCTTGACCGCGGCGTGGCAGGGTTCCGCCTCGATGCCATCGCTACCATGTTTGAGGATCCCGCCCTGCCGGACAACCCCATGGCCCCCGGGATCAACTGGGTCGGCGATCCGAACCAGGAGTACAAGTACAACACCGGCCTGCCGGAAGTTCATGATATCTTGCGCGATCTGCGGAAACTTGTGGACACTTATGATGACCGCGTGCTCATTGGCGAGACATCGGGCAAGGATGTGCCGGATCTGTCTCGCTTCTTTGGCAGGAATCTGGACGAGATTCAGTTGCCCATGAACTTCTTCTTCACCAACACCAGTAAACTCTCCCCCGCTGAATTTCGCAAGCACATTGCCGCCTGGGACAGGAACCCGGCCGGCGGTTGGCCCATGTATCTCCTCAGCAACCACGACCTTGACCGGCACTACGTCCGCTATGGAGATGGCAAGAACAACTACGCCGTCGCCAAACTTACCGCCACCCTTCTGCTGACCCTGCGGGGCACTCCCCAGCTTTACTATGGGGAAGAGATCGGGATGGAGAATAACGACCCCAAGACCAAGGAGGACGTGAAGGATCCAATCGGAAAGCTCTTCTGGCCGAATTACAAGGGGCGTGACGGCGAGCGGACACCCATGCAGTGGGAAGACAAGCCCCATGCCGGCTTCAGCCAGGCGGCGCCGTGGCTGCCCGTCGCGCCGAGTTATCCCCGTCACAACGTCGCCACCCAGGACAAGGACCCCCATTCCATCCTCAACTTTTACCGGAAGTTGATTGCCTTACGCCGCCGCAGTCCCGCCTTGCTGGATGGCGAGTACGTGGTCTTGAACGAGAACAACCCTGATGTGCTTTCCTACCTGCGCAAGGCTTCGACGGAGACGGTGCTGGTGGTGCTCAACATGTCTTCGAGCCCGCAAAAAGTGGACTTCGACTTGACCCGCTATGGGCTTCCGGCAGAGAAGGTGAGAACCTTGCTTGGCAGCACGCCGGACAGGAAGAAATTCCGGAATCTCATTGGCTTCGAGCTTTCACCTTTTGAGGCTTACGTCGGTCGGCTGTCGAAGTAGCCCGCCGTGGCGGGCCAGGTCCGGCCCAGCCATGATGGGCTAGAAGGCGAGCCGGGTCGCATCTTTCCCGGCCTGAGCTTCTTCCACCATCTGCGGCGCCAGAATGTTCCAGCTACCGAAGTGAGGTGACCACAGTCCCGCGCCCGTCTCGGCATCGTAGTTTTCGTGCATGCCGCCGGTGCGACGGATGTCATCCTCGAGCAAGCGCACGATCTTCTGCGCCAACTCGACTGCTTGCTGTTGATAGCCGTAGTTGAGCAGGCCGTGCATGACCAGGTAGTTGGCTACCACCCAGATAGGCCCCTGCCAGTTGGAGACGGTGCGATCGTAGCTTCCGTAAAGCCCTTTGCGCGCCTGGTTGTAGATCACCTCCTGCCGTGACACCGAGGGAACGCCGTATTGGCCCCAAAACGCCTCGGCCCGGAGCAGGTGCTTTTCGATCATCGCCTTGGCTCGCTCGGGCGGGGCGATTCCCGCCCATAGTGGCAGGAAGTTCGTCCAGGCTTCGAGCTTGATGAGTTCACCGCTGCCGGTATCGAGATTGAAGTACATCTGTTCCCCAGGGGACCAAAGATGTTGATTGATCTGGCGCGCAAGCAAGTCGGCTTTGGCGCGGTGACTCTGAGAATCCTCGGCCTTGCCGAGCCGGTCGGCGATCAACGACATCGCCAAATATTCGCGATACATATAGACACTGGCGTCCACGGCTTCGACCGAGTTGGGTGGCAAGCCCATCACCGCGGGATGGTTGTCCACCCCGCTTTCGACTGCGCTCAGCCACTGGAAGAGCAAATGCGGGCCACGGCGATGGGTCTCCCAGTAGTCGAGGAAGCGGCGCAAGTTCTGGTAATAACGACCTTCGAGCCATGTGAAGTCGCCGAGCGCCTTGGCTGCCAAAAACGCGCCCTGGGCAAGGAAGGGCTTGCACTGCTCGGGCGCATAAAAGATCCGTGAGGGGTCCACGGTGCGCGGGGTATAGCCGTTCGATGCCGTCAGTTCCAGAAAGTTTCGGACGGAATCTCGCAGGTACTCTCCCTTGCCATCCCGCAGGAACGCGACACCTTCAAAAAAGCTGTCCCAATCGAACAGTTGGTGATAAACGCCGAGAGGAATCCCCAACTCGGCGCGCCGGGCATAGATGTCGCCGCGAGTGGCAGCGATCTCAGCTTCGGGGTTACTCGGGATCAAGTAAGGAAAGCGCAAGATGCCGGCGGGTGGGCGAACCAGCGCCGGCTTGAGTTTCCCCACGTGCTGGGCCAGCAATTCTCCCGGCTGGCCCGCCAAAGACTCTTTCCCGCCAGTGCCCAAAGTGTTCTGGGCGGGCTGGTGAGCTGCCTTGCCTGCCGGGGCCGGCCCGGTCGTGGTCGCAGCCTGGCCAGCCAATTGCGAAGGTGCCAAGAGCGCGAAGTACGTCACCAAGACGGCCGGGCCTAGCCAGCGGGCTTGTAAGAAGAGCGAAGGAAAGCGCGATCCGTTCCCCATCGGTTCCTCCCTATCGAATAGTATGGTTAGACGAGGTTACCGGGCAGAGGTTATTTGCCCCGGTCGTGCCTTACGATGTGAGCCCTCGTCGCGGTGATCCCGCTCGAAACGTTCGAGTCTTTCGATGGCCCGTCAAGGATTGGCGGTCTGAGCTTTTTGGAGCTGCTCGGCCAGTTTGAGCTCGCGCTCCGCCTCCTCGGTCTTCCCCATTTTTTGGTAGGCCTGGCCCAGGAGGTGGTGACCCACAAAGTTGTTGGGATCCATCTTGAGCGCTCGTTGCAGCATGCGGGTGGCGAGTTCCGTCTCACCCTTTTTCAAAAGCACCTTGCCCATCAAAACGTAAGGCCCGCTGGCTGTCGCGTCCAGCCAAATGGAACGCTGGAGAAGCCTTTCGGCCTCTTCAAATTTCATGACACGCGAGTACGCATCCGCCAGCTTGTAGTAGGTGGCGGCGTGCGCCCGGTTGATCTCCAGCTCTTTCTCGAATTCAGCGATCGCTTCCGGAATTCTCGATTTGTACATGTAGAGTTCGCCCAGAAGAAAATGGGCCAGCGGAAGTTTCGGGTCGAGCGCGACCGCCTTCTGAGCATGCTCCTCCGCCACCGGGTCGAATTCCTGCCGCAAAAGCATCCGGGCGAGGAAGAGATGACTCGCCCCGGAATCTTCAGGGACGTTGAACATGGTCGCGAAAGCCTTCCTCGCTTGGGCGTAGTTCTTGGTTTGAATGTAGCAGAGGCCCAGGACGTAGGAAGCGTCCACATTGGCCACCGGATACCAGGACCGTACCTTCTCCAGCAGCGGAATGGCTTCCGCCGGTCTGCCGGTGAGGTAATAGGAAAGCCCAAGCAACTGGACAGCTTCTTTGTCGTTTGGGTCCTCCTGCACCGCCCGCTTCAGGTACGGAAGCGCTTGCGCGAAATTGCTCATCTTGTAGTAAGCGGTCCCCAAGCCCCGCGCCACTCCCTTGAGGTTTGGCTCGCGGAGTTCCATTTCTTTCAGGCGGGCGATGGCCTCATCAATCTTGCCCTGTTCGATAAGGGCGCGCGCAACCGTGATTTCCTCCGCTCGCTCTTGAACCTGAGAGGGAGCACTCTGGGGTCGGGCGTGGACGAAAGTCATGAAAGAAAGCAGGAGCAAAGAGCTACCCGTAGCAAGGCGTCTGGACACCATCTTGATTTACCTCGTGACTCAGGGTCTGTTGAGCGATGCCCTAAGGTTAGCCCAAAAATTGGATCGTGGGGAGAGTGACTTCCGGTGCCCGACAAGTTTCAATCCGCAAAACGCGCCGCAACAAAAAGGGAGCCCACCCGGGCTCCCTTTGATCTCGCCGTTGGTAGAGCTTTGAGCTAGAAGTGGAGCCTGATGCCCCACTGCACGTTGCGCATCGCTCCGCCCGCGGCCTTGATGACGCCGTCGTTGGTTGCGTCGCAGTCCACGCAACTGCTGCCCCCGAACCCGAACGCGCTGAAGAAGACTCCCGGGGTCCCCAGGTTGAGATGGTTGAACACATTGAAAACCTCAAAGCGGAACTGACCGCGGAGTCTCTCCGTAATCGTGAAGTTCTTGAAGACGGATAGGTCGGTGTTAAAGAATTGGGGCCCGCGGCCCGAGTTGCGCTCGGCGTTCCCGAATTCGCCAAACTGAGACCGGCGCCATGGCCCGGAGGTTTCTCCACTGTTCAGGCCCTGTTGAAGGGGCGGTAGAGTGGCAATCGGAAACCAGCGGTTCTTGTCACCGTAGCTGACATCTGCAAGCTGGTCGGGGCGACAGGGACCCGCCGCGGTGTCGATGTCTGCGCTGCAGTTCCTATAGCCGAAACTAAATGGCAGACCAGTGCTCCAATTGGTGATGGTGTTGAGTTGCCAGCCCCCCACCAGGTAATCCAACCCTGTGGAAGCGTCCCCCAAGAACCGCTTGCCTTTGCCAAACGGTAGCTCCCAAAGGTTGGTGAAGATGAACACATGGGTGCGGTTGAAATCGACAACACCAAAGGTAACGTCTCGGTGGAAGTTGTAGCCGTTGCCGTCGAAGTTGGTGTTCCGCGACCAGGTGTAATGGGTGGCGAATTGATAGCCCTTAGAGAAACGCTTGTCCACCTTTGCTTGAAGCGCGTGGTAATGATTCGAGGAATCGTTGGCGTGGTAATTCAGTCCCTGCGACCACCCATACGGCGCGCCGAAACTGCAAGTCCCGGCCCCCGCCGGGGGGGATAGGGTGCAACTGTGGAAGGGCTTCCGCTGGTTTGTGGTGAACCCGGCCGTGAACCCCTCGTTGGTCGGTTGGTTCAAGTTGTAGTCAGGACCGTTACCAGCGAAGACGTGTGTCCCTTTGTTGCCGACGTAGGCGACCTCAATCGACATCGTGGGGGTCAATTGATGCTGGAGTGTGGCATTCCAGGCGTCCACGAGCCCTAGCCGCATCTTCTCCGGCTGAACGAATTGGGTGACCCCGTCCGGGAGGGGGAACCGCCCGCTGGAAGGCACGGTCGGGAAAACGAGGGTGGGAGGACCCGCTGCCAGCGTGAAGGCAGTCTCGAAGGAGGAGCCTGTTACTGGGCCGGTAACATTTTGCCGAGCAAGAATAGGCAGGTTCTGGGTCACGCTATGACCAAAGATGGAACCGAACACACCGATGTCATAGCTGCGGCCATAGCCCAGCCGTACAACTGTCTTCGGTTTGACCTGGTACGCGATACCCACACGAGGGGCGAAGTTCGTGAACGTATTTTCCACGTTCATGTTGAGGCCAATACCTCCAACTCCCGCCACGCGGATTTCGCCGGTCCTCAGATCAACAAATCCTCCCTTTTGGGCTCCGGTAACTGTCTGGGGGAAGTAGATTTCCCAGCGCAAGCCAAAGTTGACCGTGAGTTTCGGACTCACACGGTAGGTGTCCTGTCCGTAAAAGAACCACCGCTTTTGCCGTTCGCCGGCGTCGGTCGCGGTGCTGACGTATCGTGCCAATTGAGTGGCATTGCCGAGCAAATAGGTGGCCAGCCCCAGACCGCCCGGGCTCCCGCCGGCGGGAGGATTCCTGAGCGCTGTGCCGTCGGCCGAAAAACCCAGTTCCCCGGCTCGGTGAGCGTCGCTGGGCACGCGCAAGTTCCGGGAATAGCGGATATCCGCACCCCACTTGATCTGGTGGTTGCCCCGGATATTGGTCCAGTTGTTTACAAACTGGAATTGATCCTCCATTTGGCGAAGCGGGCAGTTGCAGCGGGTGAGGCGGTCGGACAACGCGTAGCCGAATTCCATGTCCACACCGCCGTTGATGAAGAAGGCCGGCATGCCGGAAGTGAAACTGGTCCCCGTATTTAGCCCGGGAATCCCCACGTCCTGGGCGGGAGTGGTTCCCAGGCCGTTCGGGTCCACGTTCACACGATATTTGAACCAACCGAAACGAAAGTCGGTTAACCATGTGGGGCTTAGAGAATAATTGAATCCGGTGGCGAGGCTCTGGTTGCGGGTGAGCGACGCCCCGGCAAAGCCGTTGGTTCCCAGACCCCGCCCGCCCACGGCTATGGTCGATGTATCGAACACGCCTTTGCCGGTGAGGGAGAAATCAGAGAAGCTATACCGGCCGAGGAAGCTCAGGTTCGGGCTGTGGGCATAATCCATCCGGATGTCAAAGGCATTCTGGTTAAAACCCCCCGAACCGCCGGCGCTAAAGTTGTCACGGACGCCTGAGGCAGTGGGGGCCGGCAGTAGCGACAGCAAGGCCCTCGCTGGAGACGAGATGAGGCTGTTGGGAATGATGTTGCCCGCGAAAGCCGAGCGATTGTTCCCGGCGACATCCCCCGTCGCAGGATTGTAGACCTGGGCAATGCTCAGATATTCGCTCAAATCACAATTCGGACTCGCCGGGTTCAGGCAGGTCGAGCGCACCAGAGCAGTCGGTACGTTCACCCGCACCGATCTCCCAACTTTTTCCCGCGTGCCCTGGTAGTCTCCGAAGAAGAACAGCTTGTCCTTGACGATCGGCCCACCCAGGGCGCCGCCGAACTGGTTCCAAAGGCTGTCTGGGACCTGTTTTCCCGTAACGGGGTCCGGTGTGGTTTGCGTAAACGGATCGCGCGCCTGAAGGAGGTCATTGCGCCGGAACCAAAACGCGCTGCCATGAAGGTCGTTGGTGCCCGACTTGGTCTGGACCGTAATGACGGCGGCGCTGGCCTGACCGAATTCGGCGTCGTAGTTCTGCGTCGTGATTTTGGTTTCAGCTACAGCTTCGAGGTTGGAGTTGATCACAATGATGCCGAGGATGGGATCGCGGTTGTCGGTGCCATCGAGTTGGAACGCTGTGCCGCTGAAGTGTTGGCCGTTGACGTTGATCTGGATGCTTTGCTGCGGGTTCTCGCTCGAGGCATGTTGCCAGGTGAGTGCCTGGGTGCCAGGAGTTATGAGCTGGAACGAGGTGAAATTCCGGTTGAAGATGGGAAGTTCGACGACCGCTTTCTCTGTAAAGGCGTAGGCGACATCGGCGCGGTCGGTCTTCAAGAGAGGTACAGACTCGGCCGTTACCGTCACCGTTTCGGCCACCGCCCCGACCTCAAGTTGGCCGTCCACACGAGTGGCCACATCGACACGCACGTCCACCGATTCGGCAAAAAAGGCCTTGAAACCTTCTTTCTCGCCCCGCACTTGATACCTCCCGGGAATCAGGTGCGTCACCGTGTAGTTGCCGGACTCGTTCGTCGTCGTTACTTCGGACGTGCCTTTGCCGATCGAAGTAATGGTTACCTTCGCACCCGGCACGGCTGCTCCCTGCGGGTCTGTGAACGTGCCGAAGATGCTTCCATACACTGCTTGGCTGAAGCCCGGAGAAGGAGCCAATGCCATCAACGCCGCGCACACCAACACCACGAAACAAGCCACCGCCCGTGTTTTCATATGTGACCCCTCAGCAACGGATTTCAAAAAGCTCAGACCCGATCAAGTTCAAAGAGTCCAGCTAGTAAGGACGTAAGGCCCAAACCCCGTGGTCTTAGGATTCTCGCGTGGCCCGGTCTTACACAAAAAGGAATGAACGTCTTCGTAGGAAAGATAAAATTCCGCCATAACTCGGCCCAGTGAAACGTGCTCGCTTTTTACAATGCTATGCGGTTCTTGTCAAGAAGAAAATGCCCAAGTCGCCTATTTTGGTGCAATTGTGGGTGCTGAATTTTTCCGCCGAGAATTTCGACAGCCGGTGCGGCAAACTTCCCAGCATGAGGCAGGATCGAAATCCGGACCTAGAGGGTCCCATGCACAGGCTTGTGACCTCGCAGCCGCCTGTGAACGCTCATATTTCTACAAAATTCTATACGCGATCTCTTAATTCCTGTAGGTACTGATGAAATCTTGCAATGGTCCCGATGGCCTTGGGGCGTCCCGAAAGCATACGGACTGTAGCTGACGCTTTGCATCACCGGAAAATGCTCTGGCCCGCACTCCCATCGTAATGATAGTGGGTCATGCGAGCAGTCCAGGGCCACGCACGATTCGGTTGGCGACAGCCCTCTCCTTAACGGCGCGCGCACCTTCCATCCCGCCATTGAAGACTGCACGCGAAAGGGGATCAAGACGTCAGACAGCCTGGTCGTTGGCGGATTCCCTTGTCCGGGCCACCCAACCTGCGGTATATATGGTGTCGTGAGCCCTGGTCACTATTTGCGAGGGAACGCAAAATGTACGGGTTGTCCTGTCCTGCGCTCGCCGTTGTTCGCCCATCTCTCCTCCGAGCAAGCCGGTAAGGTCGCCTGCGTCATGAGCTTGGGACTTTACCGCCGCAACCAGATTCTGTTTTCCGAGGGTGGTGCCGCCCAGCACATTTTTGCGGTGCGCTCCGGCGTTATCAAAGTCCTGAAGTCTCTGGAAAATGGGAAAGACCGCATCGTGCGGGTACTCTTTCCCGGTGATTTCTTCGGTTTCGAGTCCCTGGCGCAAGATCGCTATCCTCTTACCGCGGTAGTGCTGCAGGACTGCAACCTTTGTTCGGCTCCGCGGGACGAGTTCTGCCGATTCCTCCGCAACAACGCCGAAAGCGCATTGGGAATGATCCGGTTTTTGGTAGGAGAAGTGGTGCGGACGCGCAACGAGGTGGCGGAGCTAAGTTTTAAGAGTGCCCGCAAAAGAGTGGCTACCCTATTGCTACAGCTTCTGTCTGACGGTGCGGCAGTCGCCGAGCGGCCAGCCGCTTTTGAACTGCCCCTCTCCCGCTTGGAGCTTGGGGAGGTCCTTGAGCTTTCGCCCGAAACCATCAGCCGTACCCTTCACGCTTTCGAAAATGAGCATCTGATTGAGCTCCACCGCCGCGAAGTCTCTGTACGCGACCTAGCCCGGCTGCGAGAAGCCTCCCGCCTCTGATCCATTGCAAAATCTTGCGGCCAGAAGCGAATCTTAACCTTGGTCAAGAATTTTCTTGACCGGCATCATGGACAGTCCTGCCCTTTTCCACCTATCTTGCCCTCGCCCTCGGCGATTGCTTACCCGGCAAAGGGGAGAAGAAGGAATTTCTTCCCTGGACTCTGACACCGAATGGCTGGCCCGCGGGGGCGTCCAGACAATCGGCCGTGTGATCCCGTGTTGGTTTCGAACCTCCGCCTCGCCGGTCTATTGCTTGTGGCTGCGTTCCTCTCCGTGGCGCAGGAGAGATCGCGCCAGCCCGGTTCGGGCGATGGTTTGCCATGGGTTTTCGTCCAAGCTCCGGAAGTGGCTGCTCTGAACGCGATAGCCGATAAAGACCGATTTCCGCGCGGCAGTCGTATTGTTTTGTTCACTCCTCCGGAACAGGGGGGCAAGGTCCTGTCACTCACACCGGATTTTTGGAGTGCTGCCGATCCCCAAGTCTCCTTCGATGGGAAATCCATTTTGTTCGCCGGCCGTCGCGCCAAGCGAGACTCTTGGCAGATATGGGAAATGGCGGTGGACGGGCGGCACAAACGACGACTGACGTCCTGCGCCGGGGATTGCCTGAAACCAGCCTATCTGCCGGGAAACAGGATTGCCTTTACACAAGTACGCTGGGCAGGAAACCGACCGCAGGGGCGGGTTCGGGTCGCACAGCGCGACGGCAGTGGCGCCCATCCGATCACGTTTGGACGGACTTCCTTCGAACTGGCTTCTGTCCTGCGTGATGGCCGGCTGCTCTTGCTGGGACGCCACTCGTGGGGCGGTTCGCAAAACGGAAGCTCGGTGGAACTCTATACGGTTTGGCCCGATGGGACTGGCTTGGCTTCTCTGCGCTGTGAACACGACCCCAACGTTGCCCGAACTACGGCTCGTGAGACGGAAGATGGTTCGATTGTCTTTATCAAATCCAGCTACACGGACGCCTCCGCTGGGGCCCTGGCAGAGATTGCCCGCGGATCTCAAGGCAACTCCGTTTTTGGCGGTGCAGAAGGTCTTTATCTCTCTGTGCAACCACTCCGGCATGATGAGTTCGTCGTTGCCTGGCGGCCGGGTCGCACGGGCAGCAGAAGCGCCACCCACCCTAGCAGGTATGAACTCCGTCATCTGGAGCGCACCAAAAGTGGCCCGGGCCGGCTGATGTATCGCCATCCCCGCCTGCACAGTTTCGACGCGGTGCCCGTGGCAGCGCACCCGCAGCCGCGGTTGTTTCCCAGCATTCTCAATCGGAGCAAAAAGACTGGAACCCTCATTGGCTTGAATAGCTATCTTTCCTCCACCGAGCGCCTGGTTCCGGGAGCCATCCAGAAGGTCCGTGTGCTGGCGCAAGACGAGGTGGCCGGTGGCATCCGAATCTTGGGAGTGGCACCTGTCGCTGCGGATGGTTCATTTTTCTTGGAGGTGCCGGCCGACACGCCGTTGCGGCTGGAGCTGCTCGATGCGAGCGAGCGTCCCCTGGCTGCCCAAAAGAGTTGGTTCTGGGTAAGGCCGGGCGAAAATCGAGCCTGTGTGGGATGTCACGAGGATCGGGCCTTGGCTCCAGAGAACACGGTTCCTCAGATTCTGTCACGCAAGGATGTTCCTTTTCGGCTGACAGGCCAGGGAACGCCTGAAAGGGTCGCTCAACAACAGGAGTAGGCTGTGAGACTCCAGTGCCGTGCGGCAGTAACCTGGGTAGCGCAAACCCCCAGCTTGCTCTTTGTGCTGCTTGTTAGCTGGGTGGCGGCACAGGGTCAGGGCGGTGCGCCATCTGTGTCTCCCGTCACCTTCACCGACGTCACCGAGGCAGCGCGCATTGATTTCCGCCATACCTTTGGTGAGGAGATGTTGTCCAACATTGTTGAAGCAACGGGCGCGGGTTGCGGCTGGATTGACTATAACAACGACGCTCTGTTGGACCTATATCTGGTAAATGGTACCTATCTGAAAGGCATCACCGGCACGGTGCCTCCGCCGGGTTGGCCGAAGCAAGGCTTTACGGATCGGCTGTACCGCAACAACGGCAATGGCACATTCAGCGACGTTACGAGAGAGACCAGAGCGGATGACCGTGGCTATGGGATGGGAGTCGCGGTGGCGGACTATGACAACGACGGCTTCGCCGATCTCTATGTCACGAACTACGGCCGCAACACCCTGTATCACAACAATGGCGATGGAACTTTCACTGACGTCACCGCGCGCGCAGGTGTTGGTGATACCGCTTTTGGCGTCGGGGCGGTGTTCTTCGATTACGACAACGACGGCTACCTCGACCTGTACGTCGGCAATTACCTCAAGTTTGATCCCGATTACAAGAACTACTACTCGCCGGACAACTTCCCCGGGCCGCTCAGTTATGAAGGCGAGGCTGACATTCTCTACCACAACAACGGCGACGGCACTTTTACCGATGTGACCCGCAAGTCGGGGATCTATAACCCCGAGGGTCGGGCGATGGGCGTGGCATCTGCCGATTTTGATGAGGATGGCTATGCCGACATCTACGTGGCGAACGATGCCATGAGAAGTTTTCTCTTCCGCAACAACCATGACGGCACATTCACGGACGCGGCGCTTGAGCAAGGCGTGGCCTATGGGGAGAACGGGGAAGCCACCTCGGCCATGGGACCGGTGTTTGCCGACTACGATAACGATGAACATCTGGACCTCTTTGTCTCTGACCTGCGCTACCACCGGCTTTACCGTTGGTTGCCAAACGAGCGCTTCTTTGAAGATAAGACGGCTCCCAGCGGGGTGGCTCGCATCTCGGGTCAATACGTGGGTTGGGGCACCACCTTTTTCGACTACGACAACGACGGCTGGAAAGATATCTTCGTTGTGAATGGCGGCCTGCACCATCTCATTACGCAGGAACACTCGCTGTTGCGCAACAACCGAGACGGAACCTTTTCGGACGCAGCCTCCGGTGCCGGCGCCTTCTTCCAGACCAAGACCGTGGGACGGGGCGCCTGCTTCGCTGACTACGACAACGATGGCGACGTTGATGTCTATATAGTGAATCTTGGCAGCCGCGGGATCCTGCTCCGCAACGATGGCGGAAATCAGCAGCACTGGCTCATGGTGAAGTTGGTGGGCACTCGCAGCAATCGTGGCGCTTTAGGAGCACGTGTCGAGCTGGAGACTGGCGGGAAGAAGCAGCTTGTCCAGATACAGCCTGCTTCGGGTTACCTCTCCTCCAACGATCCTCGTGCCCATTTTGGTCTGGGGTCGCAGGCTGTGGTGGAGCATCTCACCGTCCGCTGGCCCACCGGAACGGTGCAAGAACTCAGCAACGTTCGCGCTGATCAAATTCTCACCATCGTTGAGCCGGCCTCGCCAGGGCGGGGACCGGCGGCAGGAGTCAAGTGAGCGCCACCGTGATAAGGCGAATGGCTTTAACCCTGCTGGCCGCAGCCGTGACTTGTGGTTTCACGCAAGCACGGTCAACCGGGAGTCGTCTCCAGGCAGTCGTCTATCAGTCGCCCACGGAATTGGTTCTTTCGCCTGATGGCGCCAGGCTCTACGTGGTTTGCGAGGGTAGTCATTCGCTTGCGGTGGTAGATCTGAACCGCCGCACCGTCATCGGCCGGGTGCCCGTCGGCGAGCGGCCTAAAGGAATTGCTCTCAGCCCGGATGGCCAGACCTTGTACGTGACCAACCATTGGTCGGACACGGTCAGCGTGGTGAACGCCCGCGAGCTGCGCGTGACGAAAAACTTCCCAACCGGTTTCGGCCCTGCCGGGGTGACCATTGACCGCACCGGAAGCACGCTTTACGTCGCAAACTCCATCAGTAACGACATCTCGGTGATCGACGCCAAAACTGGTTCGGAGATCAAGCGGCTGGCCGCCGGTCGTTCGCCCCACCACCTCAGCTTGTCGCCCAACGGGGAAACCGTTTCTGTTGCCAACTTGCTTCCCAATGCGGGGCCATTCCGGACCCCGCCTGTCTCCGAACTCACCGTAATTGACACAAAGACGCAAAGAGTCATCCGACGCGAATTCTTGCCCGGGGCGGCAACGCTGCGCACGGTGGCCTATTCCCCCGAAGGAGGTTTCCTCTTAGTGGCGTTGCTGCGCCCCAAAAATCTCAACCCCATGGTGCAGGTCGCTCAAGGTTGGGTCATCACGCACGGACTGGGCATGGTTCGCTTCCCGGCGGGAGCGCCGCCGGCCCAAGTGCTGCTGGACGAAATAGACCGCTATTTTGCGAACCCCTATGGAATCGCCTTCACCCCTGACGGGCGGTATGCCTACGTTTCTTCAAGCGGGGCCGATGTGGTGACAGTGGTGGACGCGCGAGCGCTTGCCGCGCTCATTGCCACCGCATCCCGTGCGGATCTGAAGAACTATGCCAACCTGTTGAGCTTGAGCGCGAGATTCGTCCGGAAACGTATCCCGGTGGGCCGCGATCCTCGCGGATTGGCCGCTTCTGCCGATGGGCGCTTCGTGTACGTGGCGAACCGGCTATCGGATTCCATCTCCATCATCAGCGTGGACTCCAACTCAGGCGGACAGTCCATCGGTGAAATTTATCTGGGTGGGCCAAAGCGCCTCACAGCTCTTCGTCGGGGCGAGATACTTTTCCAGAACGCCAGCGCCTCGTTTCAGAGACAGTTCAGTTGTTCGACCTGCCATCCCGAGGATCATCTGGACGGGTTGGCTTATGACTTGGAACCCGACGGCCTCGGTCGCAACATCGTCGAGAACCGTACGCTGCGGGGCATTGCCGAGACTGCCCCTTACAAGTGGCGAGGGACGAATCCTGATCTGGAAACCCAGTGCGGCCCGCGTGTGTCCAAGTTCCTATTCCGCTCGGAGGCCTACCGCCCTGACCAGCTTCGCGACCTGGTAACCTTTCTGAAAGCCATCCCGCTCCCTCCCAACCGCTACCGCCGCCGCGATGGCAAGCTGACGCCGGCTCAACAGCGTGGAAAGATGATCTTCGAGCGAATTACCAAGAAAGACGGCAGCCCGTTGCCGAAGATGTCCAGTTGCCTCTCCTGTCACACGCCTCCGCACTACACCAGCTCCATTCAAGCGGACGTCGGGACCATCAACCCTTACGATAGTCCGGGCTTCTTTGAAGCTCCCCAATTGAATAACGTTTACGAAGCCGGTCCCTATCTGCACGACGGCTCGGCAAAAACCCTGGAGGAGATCTGGACGATTTTCAACCCGAATGACAAGCATGGCTTCACCTCGGACTTGACGAAAGATCAGTTGAACGACCTTATCGAATATCTGAAAACATTATGACGATGCGTGGCGCACTTCTGCTTTTTTGTTTCACTGCCTGGGGCTCTCTTCCTTGGGTCTATGGCGCAGATGCCGTGGCCAGCCCTTCCGTCCCGAGCTCGCCTCCGGGGGTTCAGGAGCCGAGGGGCAACCTCCCTATCTACCGCCACTGGGAAAACTTTTCGGTGGGTGACGGGCTGCCGGATAACAAGGTGTTTGCGATTTGCGTGGAGGATGATCGGGTATGGGTGGGAACGGAAAACGGACTGGGTCTCTACGAAAAAGGCGCCTGGAGGATTTACAGGCCTGCCGACGGGTTGGCCCACCGCGTCGTCATGTCGCTCGCAGTGGACCGCAAGACGGGGGACCTGTGGGTTGCAACCCTGGGCGGCCTGAACCGTTTTTCGGCAGGGCGCTTCGATACTTTCACGCAGTTGAACAGCGGCCTATCGAACGACGTCGTTTACGCCGTCGCGATTCAGGATGAATTCGTGTGGGCCGCCACGGCCGCTGGCCTCAGCCGGCTAAATACGCGCACGGGGGAGTGGGCACTTTTTAACGAGCGGAACACGCCCATGCATGAAATCTGGTGTTACAACCTCGCTGTCAATGACGGCAAGGTGTACGTTGCCGTTTGGGGCGGCGGCGTGCTCGAGTATGACGTGGCGACCGGGCGCTGGAAGGACTACCGCGACCCGGACGGAGAAATGGAAATTGTGTTGTTTCGCGATAGCGGTCTGATCCACGACGTGGTTGCCAGCGTCAGCTACGAGAACAAGATCCTTTGGGCAGCTACCTACTTTGGCGTCAGCCGCTACGACGGCCGGCACTGGCAGGGCTTTCTCGAAAAAGACAGCGGCTTGGCCAGCAATTTTGTGAACTTCATCAAAGCCCGCGGAGATGCAGTGTGGATGTGCACCGACAAAGGCTTGAACTATTTCGACGGGAAGACGTGGATTACCTACCGCCGGAAGGCGGAGGGGTCGGAGGGCGAAGTGAAAATTCTCACCACCGGCAACACGACCTCTCTCACTACCCCTTCCGGCCCGGCCAACAACTATATACTCGCTATCGATTTTCAAGGCGACGACATTTGGGTAGGAACAGCTAAAGGCCTCAGTCGTGGAATTCGAACTCGGGA
>Ga0209002_10000221_pt1 | contig 43206 bp, 45 predicted proteins | sample Rifsed16ft2_FD_184010 | JGI IMG/M metagenome (GOLD analysis project Ga0209002, IMG submission 184010) | Soil microbial communities from Rifle, Colorado, USA - sediment 16ft 2 (version 2) | ecosystem: Environmental > Terrestrial > Deep subsurface > Rock core/Sediment | place: Rifle, Colorado...
CTTCCACAGTTAGAATAGCATCGTATCGACCCAACGTCCAGTATGCAGAAACAATCTTTACACCGGCTTGCTGCAGGCGCTGTGGCGTCATGGCAACTTCTTCCTTCGTAGGCTTCTTCCTGAACTTGGCGAGAGTAATGAAAATCAATCCAATACACCTCCAATTTGCAATCGGTTCAAGAACGTTTAACATTTGCGTGGTGTGTGGGTATAGTGGTGCGAGCATCAGAATTTGAACTCCAGTTTTCGTGTGTGTGCACCATTGATACCACGCACACGAGGGCATGACAAAACAGTCCTACAGGACTAGTCCAAATAACGTTACGAAGTATACAGCTTCGCTGGGAAAGTAAACCAGAGCACCGAAAGGTACCCTAATGACGCTCTTCGGAACATCTCCGAGAGGCATTACTTCTCCAAGATAATTGTACGGATGACCTTGCCCGCCCAGCTTCTCCACGACTCGGGAAATAGCAAAATCGTCTGTGAGCCAAGGAGCCCAGGCAGTCAGGACGACCAGTAGTAACACGGCGAAAACTACTATACGTTTCTTGGTCATTCTCACAGAATCCCAACATGCGATGACTCTACGGCGACCGCTAAGAGACTGTTGTTGCACCTTCTTTGGCCATGATATTATACTACTACACACTGAGGATACACGTAACCCGATTTCCTTGCACCAAACCATAGTAACGCTGAGATGTTCTTGATTTCGCATATTCTGCCAAACCATCATCTATATGTAGCAGTTGTCTTGTTTTTCCACGCCTTCAGTTGAAAACCTGAGTTGGAATATTTGACGTTGCACGCCGAAAGAAAACAGTTGGTTGCTCCAGGCGAACTTCTCGCTGAAGGACCCTACTTCGCCGGGGAGAATACGTACCGTGAGGGCGGGAAGATCTTTGCCTCACGAATCGGTATGGCCGACGTGATTGGGAACAAGCTTATTGTCGTCCCGATTAAGGGAGCGTACATTCCGCGGATTGATGACCTCGTCCTCGGTCGCGTGACTGACATCGGAATGTCGGGTTGGCAAGTGGACATCTGTGCACCGTACCCTGCCATGCTGCCCATGTCCGAGACACCCATGCGTCGCGACCGAGAGTCAGGCCGACGCGACCTCGGTTCTATCCACGGAGTCGGAGATCTCGTGCTAGCCCAAGTCATAGCCTTCGATCGAACGCGCGATCCCCTCCTCACCACGAAGGGGCGAGGATTGGGTAAGATCACGTCGGGTCGAGTAGCCCGAATATCGCCTGCAAAGATTCCAAGAATCATCGGCAAGCAAGGGTCCATGATAACAATGTTGAAGAAGGAGACTGGAACGGATATCATCGCAGGCCAAAACGGCGTTATCTTGGCGACTGGGAAAAACCCAGACCAGGAAAGGATTGCTGCTGAAGCAATCTACATGATAGAACGTGAGGCTCATACCAGCGGTTTGACGGATCGCGTAAAAGCAATGATACAGGAAAGAATGAAGGGAAAAACAATTGCGTAATGACCCAGCTGTTAAATTAATTGATTCGAAAGGTCTTCGCGTCGACGGTCGACGCCTAGACGAACTTCGACCAATCAAAATGGAAGTCGGGATCCTAGACAAGGCTAATGGATCCGCCTACATTGAACACGGCAAGAACAAAATTCTCGCCGCGGTTTATGGACCACGAGAGGCACATCCCAAGCACATCGCGCTCGCTGATCGAGCAGTTGTAAGATGCCGCTATCACATGGCGCCTTTCTCAGTTGACGAGAGGAAGTCACCTGCTCCGTCGAGACGTGAATTAGAGCTTTCAAAGGTAATTCGAGAGTCTCTAGAACCAGCGATCATGTCCGAATACTTCCCAAGAGCCACAATCGACATCTTCATAGAAGTTCTGCAGGCCGACGCGGGAACCAGATGCGCAGGCATAACCGCTGCATCCCTCGCCTTGGCGGACGCTGGGATTCCGATGCGCGAGCTTGTGGCAGCATGCGCAGCAGGGAAAATCGAAGGAAAAGTGATCCTCGATCTTTCTGATATCGAGGACAAGAAAGGGGAAGCTGATCTCCCAGTGGCCCTTCTGCCAAAATCTAACGTAATCAGCCTCATCCAAATGGACGGGTCACTCTCTGATGAGGAGTTCAGGCAGGCGCTCGACTTGAGCACTGACGCGTGCAGGAAGATCTACGAAATGCAACGCGAGGCTTTGAAGTTGAAGTATCATATCGTAAGAGACGGAACCGAAGATAAGGAAGAAATGGCGGAGGTCAAAGCGTAGATGTCAGCAACTCAACAGTTCTCTCCGGTAGCCAAACTCGAGCAAAAGACAGTCGTAGATCTAATTCTCAAAGGCAAACGAGTCGATGAACGCGGCCCGCTGGATTACAGGCCATTGACAATCATGCTCGGGACGGTTGAGAAAGCGAACGGTTCCGCTTACGTTTACTTGGGGAAGACGAAGGTCTTAGCTGGAATCAAAGTAGAGACTGGCACACCATTTCCAGATACCCCAGACGAAGGCATTCTCACTGTCAATTCCGAGTTCGTGCCCCTCGCCTCTCCCACATTTGAGGCAGGGCCTCCAAACGAGAACTCCATCGAACTGGCCCGAGTGGTCGATAGAGGGATCAGAGAATCAAAGGCAATAGACCTCAAGAAGCTATGCATAGACCCTGGAAAGAAAGTCTTCATGGTATTCGTGGACGTCTACGTGCTAGATCACGATGGAAACCTAATTGACGCCGCTGCAATGGCGGCACTGGGCGCGCTAGTCAGCGCAAAAATGCGCGCGTTCGAAGTTCACAACGGCGAACTGAAGTACAAAGACGAGAAGATCCCGCTGCCGATGCTGAATTATCCCGTCCCAACCACTTCAGTGAAAATTGATGGAACTATTGTTCTGGATCCTTGCTTAGAAGAGGAGCAAGTGATGAGCTGCAGGTTGACCGTCACGACCGACAAAGACGACAAGGTCTGCGCGATGCAAAAAGGAGGACTCGGTGTCTTCACGCCAGACGAAGTCAAACAGATAGTTTCCACATCAATTAGCAAGTCAAGAGATCTACGCGAAAAGATTCTGTCAAAAGTGAAGTAGCGTGGGAAGAACCTACAAAGTCGGTCCTTCAGGAAGCTTCGGCGCAAGATACGGCACCGTGCCGAGAAAACGCTACTCGACAGTAATCACCGCCCTAAGAGCTCCACATGAATGCCCCCAGTGCCACATCAGCGCTGTCAGACGACTGTCTGTAGGAATATGGCTCTGCGGTCGGTGCGGACACAAGTTCACAGGTGGAGCATACGTTCCCACTACTAAGCTCGGGGAAATTGCAGAGAGAGCCGCGCGCTCGGGCGTGGCACCAAGCCTGGTCTCGGAGCTGAAGGCGGCAGCGGTTGAACCCAAAGCGAAGACCCCAACCAGGAAGAGACGCAAGAAGGCCGAGGGCAAGAAGGAAGCAGCGAAGCCGAAGGGAACCGAGGAAGTCCCTGAGGATAAAGCCGAGTGATCGGCCTCACAACTGGCAGACAAACCAACCAACGCCTGAACAGTCTGCTCAAAGAGCTCGCCCACACAATACCAGAAGCACAGATAGTCAGACGTGGAAAGTCAGGCCTCGATGAGCTAGGCCGCCGCCTCATGAACGATGGTTCCGATTACGCTGTAATGCTACAGCGTTGGCATGGGGGACCGGGAAGAATAGACTTCTACAAGGTTCAAGCAGACGGCTTATCTCTGCTTCCTCCATCCTTAGTCCTGAAGGGAGTGAAGCTCAAGCGAGAACACACGAATCCACGAAGAGGCATTGCTCAGGCGGTAACCTGTGACCGAAAAATCTCGGAAGCATCACAACGCCTCATGCGAACTCTATGTACCGTCTTGGCGTTGCCTGAATCGAAACCTCCACTCAGTCCTAAGATCAAGACAACTCTTCACATCGGCGACGTGACGGGCGGGACAATACGAATAGCCGTGACATCTCCTCCCGGCCAAATCGAGATAGGTCCCAGTATACTTGTATCAAGACTCGTCTGGGATATCCATGCCCAAAGCTAGTGCGCGGATCCAAATTGAATTTCGAAGCAGGAGACAAACCAGAGCAATAGCTGACGCCCTGAGGCCCGAAGCCACACACCCAGCTGGCGAGAAAGCTCACGCGACCATCGTGACCAGAGGAAATCAACTGACTGTGCGTCTTGAAGCCCGCGACTCCACTACTCTGCGAGCAATAATGAACTCCTACCTTCGAATGCTTGCCGCCACTGTCAATGTGCTACGCGAGCTTGAGAACACATAAGCTTTCCCAAAGTACGGCAACCATTAAGATTCACGAGACCATTCTTATCGAGCTCGATTCCGATGTTCAACGATATCAATGAAGAGATGCGCCAGAGAAATCTACGAGGCATAGTTGTCTTCGGCGACACAACCCTGGGCAATCCGGATCTCACCTACGTCGTCGGAGGAAACCTCGCCAGAGGGGGATACTACATTAAACGATTCAACCACGAACCACTACTTGTGACCAGCAACCTAGACCTCGGAACAGCTCGGAAACTCCACAGAGTCAAGCGCATCAGCACTTTCACAGAATGGGGCTTAGAGAAGCTCACGAGGAAACACGGACGCGCGAATGCGTATCCCTACTTGCTGTTAATGATCCTCAAGAAGGAGGGCATTCAGGGTAAGGTGGCACTCTACGGTCGCAACGATTTGGCGTTGGGCGTTAGGCTTGTTGACCAACTTCGAAAGCTCGGCGTGAAGGTCACGGGAGAGTCATCGCCGACAGTGCTCGAAGCTGCGCGAGAAACCAAGAGCCCTGCAGAGATAAACGAGCTGCAGCGTACGGCCGGCAAGACCGCAAAAGTCGTTCATTCGGTAATGGACGTGCTGCGCAACATGAAGCGAAAGAGAGGGCGTCTGCATCTCGGCAACAGACCTGCTACGGTCGGGGCCGTGAAGAAACTAATCGCCAGAGAATTGGCCATGGTGGATTTAGTGGCTCCCGAGGGCACAATCTTTGCAATCGGCGCGTCCGGAGCTGATCCACATAACGCAGGTAATCCAGGCGATCCGATTAAGCATGGGAAACTCGTCGTTTTCGACATCTTTCCCCAAGCAGAGTCAGGTTACTGGTTCGATTTGACGAGATCGTTCGTAGTCGGCAGAGCAGACCAGAAGGCTAGGCATTTGTTCGAGACCGTCTCCGATGCCCAGAATGCCAGTCTAGATTTCCTGCGAGAAGGCGTATCTGGCGACGAGGCCATGGACAGGGCCTGCAGGGTGATCGAACAAAGAGGTTATCGAACCGTCAGGGAGATCTTTCAGGGAAAGGCAAAGGGCATCCCTTCGGGATTTACTCATTCACTTGGTCATGGAGTAGGTCTTACGATCGGCGAACGACCTTACCTTACATTCCTCAGCAAGGATCCGTTAAGGAAGAGTCAGGTTGTGACGGTTGAGCCGGGAGTCTATTTACCTCGATATGGAGGCGTGAGGATAGAAGACACAGTGGTAATTACGTCGAGAGGCGTCAGGTACCTTGCGAAAGTTGAGAAAGAACTTGAGCTAGCATAGAAGGAAGGTGAGGAATAATGGATACGAAAGTTGTTAACGTGAAGGTTCCCGATGGCTGTAATGCAATCCTTGGACAGAGCCACTTCATAAAAACCGTGGAGGATCTGTACGAGGCTTTGGTGAATGCGGTTCCAACCGTGGAGTTTGGATTGGCCTTTTGCGAATCGAGCGGGCCCTGCCTGGTCAGATACGAGGGAAACGATCCTGAACTGAAGGAGTTAGCCTCGAAGACCGCCTACCAGCTTTCAGCTGGGCACACGTTCATAATCTTCATGCGAAAGGCCTTCCCGATAAACGTGCTAGATAAGGTGAAGTCGGTTCCGGAAGTCTGCAACATATACTTGGCCACAGCGAACCCATTCCAGGTGATTCTTGCGGAGACAGAGCAAGGGCGCGGCATTCTCGGTGTCGTCGATGGTTTCGCATCAAAAGGAATCGAGAACGAGAAGGACATTGCGGAACGAAAGACATTCCTCAGGAAGATAGGATACAAACTAAGAACATGAGCCAACCACAGCTAAGGAAACACGCAGTTCTTCGTTCATGAGGAGCCACCACATCGCCAGCGATAGGCACTCGTACACGAAGTGACCCCACTTTCACGATGCGCCTAATCGCGGCAAATGATGCACGTTATACGGAGAGTGTTTCTAGACGCAAGCTTGGCAACGTGAAGCTGAAAGTCAAGACATTATCGTCTGCTGGAATAAGCACAACTTGCACGTGGTCATTCAGGATTTCGCCGAAGCCAAATACCAGCGTGCTCCGCGCGATGTATCCTCCAACCCAATTCCAATACTCTTCAAATGGTCCCGTATGGCGTCTGATGTCTTCCAATCACCCCGCTTTCTTGCATCTTCACGAATTTGCAGTACAACTCCTAGTAGCTGTTCGAATGTCTTTCCCTGTCGAACGTTAAGCGGTCGCAGTATCCCGAAGACCTCACCAAAATAATCGAAGGTTCTCACGATCAGTCCGAGCGACTGTTCGCCTAGTTTTCTGTTTGCATAGGGTTCAATGTCTTTTGCATAGGTAATCATTGTTGCCAAGGCGCGTGGGGTATTGAAGTCATCATCCATCGCCACGACGAAACCTTCCATGGCTACGGTAGTTAATCGCTTGATGTCCTCGTCCACGCTTTTTTCATCCGTTGTATCGGAGCCCTCAAGAAGTGACTTGAATTGGTTATACACCGATCTCAGCTTGTCAAGCACTTCTTCGGCCTGAGCCACTCCTCCCTCGTCGAATTCCAGTTGTGTGCGGTAATGGCGCATCGCATAGTAGAGTCTCAGCGCTTCAGGATCGTGGCGCTTTAGCAAGTCTTGGATTGTGACGAAATTACCAATGGACTTGCCCATTCTTTCTCCGGCAATATTCAAGAGTCCACCATGAAGCCAGTATCTGACTAGTGGCTTCACGCCTGTTGCAGCTTCGGCTTGTGCAATCTCAGCCTCGTGATGTGGAAAGACGAGATCGAGGCCACCTCCGTGGATGTCGTATTGTGGGCCAAAATACGTCGTTGTTATCGCGGTGTCCTCAATATGCCAACCAGGTCTACCTTTCCCCCATGGGCTATCCCAAGCAGGTTCTCCCGGTTTCTGACTCTTCCAGAGTGCAAAGTCGACAACATTCCGCTTCCTAGAGTCAGGGTCGATCCGGTGCACTGAAAGTTGTTCAATGTTCTGTCTCGAGAGTTTCCCATATTCAGGGAACTTCGAGACGTCGAAATAGACATCGCCGTCCACCTGGTACGCATGGCCGTTTCCAATCAGAGTGGTAATCTGGTCAATTATTTCGGGCACATGCTCCGAAGCTTTGGCATAGAGATTTACGCTGGTTATTCCCAAAGCTTCCATGTCTCGGAAGAAGTCCTTGGTGAACTTATCGGCCAGCAGCAAGGGGTCCTCGCCCGACGCATTGGCTCGATTAATGATTTTGTCATCGATGTCTGTTATGTTGACAATGTAGAAGACGCTGTATCCTCTCGCACGCAGATAGCGCGCAATTATGTCGTACGCCAAGTAGGTCCTTGCATGTCCCACATGACTGAAGTCGTACACAGTAGGACCGCACACAAACATCCGGACCCGTTTACCTCGCACGGGTTCGAACCCTTCAACGGACCGAGACAGAGTGTTGTATACTCTCAGGACCAAACCATCTCACTCCTTGTAACCCGGAGAAACTCGGCCGGCCAAGGTTGATTGCGTTTGCCGTCAATCAATCGCAAGAAGCTGGGTACCTTCGCAAACGCGTTCACCCATAGTCCTCGCCGTGAGGCTTCAACTCGCCCAAACATCTAATTAATGTTGTGATGTCGGCAGAGGTTTTCAAGCATTTCGTCAGTCACAGAATGCGCGTGATCTCGCACTAAGATTCTTTTGACAACGCAAAGTGACTTCGCTTCGCCACCCTTACACATATATTGAACTAATCGTTCCCAATCTGCAAAACGGATGATTGCTGACATGGCACAAGTTGTTCTCAAGCCAGAAAAGAAGCGGGATCAACCGATTGTTCAACCTGAAGTGAACATCGGGACGCTTGGCCATGTCGACAACGGAAAGAGCACGCTTGTACAGGCTCTTACCGGAATTTGGACGGCGCGCCACTCGGAGGAACTCAGAAGAGGAATCACGATCCGAATAGGATACGCGGACGCCTTCATATACAAGTGCCCGAAGTGCCGCGGCCCTTACAACTACACGGTCCAAACGAAGTGCCCGAACTGCGGCAGCGAATCCAAATTCGAACGTGCAATAAGCTTCGTCGACTGTCCAGGCCATCACAGCCTTATGGTGACGATGCTCTCCGGTTCTTCGCTCATGGATGGCGCGGTCTTTGTCCTAGCGAGCAATGCAAAATGCCCGCAAGCGCAGGATAGGGAGCATTTGCTTGCAGCTCAAAGCGTTGGAATCAAGAAGCTTGTGATTGTGCAGAACAAGATCGATGTAGTTAGCAAAGAGAGAGCTCTGGAGAACTACAAGGAGATTAAAGCCTTCGTCAAGGGGACGATCGCGGAGGAAGCACCCATTGTACCAATCTCGGCTCAGCACGGAACAAACATAGACGTGCTGCTGCACGAAATCGAAGAACGAATACCTACTCCAAAACGCGATCTGGACGCTCCACCTAGACTCTTCGTCTTGAGGTCCTTTGAAGTTAACAAACCTGGGACGGACATCGAGGATATTTTGGGAGGCGTGATTGGAGGGTCGGTAGTTCAGGGAGTATTTCGCATCGGTGACCAGATCGAGATCAAGCCGGGTATCCCCGTTCAGGAGGGGGGGAAGACGAAATACGAGAAACTCGTCACAACGGTCAGAAGTCTGAGCGCAAGCCGCGGACAAGTGGAGCAGGCAACCAGCGGTGGACTTGTCGGCATCGGGACGGATCTGGATCCATCATTGACGAAGTCCGACGGTCTTGTCGGTAGCGTCGCTGGGAAGGTTGACACCTTGCCACCCACGCTGGAGAAAGTCACGTTGGATGTGCAGCTCTTCGAGAAAGTCGTGGGGACAGAGTTAGCAGTTCCGGTGGAGAAGATACGGACGAACGAACCACTCGTGCTAAACGTAGGGACCACGGTGACGTCGGGGCTGGTCACGTCTGCTCGCGAGAACTTGGCGGATATAGCTCTCCGAAAGTCAGTATGCGCGGAGCCAAGTTCGAAAGTGGCAATAAGTCGGAGAATTGCTGATAGCTGGCGGTTGATAGGCTTCGGAACTCTGAGGGGCTAGAATTGCCCATAAAAGTAGTCTTAGACTCAAATTTCTTGATGATCCCATTTCAGTTCAACCTAGACATCTTCCAAGAGATCGAGTATCTGCTCCAGAAAAAAGTGGATTTCGTCGTCCCATCCGCGGTCAAGACTGAGCTTACTGGAATCTCTTCTAGGGGAGGCGAAGGGGCAGCCGAGGCTTCGCTTGCCCTTCAACTTGCTTCACGCTGCCGCGTCGTAGAAGTCACATTGGATCCTGGGGAAACAGTCGATGATGCAATCTTGAAGGCGTCACAAAAACTGGGCGCGGTTGTAGCGACGACAGATATCGAACTCAAGAAGAGGCTAAGAGATATTAACGTCCCAGTTGTGTACCTGCGCGACAAATCTAAGCTAGAAGTTGACGGAGTAGAACCTGCCTACCTCTAAAGAATCTAGCAGATGGTCGTCCAGAAGGCCAAAGCAATGTTCAGAACGGTAACGGTGGAAGACATAGTTAGGATTCCGCCTCAGAGTTTCGGTCATCCAATCGACAAGGCTGCGAAAGAGCAGATCAAACTGAAGTACGAAAACGTCGTCGACGAGGAACTGGGATACGTTATTCTCGTAGTAGATGTGGATGTTGATCCAGTCGGCAAAATCCTGCCCGGAGACGGTTCGACCTACCACAAAGTCAATTTCAAACTTCTATCATTCTACCCAGAGATGCACGAAGTCGTGGAAGGAGAGGTTGTCGAAGTAACCGATTTCGGAGCGTTTGTGAGGATAGGACCAGAAGACGCACTCTTGCATGTTTCGCAGATCATGGATGATTACATATCATTCGACGAGAAACACGGCGTATTGGTTGGCAAAGAATCCCAGAGGAAGCTCGGCAAAGGCGACAGGGTTAGGGGAAGAATCATAGCCGTCAGCTTCCCGCGCGGCGGGACCGGGGGCAAAATAGGCGTCACAATGCGTCAACCATTCCTCGGAAAACTCGACTGGATAGAAACTGACATCAAAAAAACGAAAGCTGTGCATGAGGAGAAGGCAGCTTGACTGACAAAGCCTGCAAGAACTGCAGGTTCATCAGCAACGGACCGGTCTGCCCAAACTGCAAGTCGACCAATCTCAGCGACGATTGGAGTGGCCTTATCGTGATAATGGACGCGGCGAGCTCCGAAGTCGCCAAGAGAATGGGAATAACCGCTCCAGGCCGCTACGCGGTCAGGGTCCGCTGAGAAGCCTCGCTTCAACGGCAAGTTGTTTGGCGTGCCCAAACTCCTACTGACGGAAGCTCAACGGCAACTACTGAAGAAACCTCTCGGAGAGCTAGTGGTTGGAACGCCCTCTGAGTGTAGCCGCAAAATAAAGGAAGTTCAAGACGCCGAGAAACCGCGTCGACTCATTCTCGTCGGTGACACTGTCTCCAGGAACGCCAACCAATTTGGGATAAAGCCTGACGTGATGATTATCGATCACAAGGAAAAGAGGAGCAAAGCAGTGGAATTCACTTACGAGAAGACGCGAGTTTTCAGAACGCGAAACGAACCTGGAACCATCGATCTGCTTGCATGGAACGCAATCGCGGAAGCAATAGAGAAGGGCGATAGTGTCGTCATTGTGGACGGAGAGGAAGACCTTCTAGCCTTAGTGGCGGTGGCTGCCGCGCCAGAGGGATCTCTGGTTGTCTACGGACAACCCGAAGAAGGCGTAGTCCTCGTACGAGCCTCAAGGGAGATGAAGAACGAAATCAGACGTATAGTCGACAACATGCAAAGGGCAGACTGAGCCTATTTCTTGCCCTTAACGAAATCAGTGAAGGCACAGGAACCACAGGTCCAGCGTTCAACAGGGTTCATGTGGAAAGCCATTATGCTTCCGCACCGGGGACACTTACGGTTCTTCAGTTTAATCGTGTTCTTATCGGCGTCAACTTCATACAGCGCGCCCTGACGTGCTTTGGGGGCTTTCTTTTCGCTCACTTCGCCTCAGCCTCTTTCTTAGGAGCCTCAGAGGGTGCTTTCGTCTCTGGCTTGGCTTTCTCTTCCTTCGGCTTCTGCCCTTTGGGTTTCTCCGCCTTGGCCTTCGGTTCAGCCTTCTTAGCTTCCTCTTCTCTAACGCGTTTGCGCTCTTCGGGTGGAAGATTTCTTATCTGAATATACTTGGGGACGGTGCGCTGGGCCATCTGTGGGTCGTCGTATACCTGCACCTCACACTGTGCACTCTGAGTTCCTGTGTTGGTTTGAACATCAATGATATAGACGCTCTCAGGTTTGGCACCATACTTTGAGGCAACAGCTTTCCTCAAGTCTATTCTGGACGGGGTTCCTGCGCCGTCGTGATCGACCTCAGCGTGGACTTCCTTCCGCTTCAGGAGGGCATTGTACTCTTCGTGTTTGATCTTAAGCTCCATTTCTTATCAGCCTACTTTCCTTTCTTCGTTGCCTTCTTCGAAGGCTTCTTCGCCCGAGCCTTTTCGGGTGGTTTCTGTTTCGCCGGCTTCGGCACTTCGATCGGGGGCTTTACCACAACGGCCGGCTTTGGTTCCGTCGGAGGCTTCTTTTCCGCTTCTGTTTCCCTCTTCGCTGTGAAGTTGATTTGATAGGTCTCGTCTGAGATTATCCGTCCTCGGACCAACTTTCTTCTTCTCTCCCCATGTCTTGTCGGTCTGAAACCAGGTCCAGATGAGAGAACGATGTATTTCTTCACTCCCCCATGTACGTCAGCTCTCATGGGAATTCCATTCTTGTCGCATCCGCCTGAGATGAGGAACCTGCCTTGTCCAATTCCGAGGGCTGAGCCGTCTATTGTTTCGCCGAGCGAACGTCCAACTAATGCGTGGGCTCGGGATCCCTCGATCTCACTGACGGCTGACTTGCCAGTAGTAGGGTCGGAAATTATGAGTTTGAACTTCGCCATGATCTTGACCTGTTTCTATGCCGCGGAGCGATACTACGCCCTGTATGCCTTTTATTAACGTTGCCAGATAACGAGCTCGGAGACTAGTGGTTCCTCGAACTCCTGAGAAACGTCTTCAATTCTGAAATGCTAAGAAACGCCAGTTCCTTTCGTTCAGGACTGACAGTCTCAAGCCAGATGTGTCTCGCCTTCTTACCCTCAATTTCTTGCAGGAACTGCTCCACGGTCAACGGGAGAACAGACGCGGGCATTTCGCCTCTGCAAGTTCGTTGTACAAGATCCTGCCTCTCGCGTCGTCCAAGTGACCCTTCGAATTTGAAATAGTTCACCTTCTCTTTGGGGGAGTGCAGGATTCCGAAGGTGGATGCGTCCTTCAACTCTAGCAAAAGCATCGAATATTGATGGATCTCACTTATCACTTGAAGGACGTCATTCGCGGAGATCATCGTCCATCATTATCCGACTTCGCGACGACTGGGCTTCGAATGTCAGGCGCACAGTCCCTATTCAAGTTTGGCAACCCGCCGTGACTTGGTTGGGTAGAGAAAATCGATAAGTCCTTTTTCCGGACAGGAACGGGCGCGGAAAGTAGGAGCCACGTGGCTTCAGAGCCCGCGAAATTTGGGCAGAAATGTTCTTAAAAGGCTCGCCGGTGGTTACGCTAGCCGATTGGCAAATGAAGCAGTGAAGCGAATGCCAAAACCATTCTACGTTAAGTTCGAAATTCCCAAAGAATTGTCTGACAAAGCTTACCAAGTTGTTCAGGTGGCAAAGGACTCCGGCAAACTCCGGAAAGGCACGAATGAAAGCACAAAAGCCATAGAGCGTGCTGTTGCGAAGCTTGTTGTGATAGCGGAGGATGTTGATCCGCCTCAGGTTGTAGCACATCTACCCATTCTATGCGAGGAAAGGAAGATATCGTATCTTTTTGTGCCCAGCAAGCTTGAGCTCGGCAGAGCTGCCGGAATTGATGTTGGGTGCGCAGCGGTATCTGTGTTGGATGGTGGCGAGGCAGCAAAGACACTCAAAGAGATTATTGATGCGACAGACCTGCTTAGAAAAGGCGGAGCCAAAGCGTAAACATGAGTACGGCGAGAGAGCGAGCAGAAGAAGCAATCACGCCAGCCGAAGTGACTCAAATTATCGGCAGGACCGGCGTAACGGGCGAAGTCATTCAAGTACGAGTCCGAATCCTGGAAGGTCGTGACAAAGGGCGAGTCATTACCAGAAACGTCAAAGGCCCCATCCGAGCGGGCGACGTCCTTATGCTCAGAGAGACTGAGAGGGAAGCCAAGAAGATCAGGTAGGGAGCCGCGTCTGAAACTTGCCCAGGATCTTCACATGCTCTTTCTGCGGAAAGGACTTCCCTCAAGCCACAGGCATCATGTTCGTTCGGAATGACGGGTCGATACTATACTTCTGTTCGTCAAAGTGCAGAAAGAGCCTCATGGTCTACAAGCGTGACCCCCGCAAGCTGAAGTGGACCGTCTACTACGGCAAGAAGGAAAGAGGAAAGTAAGTGCAAAATCTTTGCAAACCGAGCAAACATTTTCCTTCCTGAAACCCGAATCCGTAATGAGAGGGTTAGTTGGCGAGATCATCTCACGATTCGAAAGGAAAGGCCTACTCTTAGTTGCAGGCAAGCTAATCCAAATGTCCGCCCAGCAAGCTGAGAAGCTGTACGAGATGCACAAGGGCAAGCCATTCTTCAAAGAACTTGTATCACATGTAACATCGGGTCCTGTATTCGTCATGATATGGGAAGGACCGAACGCCATCGCGGTCGTCAGAAATCTTGTGGGCGCAACAAATCCGGTGAACGCTGTGCCCGGCAGTATCCGGGGCGATTATGCATTGACGGTAACCCCGAATGCTATACATGCTGCAGATTCCAAAGAGAATGCGACGCGTGAGCTTTCGATCTTCTTTTCTCCGAGCGAAATTGCGCGATATTCGAAACCCACAGAAAGCCAATACTTGTTGAAGTAGTCTAGAAGCCCCAAAGGGGGTTTTCTTGTCTTTTGAGTTGAATTAGCTCTTTGACTGTTTCCTGGTCGGTCTCTGTGAGTTCCGAAGGGAACTTGGTCATGAGCGTCTTGAGGTGCCGTTCGGGAACATCGGTGTATATGACATCTCCTTCGGATATGTTGCGACCAACAACTCCATCTTCGATTGAAACCGCAACCTGCATTCCAACCTGCGCCTCGGGGACATCATTTCCCTTGTCCTGTATTCTTTGAACTTCCCCCAGCTTTCTGCCAGAATTAGAAATGACAGGGTACTTTGGTTTCAAACGGCCTGACAGGATTTCCACGCCAACTATTGCGGGCTTGCTTCTTCTGAAAATGAATCCGGACAAAACCCTCGCCTTGCAGGGCCGGACCAAGGAGTCAAGCTCCGCCTTGACTCCTGCCGCACGTTGCTCCTCGCTCCATCTCAAGTACTCTTCAATCATATGGTAGATAATATCGGACTTGAATATCGGAATGCCACTGGCTTTAGCTTCAACTTCTGCATCCGGCAGAATTCTGACATTGAAAGCCAGTACAGCGGCAAGTAGACGATCTTCCGGGCCGACTGCCTCCACCTCGACTATGTCGCGCTTTGATACGTCCCCGATGTCTGCCAGACGTATTTGCACGCCGTGGCGTGAGAGCGCTTCGGTGACTGCTTCCAGAGATCCCAATGTATCCGTCTTTAGCACTATTCCAGACTTCTCGGTCTTGATTCGCAGCTTCTCCACTTCGTCGTCAATAATCCGCACGTATTCCTTGGCATTCTTTGCTTTGGGAACCGCGTAAAGTGGTGACCCTGCAAGGGCGGTCTCCAAGTTTGGTGCTGCAACTTTGACACCGGAGGCGGCTGAGACCCGTCGGACGCTGGTGAAGCGATCGCGAGGGTCGCGGATCTCGTCGAGAGGTTTCGGGACCAAGATTGCACGCACTTCTGTGACGATGGGATGGTCGCGACCGCCGATTACTATTGTGTCATCGATTTTTAGAGAGCCGTCATAAATGATGCAATTAATGGTGGTCCCAAGCCCGGGCTCGTCCTTGACTTCAAGGACAGTCCCCCTGGCCGGACCTGATGTTACCAGAAGCACGTTGGAGAGGTAGGCTTGAGTCAATCCAGTAAGAATTGCGAGAAGTTCAGGAATTCCTTCTCCGGTCTTTGCACTGACAGGGATGATCGCAACTGTCTGAGTAAAATCCGATATTCTGTCGAATCTTTCCGCTCGGAATCCAAGTCTCGACAGGGTTCCGAGAATCGTGTATACCCTATTGTCCAGGTCAGTCTGAACCTCGGGGAATTGTGAGCCAAGTGAGGCGGAAAACGATGATTCAGGTTGAGATTTCCATCCCGGGATCGCATCCACTTTGTTTGCAGCAACTATGAAGGGTGTCTTTCGGCTCTTCAAAATGCCAATTGACTCAACAGTTTGAGGCTCGATGCCCTTGGTCACGTCGACAACCAAGATTGCGATGTCCGCTGCGGATCCGCCTCTGCGCCTAAGGTTCGAGAAGGTTTCGTGACCCGGCGTGTCAATGAAAAGGAGGCCTGGTACCTTAAGCTCGAAATGGTACTTCAGTAACAGGTCGCCGCAAATCGCCTGAATTGTAGCACTGGGGAGGAGACTTGCCCCTATCCACTGCGTGATCTGACCTGGCTCCCTTTTGGCAACTGTAGTGCCTCTCAACTTGTCGAGCAGCGTTGTCTTTCCATGGTCAACATGGCCAAGTACTACTACGATTGGTTGGCGGAGTGTCAAGACTATCACGCAGCGGTATTTTCCATCCTTTGTAGACGAAAGTTTGCCCTTAAAGTTAGTTGCACAGGTTATTACATTCGATTCCATACGTTGACGCGGCGCCCCTAATCTAATGACCCTTCAACAACCTAACGTGTTCAATGACCTTGCCAAACCAATACGAGAGGCGCTAGAAGAGCGCGGGTTCCTCTCCCCGACCGATCCACAACTGAAGGCGATCCCAGAGATCCTAGCAGGAAAGAATGTTCTCCTGATCTCCCCTACAGCGTCTGGAAAGACTGAGGCAGCAGTTCTGCCTGTTCTGAGCAAGTACATTTTGAATCGGAGCGAGGAACCTGGCATAAAGATTCTCTACATCACGCCACTCCGAGCCTTGAACCGTGATATGCTCGAAAGATTCGAGTGGTGGGGTAAGCGGTTGGACCTCAAGATCGCAGTTAGGCATGGCGATACAGAGACCAAGGAGAGGACGTTTCAAGCGAAGAGTCCTCCCGACATGTTGATCATAACGCCTGAAACGCTTCAGGCAATTCTCACGGGGCGTGTGATGAAACGCCACCTGCGGGCTGTCAAGTATGTCATCATCGATGAAGTTCATGAATTGGCGGAAGACAAGCGCGGAAGCCAGCTGGCGTTGGGCCTTGAGAGGCTACGTTGGGCGACCATGCAGGAATTTCAGATAATCGGCCTATCTGCCACGATCGGTACACCCGACAAAGTTGCCAGGTTCCTGGTCGGGAACGGGAGAGAGGCAACGATAGTTCACGTCCCAGTTGGAAGGCAGATCCACTTGGAGGTGACGTGTCCCACTCCGGAAGCAAGAGATGTGGAACTCGCATCGAAGCTCTACACTCACCCTGAGGTGGCCGCGCGTCTACGACTCATGCGTACTCTAATCGAGAATCATCGTTCAGTGATACTGTTCACAAACACGAGAGCAATTGCCGAAATTCTTGCGAGCAGAATGAAAATCTGGGACGTGGACTTTCCAATCTCAATCCATCATGGCTCTCTAGCAAAACCTTCAAGGATTAGCGCAGAAAGGGGGCTGAAGGATGGCCAACTGCGCGGACTTGTAGCCACGTCCTCCCTAGAACTTGGAATCGACGTTGGCAGCGTGGATTTCGTAATTCAGTACATGAGTCCACGCCAAGTCACCAGGCTCATCCAGCGCGTCGGCAGAAGTGGTCACCGTATTGGCAGAATAGCCGACGGCGTCATCGTAGCGCTCGATTCTGATGACACGCTAGAGGCTATGGTGATCGCACGAAGAGCGCTTGAAGAGAACTTGGAGCCTGTCTCAGTTCCAGAAAAGCCTCTGGACGTGATGGCGCACCAACTCGTAGGGCTTCTGATACAGAAGGGCAGGTGGTACATCCATGAAGTCATGGAGATATTCAAGAAGGCCGACCCATATCGCGACCTAACGGAGCAAGACCTGATCGGCGTCCTGAACTACATGCACACACGGTACCCACGGCTCGCATGGTTCTCCCCCCAGGACAGCGTAATCCTCAGACCGCGCAGGCTCAAAGCGCTATTCACATACTACTTCGGCAAGCTCTCCATGATACCCGACGAGAAACAATACCTGATAATCGACCAGACGAACGATGAAGCTGTCGGCGTATTGGATGAAGCATTTATCGCGGAGTATGGCGAGCCCGGAAGAAAGTTCATCGTCCGTGGAAGCCCATGGCGAATGATGAGCATTCGAAGCGACAAGATCTATGTCAACCCCATCAAAGACCCCACGGGTTCGATCCCAAGCTGGGTTGGAGAGGAGATTCCAGTTCCATTCGAGATCGGGCAAGAAGTCGGATCAATCAGAAGATATGTCGAGCGCGAGGCACAGTCAGGAAAGGCTGAGTCAAAGATTGTTGAAGATCTGTGCCAGAGATATCCCGCCGGCGTCGAGACAATGCGCCGAGCTCTCAGCGAAACCTTCGAACAGATCTCGCTAGGTCTCGAACTACCGACAGATACACGAGTAATCATTGAAGACTGGGAAGACTTCGCGATAATCAATGCTCACTTCGGACTGCTCGTGAACAGGACTCTCGCGAGACTGGTCGGTCACGTTCTCTCGGAGGAGCTTGGTCAAACGGTTGGCGTGCAGCAGGATCCCTACAGAATTGTCGTGCAAACCTCTGGTGCAGCAAACGGAACCAAAGTTGCACAAGTACTTGAACAGCTTGCGAAGATGAATCTCGACGTTTTGATTGCTGAAGCCTCGAAAAAGACAGGGCTGTTCAAACGGAGACTGGTTCATGTAGCGAGGCGGTTTGGTGCAATCACGCGGTGGGTGGAGTTCGGGAGCATTAACCTCAAGCAGCTGATGAGGAGCTTCGAGGGCACAGTGATTATGGAGGAAGCATTCAAGGAGACCTTGGAAAAGGATCTGGATGTGTCAAACACCTTGCGAGTCTTGCAACAGATCGGCAGCAGTATTGAAGTGAAGGTTGCTCCAAGCGCAAGAAAGGCAAGCCCTATCGCGAGGGTTGGGATAGAGAGAATCAGTCGAAAGACCGACCTCATACCGCCGGAGAAGATGAAACGAATCCTGCTAGAGTCGACAAAAGTCAGGATTCTGAATGAATCAAGAACCCTAGCGTGCCCGACCTGCTTTGGCTATGCTGAGATTCTAAGAGTGAAGAACTTATCGGAGGATTTTTCCTGTCCCAGATGCAAGAAGGGTAGACTCGGTGTTACGACTGAGACGCCTGAGTTCTTTGAGAGAATTGAGAAGAAAAAGGGTCGAAATCTCTCTGAGACCGAGGAACGAGTTATCGAGGACCTCAAAGCTTCCGGAGTCCTGCTGCAGAAACATGGAAAGGTCGCGGCGTACGTGATGGCGGGAAGAAGGATCGGCCCCGGAGAGGCTAAAGTCGTTCTTCGCCGGACAAAGACTGTTTCGGATCGACTCTACGAAGCAATCATGCAAGCCGAGAAACGTGTTCTTCGAAGACGCTTCTGGTGAGGGCTCTGGTTGTCCGTAAGGACGATAAGCAAGTCACTGACTCAGGCTTGTGGGCGATGAAGATAGCTGGTATTGGAGCAGTTGATGCTCGGAGAAACCAGACCTGAGCCCAATTAGTCCAGCTACGACGTGGTTTGGAACATTTTTTCTCAAAAGCAGAATTTTGTTTGGTCAGGTTGGGTGGTAGCTTTTAAATAAAAGCACTGTTGAACATGACTCCGCTGAATTTTTGGAGGAAATGAAAATTGTCTAACAAAGCAATCACACGCGTGCAAACAGTTGTCGTTCTAGTCATAATCATCGCCGCGGTCGCCGCAGGAGCCTACATCACTAGTCAACCGTCAGCGCCACCTACCACGACAACGACTACAGGGCCACCACCGATTGTGTTCAAGGACACCCTAATTATGGGGACCACGGACGCAGTTGAGGTTAGTCTCGACCCAGCTGAATCCTACGACTACTTCGGCTGGGAAATCATACAATCAACAGGTTCGTCCCTCGTAGACGTAAGACCAGGTTCACCTGCAGGTCCGTCGGACATCGTTCCCGCCCTTGCAACGAGCTGGGAAGTGAGTTCTGACGGTCTAACTTGGACCTTTAACCTTAGACAAGGCGTGAAGTTCCAAGACGGAACCGAATTTACAGCGAACGATGTCAAGTATTCCTTCGACCGCAACGTCTTCAAGTTGGCAATTCCGGAAGGCCCACAGGTTGGCATTGGTTACGGCGACATCATAAAAAGTGTCGACGCCATGTCACCGACCCAGGTCGTCTTCCATCTCAACATCCCATTCTCGCCATTCCTATCCTTAATGGCGGCCCAGTCTTCATACATTGTCAATCCGAAGCTCGCTCCTGAGGACCATGCCGTCGCCTACAAAGAGGGAGACGCACGGGCCAGCAGCCCAATGGACCTTGGTCCATATGTGCTGTCAAGTTGGGTTAGAGTTGCCGGAAAGGACAACGAGATGCGGCTGGACGCGAATCCCAACTACTGGAACGTTAGCGGTGGGTACCCCAAGACCCCGCACATCATCATAAAATTCTACAGTGACGCGACCACACTTCGTTTGGCAATTGAGTCTGGTGAAGTTGATATTGCTTTCAGGCAGCTGAGAGCCTCTGATATCAACGATCTCAAGACGAAGACAAACGTCAAGGTGTGGGAGGGTATCGGAGCATTCATTCAGTACCTTGTCTTCCAGGAAAAGATGAAACCACTGGACAACCCCGAGATCAGAAGAGCGATCGCAGCAGCCGTCGACAGACCAACACTTACGAATACGGTCTTCCTCGGCCAGTCGAAGCCACTTTACAGCATGATACCCAACGGAATGGCAGGACACACAGACGCATTCAAACAGCTTGGTGATGCCAACTATGCTTTCACCAGGGAAGCACTTGCCAAGTACGGCTATAACGAAAACAACAAGTTGAAGCTAGACTTGTGGTATGAGTCATCAGGACATTATCCACAAAGCCCCGATCAGGCTACCGTTCTCAAATCGTCCTTGGAAGGAAGCGGCGTCATTCAAATTGAGCTCAAGAGCGCTGATTGGCCAAGCTACCGCGTCAACAGAAACCAAGAGATAATGCAGATGTACATCCTAGGCTGGTATCCAGACTACGTCGATGCCGACAACTACATGTTCCCATTCCTGCACTCAGTCGGTGGATCATGGATCCACATGAACTACAACAATCCACAAATGGACGATCTGATTAACCAGGCAAGAGCCAAGACCGACGCGGCAGAACGGACCCAGTTGTACGCGCAAGCACAAGAACTATTCGCACAAGACGCGCCAATAGTTCCGCTGTTCCAGGGAACGGCATGGGCCGTCACGAAGCCAAACGTTGGAGGAGTTGTTCTTGACATCAGTCAGAGCTGGCGACACTGGTTAGTGTATGCCACTGAGGGACCTGCCCCGCTTCTCCAGATTGGTTGGCTCGCGTCAATCATTACCCGATTCGCCACTGAGCAGTAAACATAAATTCCCAGACCTCCATCCCCCTTTTATTATGAGTCTCAGATCGTACGTTATCGCGCGCGTTCTTCTCACGATACCAATGCTCCTGCTATTGTTGACCTTGGTATTTCTGATCACCCGAGTACTTCCCGGGGACCCCGTGCTCCTGCATTTCGAGAAGCAGGCAAAGCCTGAAGCGGTGGAGGAATTTCGGCAGAGACTCGGCTTAGACAAGTCGCTGCCCGAACAGTACGTGGACTATCTGACAGGCATGCTGCGGGGAGATCTAGGAAAATCCATGCAGGACTTTTCACCTGTCGCCCAGCAGATCTTCTCGGCCTTTCCAGCCACTTTGGAACTTGCGATCTTCGGTATGATCATAGCGGTAGTTCTCGGAATTTTCCTTGGCGTTAGGTCGTCGCGATCGTACAATACTGGTGAGGATCATGTGATTCGGACGTTCGGCATAGCGACGTACGCCATTCCAGTATTCTTTCTAGGCATGGTGCTGCAGCTGGTGTTCAGTATTCAACTCCATTGGTTCCCAAGTGGAGGGCGAATCTACCCGGGAAGTGAGCCTCTTGGCTTGAATTTGGGTGGTTTTCATCTGGCCACTGGTTTGTACACGGTGGACAGCCTACTTGAGGGAAACCTGAGCAAGTTTGTGCAGGCATTACGGTACCTGTTCCTACCCTCCTTCGCACTAGGATTGGTGCTCTGCGGGATATTCATCAGATTAACGAGAACCAGCATGCTGGAAACCCTACGCCTTGATTTTGTTACTGCCGCCCGGGCAAGAGGTCTGAAGGAAAGGACTGTAGTCTACACTTATGCCCTTAGAAACGCGTTCCTTCCGATCCTGACCATGATGGGACTCCAGTTTGCAGCATTACTCGCCGGCGCTATTCTCACAGAAACAACATTCTCATGGCCTGGACTTGGTAGATATCTGGTTGACAGAATCGCCTTCAGAGACTACACGGCGATACAGGGCGCGGTAGTCTTTTTCGGTTTACTCGTTGCACTCGTGAGCTTGATGGTAGATGTTCTCTATGCCTATTTGGATCCGAGGATAAGACTCTAGGCGGTACGACAAGTGCAGACAGAAAGAGGGAGGATAATTGTACAGCTTATTCCACAGTTTGTCAGACTCAGCAAAAGAGGCATGGCCGGTTGGACCGTCCTGATCGGCTCCGTTATAGTGGTCGCCGTTGTCGGGATGACGCTACTCGCCCCATGGATCGCGCCTCATAACCCAATAGCGATCAACGTGGGTCCAATAATGGCCGCGCCCAGCAGCGAATTCCCACTCGGCACGAATCATCTCGGCCAGGACATGCTAAGCAGAGTGATCTGGGGAGGTTCCATGGTCCTCCAAGTCGCGCTAATCTCAGTTGCGATGTGTGTCGCCGTTGGAGTGCCAATCGGCCTGCTCGCATCATACGCCGGTGGAAATACTGACAAGGGGACTTCACTCGTAATGGACAGCATCTACGCGTTTCCCGGACTGGTTCTTGCGATCGCGATAGCTGCAATGCTCGGACGCGGAGTTCTGAATATGAGCTTGGCAATAGCAGTTGTCTACGTTCCCTCATACTACCGAATCGTGAGAAGTCAGGTCCTCACAATCAAAGAGCTCTCGTACGTTGAGGCAGCGAGGGCACTCGGCGCAAAGAGTCGGTCAATCATTCTGAGATATGTTATGCCGAACGTCGTCCCATCAGTTGTGAGCGTCGCTACGATCAACTTCGCCGACGCGATCCTGACTGCGGCAGGTCTTACCTTTGTAGGACTTGGGCTCTCAGTTGCCGTCCCCGATTGGGGCTGGGACCTAACATATGGTAGACAGCTTCTGCCTGCTGGGGCATGGTGGGTCATCGCTTTCCCCGGTCTCATGATAGTTCTCCTCGCCTTGGGCTTCACCCTCATCGGCGAAGGGTTGAGCGAACTCTGGAGCCCAAGACTCGAGCAGTGAGCTGAAAGACATGCCCCTGCTCGAAATAAACTCATTAACAGTCGACTACCCGACACGCGTCGGAACCGTGAGAGCCGTCGACCGCGTTTCAATCTCCGTGGAGAAAGGTCAGACTTTAGGCATAGTTGGAGAGTCGGGCTGCGGAAAGTCAACACTCGGGCTTGCTGTAATCCGCCTCGTGCCTTCACCAGGCATAATGACCGAAGGCAGCATTATGATCGATGGCACAGACATTATGCGCCTCTCCAATAATGAGGTGCGCGAGCTAAGGGGGAAGGTCGGCTTTATCTTCCAAGATCCAATGACCTCCCTGAACCCTGTTAAGAGAATAGGAGACCACTTTGTCGAATTCATCCGCACCCACGAGAAAGAAGTGAGTCGACAAGAAGCGCTCGAAAAGACCGGCAAGATTCTTGAAAGCCTCGGTATACTCCGCGAACGGACAACTGATTACCCTCACCAATTCAGCGGTGGCATGAGACAGCGGGTAATGATCGGCTTGGGCCTGGCGCTCAACCCAAAGCTGCTGATTGCAGATGAGCCAACAACTTCACTAGATGTGATCGTGGAGGCACAAATCCTAGAACTCATGAACAAACTCAAGAAAGACTACGATCTCACACTGATTCTCATCACTCACAACATAGGAATTGTGGCAGAGATGAGTGACTTGATTGCGGTGATGTATGCAGGGCGTGTAGTTGAATTCGGTCCCACCGAGCAAATCTTCGAAAACCCACTGCATCCCTATACGAAAGGCTTGCTGGAATCGGCCCCGAACATTTTGCATCCCGAACGGTCAATGCACCCTATTCCAGGTTCACCTCCAGACCTAATTAGTCCCCCTCCCGGATGCAAGTTTCACCCACGTTGCCCACATGCCTTCGAACCCTGCCCACTGCGCGAACCTTTTCTAGTAATGAAAGAACGCCGATTCGTCGCTTGCCATCTATACGATTAGGCGGAAGTCATCGTGCCTCCATTTGTTGAAGTCAACAACCTAACGAAGCATTTTCCAGTCCAGAAGGGTTTCCTCGAAGCAATGTTCTCCGGCAAAAGGGATTTCGTCCGCGCGGTTGATGGAATCAGCTTCTCCATCAAAAAAGGGGAAACCTTCGGCCTAGTCGGTGAAAGCGGCAGTGGCAAAACAACCACGGGACGAATCCTCGTGCGGTTGATTGAGCCAACATCGGGCGAAATCAGATTCGATGGGCAACCAGTTACCCGCATGAATGCTGAAGAAGCACAGACGTTTAGGCGTCGTGCCCAAATCGTATTTCAGGATCCAGCAGCCGCGCTTAACCCTAGAATGACGGTTGGCAATGCGATCAAGCACGCCCTGGATATTCACGGGATAGGCTCTGACATCGAAAGAAGGGAAGAGGTTCTGCGCATGCTGAAGAGAGTTGGGCTCACCCCTTCCGAGAACTTCCACAACAAATATCCACATCAGCTCAGTGGTGGACAACGCCAGCGCGTTGTAATTGGACGGGCTATGATCCTAAAACCCCAGTTCGTCGTAGCAGATGAACCAGTGGCCATGGTCGATGTTTCAATTCGTGCACAGATCCTGGATCTTATGGTTTCCCTCAAACAGGAGTTGGGACTGACATATGTTTTCATCACTCACGACTTAGCAACGGCCAATTATTTCTGCGATAGAATTGCGATAATGTACTTGGGCAAGATCGCGGAGATCGGACTGAGGGGAGAAGTCTTCAAATCACCGAAACATCCCTACACCGTTGCTCTCATGTCCGCAATTCCAGTTCCAGATCCAAAACACAAACCCGAGAGATTGATTCCGCGGGGCGAGATCCCCAGTCCTATCACTCCACCGTCCGGTTGTCGTTTTCATCCACGATGCCCCAAGGCATTCAACCGCTGTCCAAATGAAGACCCTGGCATGACGAGAATTACATCGACCCATGAGGTCGCGTGTCACCTGTTTGATGAGACGAAGGCTGGTTAACAACATACGCCTCAAATTAGCTGAGCACCAACCGTTGGCGTCTGGGGAAGCAGAAACGAGTTCGGTGACAGGGAAAGGCTAGGTCGTTTCTTACTGCACGGGCATGACATACGAATGAAGAAGGTCCGCATGAGAACGTGAACCCGAACTTGCACAACTGTTTGCTCAGATTTCGCTTCACCTTGCTCATAGTTGGGTCGAGTCTATTCGTGAGCTCCTTGGCATACGGTATCTTGCCCGAGATGTTACCGCTCCACATCGGTCTGCCGTCGCTCGCAATATACACCTTCATTGGCATAATTTCGATAACTCTGCTGGCTGTGTATTTGGGAGATCGAGACTAAGTTCGGGCAATGCATCGAGATGCCATGTGATTTCGTCTACCCATTCCGTGTGCCTAGAATTGCGCGCAATGAAAGATTCGTGAACGTCCAAAGTATCTAACACGCAATATGGTGCATGCCATTTGTCTGATGGGCTTCCTGAACCTCGAACCAATCTGACCTTCACCTTTGAGGTGGGGACGGAGGCCTTCGCATTTCCCACTTCTTCGTTTTCACGAATCCTAGTCGGCGATAAAACTCCTCAGTTCCGTCGAGCGGGATGACAGCGAACTCACTCTCAGGATAGCTCTCGATTACTGCTCTGATCAAGGTGGATCCTACACCCCTGCTTTTGTGGGCTGCAGAAACGTTGAGATACAGAATCGTATGCTGTGCGCGGGTCGTACTCGCCAGAACAGTCAGACCTACGATCTCGTCGTCCGTCGTAGCAATCCAGAATTCGTGACCTGCTCCTATTACATTGAACTCAATAGACGCAGGTGTGACAGAAAGGTCGCTTGTCAGTCTCAACTTCGAGAGATCATCGACGCTGCCTCGCCGATATTCAATTGTAGGTGTCATTCGCGACACTGAGTGCTTGGTCTCATTTAGGACATTAGTCTTACATGGAATGTAAGCTTGTGATTTCTGCAATTTGATTCCACAAACTTGAGATGACTTCTCGGGAAACGAGAATGCCTTCTCGGGAAGCACAAGGTTTATCTTAAGTCGTCCTTATCGCCTCGAAGAACAGAGTCACAAACCTCAACGACATTATAGGTTGAAGATCCTTGGGTAAGCAGATTCGAGTGCAACGCCGTGGAAGAGGCGGCTCAGTCTTCAGAGCGCGCAGCTTCAGGCGAATAGCCCCTGTACGATTTCCCATTGCCACTGAGGGTCAATCGTCCCTCAGAGGTGTGGTCAGGGAAATCATGCATGAGGCAGCGAGGGGGACACCACTCGCTCTTGTCGAATTCACCAATGGAACGGCGTGCTGTTTGGCGGCGCCCGAGGGTCTGGCGTTGAATCAGGGAATAGTCGTCGGATCTGATGCCTCCCCGAATGTGGGAAATGTCCTACCGCTAGGAAGAATGCCAGAAGGGACACTAGTATGTAATGTAGAGTTACGTCCAGGCGATGGTGGTCGTCTAGCGAGGGCTTCTGGAACGTACTGCACGGTCGTCTCGCACACTCCTCAAGGCACCGAAATTCACTTGCCGTCTGGAAAATCCGTCTACATGAATAACCAATGTAGAGCGATGATCGGAATTATTGCTGGAGCCGGAAGAACCGAAAAACCATTCCTAAAGGCCGGGACTGTCAAGAAGCTCATGAGGTCTCGCGGGCGTGTCTGGCCAACGACCAGTGGTCAGAAAATGGTTTCAGCTTCTCACCCGCACGGAGGTGGACGGCACAAGCATTCGGGCAAGCCTACTACTGTATCTCGAAACGCACCCCCTGGGCGGAAGGTCGGTATGATCGCGGCACGGCAGACTGGTCGCGCCAAGCGTGCAATTAGAACGTAAGATTGGTAGTGATCGGAATGACACTTCTTGATCCGTTAGCGAACGCGCTTAACACGATTCACAACAACGAGAGACGGCACAAACGCGAGTGCATCGTATGGCCTGCATCGAAATTGATGGGACAGGTTCTACGTGTGATGCAGAAGAACGGCTACATTGGCGAATTTGAATTCATTGATGATGGTAGAGCTGGTAAGTATCGAATTCAACTACTGGGGCGCGTGAACAGGTGCGCTGTCATCAAACCTCGCTTTGCGATGACGGTCTCCGACATTGAAAACTGGGAGGAGAGGTACCTTCCCTCGCGCGATATCGGTGTGCTGATCGTGAGTACCCCCAAAGGCGTAGTGTCACATGTCGATGCACGCTCAGCGAAGACGGGTGGCCGTCTACTGGCCTACGTGTACTGATTGCGAATTTTCTGGAAACGCTTTAATTCCGCACCGCAATGTCGGGTTAGTCTCACAAGATACCAGCAGGCGTGAAGATTGGCGAAGGGACCGCAGTATAATCTCGCATTCAGACGGCGCCGAGAGGGACGGACCAACTATAGGAAGAGGAGACGGCTTGTAGTTTCCGGTATCCCTCGGCTAGTTGTACGTCCATCAAACAAGCATCTTACCGCGCAGGTCGTTCAGGCAAAGCCTGAGGGGGACCTTGTCTTGGCCTCAGCACACTCATCGGAGCTGAAAGACTTCGGTTGGAAAGGTCCCTGCGGCAACATATCGGCCGCCTACCTCACGGGACTGCTCGCGGGCCGGAGAGCGAAAGCGGGTGGAATATCGGACGCCATATTGGACATCGGCCTTCATGCCAGAGGTCGCGGATCGCGAATCTTCGCTGCTGCCAAGGGCGCAGTCGATGCGGGACTCTCGATTCCTCACGATGAGAAAGCCCTGCCTCCTCCTGAACGGGTCAAAGGGGCACATGTTGTTGAATATTCAAAGCGTCTAGCCTCCGAACCAGAGACCTACAAGAAGGTCTTCTCGACATATCTCAAAAAGAAGCTGAAGCCCGAAGACCTTTCCGATCATTTTGGTGAGGTTCAAACGAAGATAAACGCTCTCCGAACGGAGGTAGCTACCAAGTGAGCACTAAACAGAAACGTAAGGCAAAGCCAAGGGCTCCCCGAAAAGAAACACATAAGCCCGTTAGGAAGAGGAAGCCGCCGGAGGAAAAGAAGAAGGAACTAATCAGTGTACCAGAGAAGAAACCTGAGAAGAAGGTCGTCCAACCCGTCAAAGAGAAACCATTCTTCCTGGCCGTTAGATTACTGGGACCATTTGGTGTCACGAACGAAATCGATGACACCTTGAGAAGTCTGAGGCTTCGCAAACGGTTCAACGCGGTGCTGTTGGAGAAGAACGAAAGCATCCTGGGAATGCTGAGGCTGGCCAAGGACTACGTAACATGGGGCGAAGCCAAGTCTCATGATATTGCTTCTCTATTGAAAGAGCGCGCGGAACTAATGAACGGGACGCGTCTGACTGAAAAGTTCGTTAAGGAAAAATTCGGTCATGAATCGGTCCAAGAGCTCGCTCAAGCATTGGCGCGAGGACAGGTCTCATTGAAGACGCTATGGCATGAGGGCGTCAAACCTGTTTTCCGGCTTCATCCACCTTCCGGAGGCTTCGAGTCAAGCATCAAGAGACCTTTCAGAAGCCAGGGCGAGCTTGGCTATAGAGGAGAAGGAATCTCGCACCTAGTGGCAAGGATGATGTGAGTCCTCGGTGACTTCCTTCTAGAACGCCACCAACTCCTGATCATAATTGGCCATTGAACAGTCGACTAAGGCAACAGTTCTCCTTCCAGTTAGATTGCCTATCGTCCGACTTGGTCAGCGTCTGGAAAGGATTCTGCCTCAGGCGCTGAGAAAGAACAGGTTCACTCTCAGTGATAATGACGTTATTGCCATAGCGAGCAAAGTCGTTTCGGTGGCTGAACGACGGATCATCGCTCTCGACGAGGTTGAAGTATCTGAGAGAGTGGTCCGAATCGCAAGGAAATGGCGAATCGATAGGAAGCTTGCAGCGCTGGTGTTAGACGAAGCCGATGCAGTCATCGGCGGTGTGCCCGGATTCCTGCTTACCATCAAGAACGGCATTCTGACGGCCAATGCAGGAATAGACCTAAAGAATTCCCCCGATAGAACTGCAATGCGATGGCCCCGTGACGCTGACGCCTCAGCAGCTGCTATGCGCAATTCGCTCGAACGCGAGTTTCGTGCTCGTCTCGGCGTCATCATAGTGGACAGTCGCGTGACGCCCTTGCGGCTAGGTACCGTCGGACTGGCAATCGGCGTCTCCGGGATTGTTCCTCTACGTGATCACCGACGCATACGCGACCTTTACGGGCGAAAGACGAAAGTAACACAGACAAATGTTGTCGACGACCTCGCCTCATCAGCTCACCTACTTATGGGGGAGACCAGGGAGCAAATAGGAGCGGTCGTCGTTAGGAACGCGCCTGTTCTCTTTCGGGAGGACACCAATTCGCGCTCGGCCCGCTTGGCGATGAGGAGATGTCTAATCGCCAGCAATTTCAACGTGCGTGGCCGTTAGCTCCCCGGATCAAACCTAGCCAAGACTCATGTGCCTCGTCTGAGGGAAAGACTGACACCCATCGTCCGATGCCCAATAGGAAGATGCTGTCATGACTAGGCTCAGCGAGACCCACGCGCTCCATGCCATCCGTTCGACGGCACAGAAGTTAGTTGAAAGGATACGCCAAAACGAAACTGAAAATGGATAGAAAGACCCCCGTCATAATGAAAGGTGCAGCGCGAGACTGTGCCTTCCTGTGACTCTCTTCGCTCCAATCGTGCTCCGATTTCGTAACGCGATCCTTGACTTTAGTGACCGATAATGATCCAGCAATGTCCACTGCTCCCCCGAAGAAAAACAATAAGCCCGCTTGGGCAAGAGTGAACAGAGTGAAATAATGAAACATGTTCCGACTCAGAAGAACAGAATCTAGTGCCAACGCAACGGAATCGGATAACAGTATCAGAGCAGTGTAAAGCGCTCCTCGCTTCGCGAGATTCAAAATGGATTGACGGGAAAGATCCATCTTTGCTGATTGCTCCGCTTCACAATCGGAAGGCATGTATTCGCTCATCAGCCTTTCGCTTGCCTGGTCAATCAGGTACTCTACGCATCTTCCATTGAGCGGTTCGCTTGAAGACCAGTCATTAAAGGAATTCCTCAGGCCTTGTTCCGGTATCGGACGAGCGGAGAAGACCGTGCATCCATGGCCAAAGGTTACTGGCAACTCAAACAAATATCGCAGGCCATCTTGCTACTGAGGTGTGTGTGCTGATAGGTGAAACTGAAAAGCGGAGCGGGTCCCTATCTTGTGGAATATCCTTACCCGCTAGAGTGCCGCACATGATTCGACGCTAACCAGATTGAAAATGAGCAAATGCCCAATCGCTCGGTCCGACGGGGTCCAGTCGGTCTACTATCACTTATTCTTGAGCTGATATCTGAGAGCATACGCCAAAACAGCTACCGGGATTATTAGGGCAATATCTCCTAGTATGTCCAGAATTCTCTGAGTCAAATCAATCTGCTTGGCCCGATTGAACAAGTCGATTGCAGCTTGCGCACTCTGTTTGGCGGTTGTAAAATTCTTCGTGATGAAGGCCTGTTTCGCACTTTCGAGCTCACTGGTTCCACGAACAACAAGCGCCAAGCTCTCCGAAGAGACCAATGCCTGAGTCTCGGTTTTCAGACTTTCTGCGTTTGTGATCAGCTGAACCGCTTGGTAATAGTCAGACGGTATGTTAGCACTGCTTGCTGTCGTTTCAGCTGATAGCGCGAGTGCTTCAGCTTCTCTGAACCTTCCTACGCTCAAGAGCGTGTGAGCGTTGTCCAGCAGCCTATTAGCCAGATCTAGGCCCTCAATCCTGTTCTGGCTTTCAGCGGTGTTGATGGCGTCGTTTGCCCTTGACATGGCGTATAGTGTACGCTGAGCATCCCGCCAATCCTGAACCACGCCGACAAGAATCCAGACGCCAGTCTCTGTTTGATTCAACGCGATGATCGAAAGGTCCCTATTGAGATCCCGAAAGATCGCCCTGCCCACATCGTCAGGTTGGAGAATTGCTCTCAATTGCAGGGATGCGTTGGTAGTGGAGGGCTCGAAGAGAATTACCACACCGTATTCCTGCAGAGTGTTCACATCGTACCCGAGCGGTTGCCGTACCTCAATCAGATATTGATCACCACTCTGGGGAAGAGCAATCCGCACGGCGAGAGTCTCCGCGCCAGTCATTTCAATCGGATTGACGAACAGAATGCGTCTAGCCGGCGTGGTGAAGGTAGTAATCTGCGTCTCATTAATCCAACCCAACAACATCTTAGACCATGCGGACATGTCGCCCTGACCGCCCGAAGCGATGTCGAGCTGTCCCAGACCAGATAGCTTGTTCCGATTATTCCACAACCCTATCATCAAAGCAGTGGACCGTGCATAGACAGACCAGTCGCGGTCCTCTTCAATCACCGCGAAAGCACCCACGGGGCCCGTTCTTGTCATGATTCGACTTGTCAGCGGGACGTAATCAGTGGTGAGACTTGGATAGAAAGATAGTACTAGGAGCACTCCATCAAAAGATGTGAAATTGAAGGTTTGGGCCGCTGCTGAAAATGAGTCTCGCGCAATCGCGACGAGGTCTGATTGCTGGCTAGGGAAGCTGTATTGCTCATACAATCTTGGCAGCGTGATCCAGTCGGTCACATTTCCTTCAATTGCTAGCTTACCGTAGGAAACATCGGCAAAGTATCGAGCAACTTGTCCGAAGAAGATGCGTCCGATTTCAAGACGGCTCGAGAGATGTTGAAACTCTGGGAACTCTGCAAGAACAAGCAAAACCCTCTTAGTGCCACAAACGCATTCATATCGTCCGGAAATTGGCTCAAGATAGGAATTGGCCGCAAGCAGCACAAGAGCGAGCCCCAGCATCAGCCCCCCTTCTAAGATCTTGCCCGTACGGCTCCCCTCCAGGTGACAGCATGATCACTTCGTATGATGAGCGCCTCTGACCTATTGACCTATCCAGAAAAGGGTTCCAACTAAAAGGTTATTATCTCAATGCTTCAGCGGAACGCTGAACGCAACATGCTGACCCAAGAAAAGGAGTTGGTTCGTGACGTCCAATTCAAGACAATCTTCCGCGTCTACCTTTGTCTGCTCAAGCTGAGGGAAGCATCAACTAAGGATGTGCAGAGAGCAATGGTATTCCCGACCCCTGCCCAAGCAAAATACCACCTGAAGAGACTTGGGGAAATAGGGCTGGTTGAGCTATTGGATAATGGTGATTTCAGAGTTGTGTCAAGAAAGTTCGGAATACTTCGATTCTTCTTCAAGGCGCGCAACATGATGATACCGATGAGCCTCTTCTACACGACTTTCTTCGCACTAGTCACGATCTTGCTCTACCTCAGAGGACCAAGTTTGGAGCTGATCCTGCTTGGCGCGTTGGTAACGGCGAAGGAAGCGGCTGACACGTACTCATACTTTGCTATGCTATAAATTCTTTCGGACTTCGGAAAATAGTTTCCAATCGAGTCGAAAACGCTGATCGCGTCTGTTTCGCACGATACACTCTGAGGAAACTATTGCACGGCCGTTTGACTTGCAAAGTCTTAAAAACAATCCTGGCTTGCCTCTAGGTACGGAGTATAAGAAAATTTGTCGCGTAAAGCAATTACCAAAGTGCAGGCAGCTATTGTAATCGTAGTAATCGTCGCAGCAGTCGCAGCAGGCGCATACTTTACAATTCCACAGGGACCAGTTACCCCGCCAGTTGCTCCAGTCCAGAACCCGGACACCTTCATTGAGGAAACCATTGGTCAACCGGATACACTCGACCCAGCTACTGACTATGAGACAGCTGGCGCAAACTTGATTCAAAACGTCTACGAGCAACTACTCTTCTTCAAGGGCGACAAGGCAGATCAGGTTGTTCCGTGGTTGGCTGAAAGCTACGACCTCAGCCCGGACGGATTGACCTACACGTTCCACCTGCGAAGCGGCATAACCTTCACAGACGGAACACCCTTCAACGCTGACGCCGTCTACTTTAGCATAATGCGCGCCATAATCATGGATGACCCAGATGGTCCTGTCTGGGCCGTCTCTCAAGTCATTCGTGGTGGCGCCAGCTACAGCAAGCAATACAACAATGCTGGGCCAAGCGCTCCCGACGGATATGGCGACACTTACACCCAAGCCCAAGTAGATGACCTTGTGAACGCCAAACCGGTTGAGGTCCTCGATCCAATGACTGTCGCCATTCACCTTGAACGCCCATATGCGGGTTGGACCTTCGTTATGGCGTTCTCTGTGACGGCAATCGTGAGTCCGACAGCCATCAAGGCACACTGGACCGCGCCCACTGATGGTACAGGGTACCTTGAGGGTATGACCGCAGGTGACTACCACAACGAACTCAACCCGTGGCCGTCCGAGAACATGGTGGGCACAGGCCCATACATGCTCTCATCATGGGACAAGGCAACACAAACCCTCATCATGGTACGCAATGAGAACTATTGGGGTGGACCCGACAAGAGAGGTCTAGCACCAATACCCAACGTTATCATCAAAGGCATCGATGACGCCAACACGAGAATTCTCGACTTCAAGGCTGGAGCAGCCGATGTTGCCGCAATTCCGGCGACCGGCGGTTTGATCTTCCAGTTCGTCGACGAGGACACTTGGTTCAGTACAGGCAACCTGAAGGTACTGAGCCCTGACTACCAAGTGTACCCGCAGTGTCCGCCAAGTCAGCCCGTTCAAAACAAGTGCTTGTGGCCAGCTTTCGCCAACTACTTCATGGGCTTCAATCAGAAGATTCGTGGAGCCGACCGACAACCGCAAGCCTTCCAACCCTTCTCGGACATAAGAATACGCAAGGCCTTCACACTAGCGTTCAACAGAACATCATACATCAATGACGTCGTCCAGGGCTTCGCAATTCCCGCCACTCAGATCATCCCGCCAGGGATGTTCGGATACGACCCAAGCATTGGTGAGACTCCCTACGACCCCGATACGGCTAAGCAACTCCTAATGGAGGCCGGGGCGAACCCAACGGTCCCCGAGAACGCATTCAGCCCTGACAACCAGAAGACAGTCGAGATCTCCTACAACTTGGGCAATACCGCCCGTGAGACTGCAGCCACCATCATCGCTAACACCGTCAATAATTTCGCATCAGACACAGGACTATACGCACGCGTTGTCGGCCTAGCCTGGCCTCAATTCCTCGGCGCCCTGCGGGCTCGACAAATAAGTGTGTTCTTCCTGGGTTGGATTGTTGACTACGTGGACCCAGACGACTTCCTCGTACCCTTCGCACACGCAAGTGCTGGAACCTTCGCCCTAAGAATGGCTTACAACAACCCCGACGTCACAAAAATGATTGACGAACAGGCAACCATATCAGACCCAACACAGAGACTTGAAGTGATAAACAAACTTCAACGTATGGTAAACGACGATTGGGCCTTCCTGTGGTTGACCTACGGCACTGCAAGTCAGGTTTCTCGGGCATGGGTGCACGAGAGAGCTGGCGCGTCAGTAGCCGCAGGAATCAGCAGCTATAACCAAGCAATCTACGGATACTACTTCTACGAGATCGAGAAGGGCGGACAAGCTCCAACGGGCTTGATCCAAACACTACTCGGCACGTTCCAGCTATTGCCTGCCATAAGCTCCTTCTTTGTGAAGAAGAGCCATTAAAGGGGCCATAAGTGAGCCCCGTCCCCAATTTTTTTAAGAAACGCTTTCGTTGGTGAGGTTCCTACATGTTAGGGTGAACGAACCACGAAAATTTGGGAGTACATAGTTCGCCGTTTGTTCCTTCTTGTTTTCGTGCTTATTGGCGTCACCATGATAACGTTCTTCTTGTCACAGGTTCTTCTTGACCCGTTAGCCCTCTATATGACTGAGCGGACTCGTGAAGATGCGATTCCTGCGATCATTGCCTACTACCATCTGAACGATCCGTGGCCTATCCGGTACGTTACTTATGTCTGGAATCTACTCCAGGGAGACTGGGGATATTCTAGATCTCTCTCTCAACCCGTGCTTGTTGGCATGGCGGCGAGGTTTCCGGCCACAATGGAACTTGCAACCATCGCGATAATATGGACGCTGGTCGCCGGTATCCCCTTCGGAATTATTTCTGCGCTAAAGAACAACAAGCTCCCCGACCACGTTTCCCGTTTGGTCGCACTGACAGGGGTATCCACACCTGTCTTCTGGTTGGGTTTGATTCTTCAACTTGTGTTCTTCTATTACTTCTATTTGCTCGGTCTCCCGCATCTTCCTTCAAGCGGAAGATATGATACAACCTTGGAGATCAAAAACCCGGTCCAACAAATAACTGGCTTCATGGTCTTAGACACACTGCTGACCGGCAACCTCGTCATGTTTCAAGATGTTCTTGCCCACCTAGTCCTGCCATCCTTCGCGCTTGGTTTCATTTCCCTTGGAGTCATCATGAGGATCATGCGATCAAGCATGCTGGAGGTTCTAAGACAAGACTACATAATTTTGGCTCGATCAAAAGGTCTTTCCGAGAGGGTTGTGATCTACCGCCACGCCCTCAAGAATGCCATGATCCCGACAGTCACGATTGCTGGATTGGCTGTGGCCGGTCTCTTAGGGGGTGCACCTTTAACAGAAACGGTCTTCGCTTGGCCTGGCATGGGTAGACTCGCTGTTAACGCGATCGGAAGAAATGATGCGCCTTTGATAATGGGATTCACTTTGATCGCAGCATTGATACTTGTGTCAGCGAACCTCATCGTTGACATTCTATACGCTTACCTTGATCCACGCATCAAGTATTGAGGAATGGATGATGGCGTTACAAAGACCGTCAAGCTGGTCACCCGCGATTGCGGAACTCAAATTTGCACTCCACTTGTTATTGCAGAACAAGGTGGTTTTGGTCGGGACGGTCATCTCAGTCGGAGTCCTGATAACCGCGGCAATAGGACCAATCATAATCTCGCCGGAAGTTGCGACGTCGATCTATCTGCCTGGGCGCTTGGACCCTCCAAGTTCCGCACACTGGCTCGGCACAGATGATTACGGGCGCGATCTGCTACAGATAATCATACTATCCACCCGTCTAGACATCTCGGCCGCACTTATCATCGTGGGAGCCGATCTCCTCATCGGTGTTTTGCTAGGCGCATTCTCAGGTTTCGTGGGTGGAAAATTCGATGAGGTCATGATGCGAATAACTGACATCTTCTTCTCCATTCCCGGTCTGGTCCTCGCATTGGCCGTGGCGGCAGCGCTGGGAAGAGGACTCAATAACCTAATCGTCGCCATAATCATTGTAGGATGGCCAGGGTACACTCGAATACTTCGCGGCCTGGTACTCGCCGAGAAAGAACGTCTCTACGTTGATGCTTTGCGAAGCTTGGGAATCGGAAGATTCCGGATAATTCTTAGACACGTAATTCCGAATACAATCTATCCTGTGCTTGTTCAATCTACGTTGGATCTTGGCGGCATAATCCTGACTTTTGCTGGGCTTAGCTTCTTGGGGTTCGGCGCTACTGCCTTGACACCTGAACTCGGCAGACTGATAACCACCGGACAGTCTTACATATTTCAAGCCCCGTGGCTGGTCGCCTTTCCGGGTCTCGCCATACTGATAATCTCTCTCGCGTTCAATCTAATGGGTGACGGGATCAGAGACGTCCTAGATCCGAGGCTTAGAAGGTAAAGAATTGTCATCAGCAACGGAAAAGAACGATGCCTTACTGCAAGTGAACAACGTCCGCCTAGACTTCCACACGTACGCCGGTGAAGTAAAAGCCCTTGATGGAGTGACCTTCTTAGTGAAGAAGGGTGAAGCTCTGGGACTTGTTGGCGAATCCGGATGCGGCAAATCGGTCACGGCTCTCACGATAGTCGGGCTCCTTCCCGAAAACGCGTCCGTGACGGAAGGCGAAATCCTACTTGCAGGCGAGAATCTCCTTGCAATGACACACGACCAAATCCGCAAGGTCAGAGCGAACAAGATCGCGATGGTATTTCAGGACCCAACAACCTTCCTCAACCCGGTGCTCACCATAGGTGAGCAGCTCGAAGAAGTATTCCTCCTCAACTCTGAACGGCTTGCAAACGTAGCCGCGGAACGAAAGATAGAAGTCGAAGCAGGGAAAGAGGAACAGGACACGTCTGGCGCGGCACCAAAACTGGCGAGGTCCCGGCAGAAAAAAGTTGCCAAGGCGCTAAGCATAGACGTTTTGAGCCAAGTGAGACTGGCCGATCCTGAGAGAACGCTCAAGCAGTACCCGCACGAACTCTCAGGAGGAATGCGGCAACGTTGCATGATTGCAATGGCATTGGCCAGGAATCCTCTCCTATTCATCGCAGACGAGATCACTACGGCTCTGGACGTGACAATACAAGCTCAGATTCTGGAATTGCTTCGCGAACTGAAGACACAGTTGTCAGGTTCGACATTGCTAATCACACACGACCTAGGTGTAGTAGCGGAACTCTGTGACAGAGTCGCTGTGATGTACGCGGGCAACATAATTGAGCTTGCGGACGTGAAAGAGCTCTTCGCCAATCCGCTGCATCCCTATACTCAGGGATTGATGCGAGCAATACCAATGATCGATCGCAGAATGGAAAGACTGGAGACGATACCTGGATCGGTCCCGGACCTCATTTATCCGCCCTCAGGTTGTCGTTTTCACCCGAGATGCCCTTTTGCGTTCGAGAAATGCAAGCTTGAGAAACCTGAACTCCTCCACGTCGGAAAAGGTCATACAGTAGCCTGCCACCTGTACGGAGAAGGAAAAGCATGACCAAAACAGTCCTAGAGATCAAGGGCCTCAAGAAATGGTTCCCAATAACCGGAGGTATTCTAGGCAGAGTAAGAGGATACGTTAAGGCTGTCGATGGTGTGGATCTCGAAATCAAGGAAGGAGAAACATACGGTCTCGTGGGAGAATCCGGGTCCGGCAAAACAACCGTCGGCCGGTGCATTCTCCGACTTATCGAACCGACTGCGGGGGAGATCATCTATCGCGGTCAAGAAATCACGAAACTAAAAGGTGAAGCTTTCAGGCGTGTGCGACGGAAATTTGGGATAGTCTTCCAGGACCCCTACGCGTCGCTGGACCCGCGTCAGACTATTAAGGGCGCGCTCACGGAACCAATGAAATACCACAAGATCCTGGAATCTGACGAGGAAGCAGTGGAGAAAGCGAAGGACCTTATCAAGAGGGTTGGACTCAATGAGGACCACCTTTACCGTTTTCCACATGAATTCAGCGGTGGACAACGGCAGAGGATTGCCGTAGCACGTGCGTTAACGACGGATCCCGACGTTGTCATCCTCGATGAGCCAACATCATTCCTAGACGTGTCAGTGCAGGCCCAGATTCTCAACCTTCTATCGGACCTGCAGAAAGAATTCAATCTAACATACCTCTTCATCTCACATAACCTGAGCGTCATCGAACACATGAGCAATCGCGTCGGAGTGATGTATCTGGGCGCAATAATGGAAGCCGCAGACAAAGAAATAATCTACCGAAGACCGGAGCATCCCTACACACACGCGCTCATCTCGGCACTTCCGATACCGAATCCCGCGCTGACCCGGGAGAGGGTAATCCTGAGTGGGGATGTCCCAAGTCCGGTGGATATTCCATCGGGCTGCCGTTTCAGAACACGATGCCCTTATGCCACCGATTACTGCAAGGAGAAGGAACCGCCCCTTGTCGCTCGCCAACCAGGACACCTCATCTCATGTCACTACGAACTGAAACTCTCGGCTCCCATTCCATTAGCAGAAGCATCACGCAAGACGTGATAAACATAGGAAGAGGACCCCGATGAGGGTGAGCGAGAAGGGTGCTCTCGCCACCCTTGTGCTTCTCCTTCTTGCTCTCGCAACAATAGCCCAGGCAAGAATTCTGCACGGTGAAGCAACCGGAGCAGCGTCTTGGCAGACGGAAGTGGGATTCTATCTTCCCTTCATTCTGTTCACACTAGTTAGCACATACCACTTCATGGATTGGGCGAGAAGGCACAGAAGACAGGCAATCATAATCACCCTGTTGATCGTAGGTGTTGCTTCCCTCGTCGGGGTCGGCTCCGCGAGTACGCCGCGACCAACGGTAGCTCCCATCAGCCTGTCGTTAACAAGTACATCTCAACAGCTCGTTGGGCCGGGCAGCCAAATCGAATCCCCATCACCCCTTCAGGAGAACTTGGTCAAGCTGAAAGACCTGCTGAGCAGCACTCCGTACTTCTCGGCAAGCTTCGATGTGATATCGCTAGTAGCCTCGGCGATTGCCATCGCATTCGTACTGCTGAGAATTCGACGGGAAAAGAGAGGGGCCACTTACAAGCCTCCGCCCTTAGCGAAGCCAACGGAAATTAGCGAAGGAACACCGCGTGAGCTCGTCATACAATGCTACAAACTCGTGACTGTCACATTGCAGGCTGGTGGTTTTCGAATTCCAGACTCCGACACGCCGGCAGATACATTCCTGAAAGTCAGCCATTTCAAACCCGACCTTGCGGATCCATTCCGGAAACTAACGGTACTCTTCGAAGAAGCAAAGTTCAGTCTTCACCCTATAAATAAAGAACAGGCCGGAGCCGCGTCGGGTTATTGCCGGTCTATACTCCACGATGCCTCCGGAGGGATCCGAACGTGAGCGCCCTTGAAGAGCTCACAGCACTATTATGGTGGTTGATGCTACTCTCTGCCACGGCGATCATACTACAAGACATCGGAACGGCTATACTGCCGAAGGCTTCTCAATCCCGAGAAAGAGGCATTCAGCGAATGTCGCCACCAGACGATGAGGATGAGTTCAACAATCTGTTGAAGAAAGTCAAGCGAGGGCTACAACGGCCTGGAAGCTTCAGAGTGTTGCAGAGAGATGTGGCACAGACGATAGCGCAGACCGCTCTTGCTGCGAGAGGTTTCACGCTGACACGAGTGCCAGAATCCAGACCGGAGCTTGTTGAGCAGTTGTCACAAGACCGAGACATAGTCGAGTTCATTCGCCGGCATCTATTCAATTCTGACACGAGGAAACAGTTGATACGCAGAAGCCAGATGCTGACGGAGTTCCAGCGGACGATCTCAATTCTGGAGAAAGCGGAGAGTGAATTGAAGTGAGGGTCGAAGAATTAGGCACTGTTTGTGATCGATTATTGAGCGAGATTTCGACAGTAATCGTTGGCAAACGGCAAACGCTAGAGCTGGTACTTACTGGCATTCTAGCAAACGGGCACATCCTCTTCGAGGACTTTCCCGGGTTGGCGAAGACTTTGATGGCCAAGCTCTTCGCGCAGGCGCTTGGCTGGAAGTTTCGGAGGATCCAGTTTACGCCGGACTTGCTTCCTGCGGACATCACCGGAACTTATGTTCTGGACCGCCGCGATGGCCAATTCAGACTGAGACCTGGACCAATCTTCACGAATATTCTCCTGGCAGATGAGATCAACCGTGCGCCACCTAAGACCCAGTCAGCATTACTTGAGGGGATGCAAGAGCGACAGGTCACAATCGAGGGAGACACGTACCCACTGGAGAAGCCCTTCATCGTTATCGCCACACAGAACCCAATAGAATATGAGGGCACCTACCCTTTGCCGGAAGCCCAAATCGATCGATTCATGATGAGACTCAGCATAGGATACCCAGACAAGCAAGAGGAAATCGAGATCCTCACTAGACGTATCGCTTCCCAAACCGATGACTACAAAATCCAACCCGTCGTGACTTCTGAGTTCTTTCAAGAAGCCCAACATGTGACCGAACAAGTACATGTAGATGATGAAATCAAGGACTATACAGTTGAGATTGTTCAAAGAACACGGAATCATTCCCTGGTCGGTTTGGGTTCCAGCCCGAGAGGGTCTCTCGCGATATTGCACCTTTCGCGGGCAAAGGCGGCTTTGGCGGGAAGAGATTATGTAGTGCCGGAGGATGTGAAGACGGTAGCGGTCTCTGCACTTTCTCACAGACTTCTCCTGAAAAGTGGGACGTGGCTTGCGGGAACCAAAGCCGAGGAAATTGTGAGAGGAATATTGGATGAAACGAAGACTCCCCGCGTCAGCTAAGATTTGGACTCGAAGAGCCGTCCTGCTGCTCGAAACTGGTATCTTACTTTTCTGGCTTGGAATTGCCCTTCAAAATGACCGGTTCATTATTACTTCTGCTATCTTGTTCACTTACTTGATTCTGGCACTGATGGTGAGCTCGGGGCCATCCAAGGGTGTCTCTCTCCAAAGGAATCTTTCCGTTGAGAGAACACTAGAAGAGCACCCATTTCAAGTCAACACAAAGATCACAAATGAATCAGCAACTTCCAGCCTTATCCAAGTAATGGAAGGATTTCCAGTCAGTCTGGACATAGTTGAAGGAGGTCCACACTATGTCACCTTTGTCGGTTCAAATTCGGCCAGCACAGTCTCCAGTATCCTTCAAGCGGACTTTCGAGGACATTACGTGATACCCGCACCTAGCGCGACAGTCACAGACGAATTTGGCCTTCGGGAACGCCAAATCAAAGGACCTAGGCCAACATTTGTCTCTATTATGCCTCCGATTGAAGACCTATCAGATCTTGCACTCGACTCGCGCACGGCGCAGCCCGAGATAGGAACTTTCCGATCCAGTAGTGTGGGTGTGGGGACCGAGTTCTTCGGAATAAGAGAATATTTGCCAGGTGACGAGATTAGACGCATAAATTGGAAGGCATCAGCCCGGACGGACACGTTGCTCTCAAATGAATACGAGCGGGAGCATGTGACGAACATCTACCTTGTCGTGGACCTGGGCACGGCGCGTGTCGATGCTTTGAAATGGACCGTGCGAACGGCCGCATCTATCGCAACCTATCTTCTACGGACAAGGAATCGCCTCGGCCTCATCGTCTTGGGACAGAGCACCTCACACGTGCGAATCGAGAGCGGACGGAGACAACTAATCAAGGTGCTCGACAAGCTTGTTACCGCGGAACCTGGTGGTTCTGCCGAACCATCAACCTACCTCGTGCGACTTCTTGAAGAAATGCCAAGGTGCGAGATCCTAGTTGTGTCTGCTCTTGCGTCCGAAGCAATCTGGAGAACAGTCGTAGCCCTAAGGCGTAAGCATGAACATGTATCCGTCATTACTCGAACCGCAAAATCACTCGAAGCGGACGAGCGTGACCTTGTTGTGAAGGCTGCCTTGCTTCTATACTCTCTCAGGCGTCGCGCAACTATTCAGCAGATCAAGAACGCGCAGGTGAAGGTGATTGAAATCCCAGCCGACAGGTCCGTTCGCACCGCGTTGGCAGCAATTCAGGAGAGGCCTCTGCGACATTGACTTCTGTTCGCTTGGCCGAGATCACATTCCTGCGGATCGTTCTTTATGGCATGTTCTTGGCGTACCCGACTATCATGCTGAGAAATGCATTTCTTGGCGTATCTGCCAATCCCATCGTCAGTCTGGCGAACTTTTTCATGGTTGTTGCATTGTTGGCAGGGCTTGTTGCAGCAATCACATTGAATTACGTGGTCGGATATGTCTCCTTTCTGGCCGTTTTCTGCGCAGAGTTCCTGTACAACATGCCCCTTCTCGTGTTCACAACCCACTTGGCCGTCGCGCTGGTTTTCGCGGAGGGATTATCGTCGCTGAGGCTGTACCAGTCTGTGAGCGGAGTAATAAGGCCTGGTCCCCATGAGAATGCGACTGCGAGCCTGCATGCCTGCTTGCGAAGGTTCCGCTCGAGACTCGTTCTTGTCGCATCTGGTTTATTTGTTGCTTCCTCGGCTTATGGGGTGTTCCCAGAAATAGTGCCATTTGCATCTGGACTCGCATCACTTGCCCTATATGCCACAATCAGCATAATTGCCATAGCCCTGACCGCCCTTTATCTCGGAGATCGAGAGTGAGCGTATCCAGCGATCAGCTAGGGAATTGATTTGTCAGCCGATGAAAAACGAGAGGACTCACGTCTTTCTGGGAAGGATGTCGTCGCGATCGTCATCGCAGCTCTTCAAACCACGCTGCTTCCCTTCTTGATCGTGATCATCGTGTTTCTCGTTCTCGCTTATGTTATTGCGCACCTCTATTCGTGACCCTCGTACCCGTAACAATCCTACCTTAATATTGGGGAATCTGGTGTACGAACTGCGGATGACAAATCCGCACTGGACGGGCTACCTCGTTGGCAATCTGGCCGCAAGCTTTCCTACTTCTGACGATCGTGACTCTCGCCATTCCAGCTCAAGCGGAATCGATTGTCATTGCAACAGACATTTCGCCCACATCTACTTCCTTCAGCAGTCAGCGCAAGATCGTTCGAGACCGTGAAGGTAACCTTTTTGCTGTATATCTTAAGATGGTGGATGATTTTTCGCAGGTCTACCTGTCACAGTCAGGTAATAATGGAACCTCGTGGCGGGAGGTTGGACAAATCAGTCAGGGTAGTTACAGCTCTGTTCGT
>Ga0209002_10000224_pt1 | contig 43059 bp, 37 predicted proteins | sample Rifsed16ft2_FD_184010 | JGI IMG/M metagenome (GOLD analysis project Ga0209002, IMG submission 184010) | Soil microbial communities from Rifle, Colorado, USA - sediment 16ft 2 (version 2) | ecosystem: Environmental > Terrestrial > Deep subsurface > Rock core/Sediment | place: Rifle, Colorado...
CAATGGAAAAAGAGAATCCCGATCTGGTCTTCTTGGATGTCATGATGCCCGAAATGAACGGGTTCGCGGTTTGCCGGGCAATTCGGGCGAATCCTGCGTGGAAGAAGCTTCCAGTCATCATGGTCACGGGACTTCACGGGGAAACGGATGCGCAGGAGGGAAGAATAAGCGGAGCGACGGATTTTCTAACGAAACCCGTTAACCACGACGAGCTGAGGAAACGGGTGACGAATCTCATCGGCTCGCCGTTTAAGTAGAACAGTTCCGGGTTTCGAGTTTCAGGTTCCAAGTCGACAAAAGTCCGACTTCTGGCTGAGGTATCGCTGCCGCGGGAAGTCGGACTTCCTGCTTCGTTGACTCATCGACTCGTTGTTTCGTCCCTGTTCATCTCCCCTTTCCTCTCCTCCCTACCACCAACGAAACTGCTCCGAACACAATCAGAAGAGCCGTAACGATGACAGCCCACCAATTGATCGCCCTCGAGGCAACCCGCATTTCGTGATCCATAATGTAGGCAATCTGCTTGAAGTCGTCGAATCGGACCGTGTTTCCCTCGATTTCTTTCGCATTTGTCTCCGTGATGATCCCCGGCATCTCGATGCTGACTTTGTAGGAGTTGGCGGAGATTGCTCCCTTGAAGTCCAGTTGTTCGTCAAAGAGGCTGAATCCCTCCTTGTTGGCCGCCATGGCCCTTGAAGCAATCCGTGTTTTCAGGACCCTGTTGAGGATCACCGTCAGAGTATCAAACTTTCCCTCTTGAAGCGGGATCTGCATTGCATTGAAGAGGTCTTCTTTACGGGAAACCATGGTCTCCTGCTTCAGCGCGGGATCATTGAGATTCCGAACTCCCTCAAGAACTACCAAAAAGTAGGATTCAAAAATATTCCGTGCGTCCCATTTCTCAAACCGTTCTCCCGCATCCGTCAGGGCAAGACTGTCGCCCTTCGTGTTGTACGGCTCGTCTTCCATTTCATGCCTTATCGCAAGTTCGAGCTCGGCTGGCGAGATAAAGTCCGTCAGAGGAACATTATCAAACGGGTTCCATCGCTTGTAGGTCTCCTTGTAGTGGTAATCCGTCACAAACCACCAGAAGCTCTCTTCAAGTTCCACCCGCACGGGGAGAGTCTTGTAGGGAACATTCTTGATTGCCTCGTTCAGCGCCTCGGCATCTGCAAACGTCCGCGAAGCAGAGTATTCGAATTTCTTGTCATCCACTTTCCGTATCGATGTAGACCAGAGAGAGTCGATCGTCAGCGGAAAGTCTCCGCGATACACTCTGGCGGAATCGCCGGTGAAGGTGATCGTGCGGGCCAGTGTTCCGTCCCGATTCACCGTCGTCTTTGTCTCCACATCCAGACAGCCCGAGAACGCCAGGCCCGCGAGCATCATCAGTGTGACACTCAGAATATTCGGATGGTTCTTCATGATCGCTCCTTTGAACGGATTGTGACTCGTGCCGATACCGAACGTTGAATGGTTTCAGCGAGGGCCTCAAGTTTTTTTCGGCTCACATCATCTGAGAAGGCATCGGTGGAACGGAATATGACACTCCCCACCACGTCGACGGCCCTCGAAAGGCTGCTCCCGTCGATGACAAAGAGTCCATCCCGCTCCCCGGCATCCGCCGTCCCGAGATACGAGAGTATCTGTTTTGATTTCGGTAAACGGTTGACAAGGTTCGAAGGCACCGAATACATCACCTGAATCCCGGCCTTTCCGCCCCGTCTCTGTGCCAATTTCTCCTCGAGCGATTGGACGTCCGTCGCCACAGCGAGTTGCTGAGCCAGGAACAGCCCGACCGAGCCAAGGACGAAGGTTCCATAAAGAATTCGCATGGTGCGATACGACAGAATTTGAAACACGCGGCCGGAGCTCGAGGCAGCGGCCTGAGTTGCACCGCGTCGTGCGCTTTCCACCGCATTCAGAATATCAGACGTCAGGTCTTGCGCGTTCTTCAGAACCGGTTCAAATGCACGAAGGGCCTCCATTCTGCGCATCGCGTCCTTGTTCTCCTGCAAATACGCCGCACAGTCTGCGCAGGTCTTGAAATGACCGCGCAGCTGGTTTTCCTGCTCCCTCGTCAACTCGCTTTTCCTCATCAACATCAGATCTCTCGATTCGGCACATGTCATCGCGATGGCTCCTTCAGATATTCGTACCTGACAAGCAGTTCCCGGATGCGCTTCCGCGCCAGATGCAGGTTTGTCTTGACGCTCGCCTCCGACAATCTGCTTGCTTTCACAACCTCGCCGACTGACAGATCCTGAAGATCCCGCAGGACAAAAACGAGCCTTTGAGTGGGCGGGAGTTGCCCGGTGAGGTTTTGCACGATGGACGCGAGTTCGGCATTAGAGTGAATTGTCTCAAACTCCACGGGATCAACGGGTTCTTCCTCCGAGTTCGAGACAAACAATCCCAGCCGCCGCTTTCTTGACCGAATGTGATCCATGCTGAGGTTGCTGACGATGGTATAGAGCCAGGTTGTGAATTTTCTCGACTTGTCGTACTCGCCCAGATGCTGCCACACTCTCACAAATGCCTCCTGAACAATATCCCGCGCATCGGGCTCGCTGCACAGAAACCTGAACGCAAGCGAGTAGGCATACGATTGCGTGGCCCGGACGAGCGCCCCGAAAGCAGTGGAATCACCGCCCGATGCAGCCGCGGCAAGTCGTGCAATCTCTGTATCTGACAGATCCTTCGGTCGCCTGTTCATGGGGCTTGGTAACAATGATACGACTGAAACAGAAAGAGGTTAAAAACAGATCAAGATTGAGATCAAGATCAAGGTCGGCGAAAATTGGGGAAAAAAGAGGGGAAAAGGAGAAAAGGAAAGGGGGGGCGGTCCGGAAGAATCGTCGACGTACCCCGCCAAATTCGAACTTTCTGGGGTTTTATTTGATCAGGACGAGTTTTCGCGTGGTCACAACGGTGCCCGTTTCAAACCGAAGGAAATAGATTCCGCTTGGACGCGATGCGGCGTTCCATTTGAGCGCATGCCACCCGGAAGATGTTCTCCCGGCTGCCAACACGTCCAGTTCTTCGCCAAGAATGGAGAAAATACTAAGGCGAACGTTGGACTCCGACGGAACATAATATCGGATGTCGGTCGATGGATTGAATGGGTTCGGATAATTCTGGTCAAGCATGGGAGTGAGCGGCAAGGGGCGATCCCTCTCGACTGAGACGACACCTGAAGATGTCACATATTGAATTGGACCGTCCAGCAAAACGTTCCCCGTGTCCGCTTGAGTGTTGTCGGATCCGACGACAAGCAATCCCCCCGTTTCTGTGACATACTTGAATTCTTTGTACTGGTACGGCAGCTCTTCGACGAAACGAAAGCGGAGACAATTGACCGTGACGCTGCCCGGAAGCTTCAGTGTTCCCCACCCATCAACAACGACCGTCGACGTAATGCTATTCGAGCCTGTGTTGAAAGGGCTCCCCGACGCATAAGCCGTATCCGTTATCGTGCTTGTTTGTCTAGTCGAATCGCCGAACGTTATGGGAAACTTCACAAAGAGCTCGTGAGGATTGGAGTGTGAAACTTCAACGGTATCGCCGACAAAGTAATTGTAATGACCGCCCTGGGTCATTGAGGAATTCTCGAAGTAGATGATCGGTTGCTCATATCCCGAACCCTGTTTGGGAAGCTTGAATGTCATTCCCCCCGCCGCATATCGCGATGCAAGGTAGGGATAGTATGAGATATTTCTCACCGTATCGTTAGTCAAATCAGCGAATTGAAGATTGCTGAAGTCGTACGTATTCGATCCCCCCTTTTTCCCGACGTTGATCATCGTTCGCGTCGACAGAGTGTCAATCTGAAACTTCATGATCCTCCCAGCATCGAGAGTCTGCTGAAACGTAGCCTGACTGACTGTAATCTGCGCTTCAACGCGCGCCGCAAAGAGAGCCAAGAAGAAGACTGCCGTAGCAAACCGCAAGATTCTCATGAGAAGACCTTTCAAAGATTGAAAATGGTTCCCGCCATGCACAGGAAGAATGTATTAAATTACTTCTTGTCTTTCGTTTCCGCAATATCGTGAAATGATGATTTTTTCGCAGTCATTCAGTTCCATATGATTTAGGCGAAATCCGGGCCTTTCGTTTCTTCCGGAGAATGACTAAGTTGTGCTGTCTGTCACTTTGTTTGCCCTTCATCCTTCGCGGTCACATCATGAAGTCCACATCCTTCCTTTTCAAGACTCTTGCAGCCTCCATTGTTCTTCATCTGCTTGTCCATGCTCAGACACAGGTTCAACTCTCGCGGTTTGTCGGGTCGTTCGAGTACCGCTCATTGCGTACAGAGGGAACTCTTGAATCACGAGAGTCCGAACTTGCAGCCGACTCAGGCTCCATCGTCGTGGCCGAGAACAGGAACAATCCTTCAGCGCGCGGGATCAGAATTCCCATCGTACGAATCCTGTCGCCGGACACAACTGCCACTGTTCCCGTCTTCTGGCTCTCGGGCGGACCGGGCCAGTCGAATCTCCATTCCTTTGCCTACGATTATTTTCTCTCAAGGCATGATCACGTCATGGTCGGTTACCGCGGCGTGGACGGGGAGGTTTCGCTGGATTGTCCCGAGGTCGTGGAATTCCTTGAGCGGAGCGGGGACATCCTCTCCGAAGATGCAACCGTGGGGCTTGGCAACGCCTTCGGCGAGTGCGCAGGACGGCTGATGTCGAGCGGCATCGATTTGAGCGGATATACGCCTGTCGAAGTGGCTGACGACATCGAGGATGCAAGGAAGGCCCTCGGTTACGAAACCATCGATATCATTTCCGAAAGCTACGGAACAAGGGTGGCCTATCTCTATGCACTGAGATACCCTGAACGCATTCATCGGCTCATCATGATTGGCGGCAATCCTCCCGGCGGCATGGTCTGGGATTCATACCAGTACGATTCCTTGCTCACTCGGTACGGCGAATTGTGGAAACAAGATTCCGATGCCGGCGCCCGCCATCCTGATCTTGTCGGGGCCTTTCGTGCAGTCAATCGCGAATTTCCAAAACGGTGGCTCATTTTCCCCATCCGCGAGGGGACGGTAAAGGCATCGGTGAACGCATTTCTTTTCCATCGGGAAACAGCCGCTCAGGCGTTTGATGCATACACCGCTGCCGCTAACGGCGACGCGAGCGGCCTTTGGCTCTTTTCATTCATTGGCGGCCGGATCTTTCCTGACATTGTCAATTGGGGCGACAACGCAGCCAAGGCGACGAGTCTCGATTTTGATTCGACACGCGACTACGTTCATGAGCTGACGCCGCCGAATGCAGTGTTCGGTGCCCCGCTCGGAGCCTTTCTCTGGTCTCCCGCTCAATCGGGAAAGTGGCCCGTGTCTTTGGTCGACGCTCCCATGCGTACGCTTCAGCGCTGTACCGTCTCTACCCTCTTCCTCAGCGGATCATTGGACTTTTCGACTCCCGCTGAAAACGTCGAGCGCCACTTTGTTCCCAATTTTCCCAATGGCCATCATATTGTCTTCTCCGAGGCGGGACACGTATTGGACCTCTGGCGCTCACAGCCTGCGGCAACTCACAGGCTTCTCACGGCGTTTCTTGAGAATGGAGACATCGATACGTCCCTTGTTCGATACACACCCGTCTCATTCGAGGTAAGCTGGGGATTTCCCGTCTTGGCAAAGCTCCTGGTTGGAGGTATCGTTGTGGTTGTTTTCGGAGTCGGATGGGGCGGATGGAAGATATTTGCGGGAATAAGGAGAAGACGGAGGGCAGAACAAGAAGCTGGACGACAGGAGCTAGAATTTAGGAGTTAGAATCTAGAATCCAGAAGTCATCCCCGCGTACGAGGGGACAGAGGTCAGCGGAATTGCCCACAGCTTTAGCTGTAGGTAGAAGAGCAAGAAAATATCAAAAACCGTTTTAACGGTTTCAACAACATGGTCCAAAAAATAAAACCTGCCCTGAACTTTGAACCTTGAACCTCGAACCCTCATATCTTCATCCCGTAACCCGAAACTCGGAACCCGTAACTGCATCTTCAACTACAAACAGGAGGTTATTATGAGATCGTTCATTCGAATTGTCAGCTTCACTCTTCCATTCCTGCTCCTTTCCTGCGCCCCGAAGACCGACATTGAGGGCCTCAAGAAGGCGGTCGATGACTTCAATACGGCATCGATCGAAGCAATGAAAACAAATGACTTCGAGAAATCCCTGGTGTACTATGCCGACGATGCGCTGGAAATGCCACCCAACCAGCCGGCGATAAGAGGGAAAGAGAATATCAAGGCCTGGATGGAGAAGAGTGCACAGGCAGGGATCAAAATGATATCTGGTAAGTTCACATCGATTGAAGTCAATGCAGCCGGCGACATCGGTTACGAGATCGGGGAGTTTGACATGACATTCGAGGTCCCTCCGATCGGTGAAATGAGGGACACAGGAAAGTACATTGCACTCTTCAGGAAACACCAGGATGGTTCATGGAAGGTTTACGCGGAAACCTGGAACAGCGATTTGCCGGTCCCCGCACCGGAGCCGCCCAAAAAGAAGTGATTGCAGCTTCTGATCGCGTTCAAATCCCCATTTGCTCCTCGGCAGATGGGGATTGTTTTTGTGAAAAATTGTCGCCAATCTGCTCTTCCCGTTTGAGGAACTCATGATGAAACGATTTGCACTTCCGTTCTTCTTGCTGCTAGCCACCATTGCGGACTCTCCGGGCCAGAATGGTCCCGTGACGGCACAAGATGTGAAAGCCGAGTTCCTTCATGCATGGAATGCGTACAAACAATACGCGTGGGGGCACGATGCGCTGAAGCCCCTGACGAAGAAACCCCACGACTGGCATTCTGTCTCCTTCCTGATGACTCCTGTCGACGCCTACGACACCATGATCCTGATGGGACTTTCCGACGAGGCAAGAGAGACAAAACAGCTGATTCTGGAGAGGCTTTCCTTTGACCATAATATTGAAGTGCAGGCATTCGAAATCATTATCCGACTGCTCGGCGGGCTTCTCTCGGCATACCAGATGGATGGGGATCCGAAGTTCCTTGCTCTTGCAGAGGACCTCGGAAAACGGCTCCTGCCGATCTACGACTCCCCCACCGGCATGCCTTATCGTTATATCAATCTCCGCACAGGTGCGAAGCGCGACTCCGTAAACAATCCTGCCGAAATCGGAACCGCTCTGCTCGAGTACGGCGCCTTGAGCAAACTAACGGGCAATCCAGTCTACTACCAGAAGGCAAAACTCGCAGCCATCCAGGTTTTCAACCGGCGCTCTTCGATCGGGCTGGTGGGAACGTGGATCAACGTCAATACAGGCGAATGGACAAACACGTCAAGCCACATCAGCGGGGCGATCGATTCGTACTACGAGTACCTGATCAAGTCCTGGCTCCTCTTCGGGGACAAGGACTGCAAGGCGATGTGGGATGAGAGCATCAAAGCCATACACGCCTCTCTTGCAGACACAACAAAGGGGTCGCTGTGGTACGGCCGATCGGACATGAATACCGGAAAGAGGACGGCTACGCGGTATGGCTCACTCGACGCTTTTTTCCCGGCGGTACTCTGTCTTTCGGGTGACTTGGCCCGCGCGCGGGAGCTGCAGGAATCCGGCTTTCGGATGTGGAACCTCTACGGCATAGAACCCGAGGAACTTGACTATGGAACGATGGAACCTGCGTCAAAGGAATACTATCTGAGGCCCGAGATCATTGAATCCGCTTACTATTTGTTGCAGTTCACCGGTGATGAGCGCTACAGAGAAATGGGCAACACATTCTTCCGGAATCTGGTCAAGTACTGCCGCACCGATGCAGGATACGCCGCTTTAAAGGACGTCACAACGAAGGAAAAGGCTGATGCAATGGAGAGCTTCTTTTTTGCCGAAACTTTGAAATATCTCTATCTCATCTTTGCGCCCAAAGAGACTCTGGATCTCAACAAAGTCATTCTTAACACAGAAGCTCATCCGTTGCAAAGGACATGGTAGGTTGTAGGCGGGTGATTTTGGGCGTAAAGAAGATATGCTCGAAAACGTCCCGGATTCCCTCAGAATATTCTTGACACAAGATATGAGAATATATATTTTAGCACATCATCCCTTTGGGACCTCGTGTCTCATTGGCCCCGGGTCGCCTGTGCGCCCGGGATTCTTTTTTTATAGGGGGGGGCCTTCCATGAAAAACCGACTAGTCGTCCTCATCGATGGATTCAATCTGTATCAAAAGCATTTCAGAACCAGCATGTTTCCCGACGAAATTGACCTGGGAAATGGTCACAAAGTGAAAAGGCCCACGAAATGGGCGTAGTATGGATGTCATTGCGTCCCCGTAAGTATTTCAGATACCCTTCTGACCCTTCCCCTTTTCCTCCTTTTCTCCCTACATTAAACCGGCTCCCCCATCCTTGAAAGGAAACGTCATATGCTTCGATCATTTGTTGTCTTTGGTCTTCTTCTTCTCTTTTCTCTCAGCGTGTTTGGTCAGAAGAGCGAGACGCCATTCTACAAAGTCAAATATGATCCGAAGGCTGACCCGGCCGTTGAGCTTCAAAAAACTGTAGCTGTCGCAAAGGAATCGGGCAAGAACATTCTTCTCGATGTCGGCGGCGAATGGTGCAGCTGGTGCCACAAGCTGGACGCTTTTTTTGAAACGAATGAAGACGTCTCCGCGTTCCTGCTCGCAAATTACGTGCCCCTCAAGGTCAACATGAGCAAGGAAAACAAAAACGAGGAATTCCTCTCCAAACTTCCGAAGATCGAAGGGTATCCCCACCTCTTTGTTCTGGATCCGAACGGAAAGCTCCTTCATTCGCAAGAGACCGGCGCATTGGAAGAGGGAAAAGGACACAGTCACGATAAGGTCCTTGCTTTTTTGAAAGAGTGGGCGCCAAAGAAACAGATTCAGTAAAGAGGGAGAATGGATTCTGGCATCTGCTAATCCCTGTGTGCACCAAACAGACGTCCACCTTTACCAAAGAGGGAAAAATGTACCGCGAACTACCAAAGACCTGAATTCCAATCATATGGCGAAGTCCAACCTCCGCTCGGCTCGACTGAGCTCGCCGAAGTCTTCCATCGCCACACTCCCTGACTCGCCGGGAGTGTACCTCTTCTACGGCCCGGCCGATCAACTCCTCTATGTCGGAAAAAGCAAGGCCCTCCGAAGCCGCATCCGTGCCCATTTCTCTTCATCCGAGGAACGATGGCTTTGCCGCAGAATTAAACGCATCGAGGTGAGACAGACGCCGGGCGAGCTTGGAGCACTCCTCCTTGAATCGAGGCTCATCAAGGAGCTGCGGCCGCTCCACAATGTTGCGGCAAAGAGACGAAGGAGGATCGTCATTGCACGGCGGATTGAATTGCGGGGCGGATACACGGGAGTCGCCCTCGAATCTGTCGACCACCTCACTCCTTCCGATGCCGAACTCATCCTCGGGATCTTCAAGCACACCACCCAGGCAAAAGAATACCTTGCGGGAATTGCGCGAACAAATCGCCTGTGCCCGAAACTCTTGCGGATTGAACAATCCCGCGGGCACTGCTTCTCCTATCACTTGGGCCGCTGCGACGGGGCCTGCGGGGGTGAAGAGGATCCGGCACGGTACAACAAGCGACTCGAGGCGGCCTTTGAAGAACGAAGGGTCAGGGCATGGCCCTTCGAAGGGAGTGTCATCGTCGAGGAACGATCCGAGTCGGGGGTCGACCGGGAATCGTTCTTCATCGACAACTGGTGTCTCCTGGCAAGTTCCCGTTTTCGCGAGAACGAGCGTATTGACAACATGTACGACGCTCACCGATTTGACTACGACAGCTACAAGATCCTCTATTCCTATTTGTCCGACCCGCTGCATTCAACCGGCTTACGAACACTTGCCAGGCATTCAGGATCCCTGCGTCTCTTTCTGGAACGAGAGGGCAGGAATTGATGCGAACCCATTGGTTGCATTTCCATTGCGATTCCTCTATATTGCCCGCGATTTTTCAAATGAGGAAACAGCATGCCGCGAACACTCGATAGCAAGTCAAACTTCCTGGGACTCGACAAAGAATTCTCTTCGTTTGAAAAATCGAAGGTTGTCATCCTCCCCGCACCCTACGAATCTACGGTAAGTTACGGCCGCGGCACGAAAAAGGGCCCGGCGGCAATACTCGAAGCCTCCCGTTATGTGGAATTCTTCGACGAAGAGACCAAGAGGGAGATTCACAGGGAACGGGGAATCGCAACGCTCGCTCCGCTGGACTTCTCCAAAAAGAAGGACGCCGCCGCCGTCCAACTTCTCCACGACGTTGTTGCGGACCTTCTCGCCGGGGATAAGTTCATTGTTACCATCGGGGGAGAGCACACAGTCTCCATCGGTTCCATTGCAGCCTACGCAAAGAAATACTCCGACCTTTCTGTCCTTCAGTTCGATGCTCATTCCGACCTGCGCCCTGAATACGGCGGAAACAAGTTCAGCCATGCGACCGTGATGGCCCGCGTATGCGAATTCCTTGATCCTAAGCGTCTTGTCCAGGTCGGAATCCGCTCGCAGGCGAGAGAAGAGGCGGAATTCACCCGCGAGAACGGCGTCCACACGTACTATGCTCATGAAATTCGCGGCGGCAAGTACACGAGACTTCTCCGCTATTGGGATGATGCGGCAATCGAGAACCTGACGGACCACGTCTATGTCACGTTCGACGTTGACGGTCTCGATCCCTCCATCATGCCTTCGACAGGCACCCCTGAGCCGAACGGCCTCCTTTGGTCCGAAGTGACGCAGTGCCTACGCAAACTGTCCCAGAGAAGGAAGATTGTCGGATTCGACATCGTAGAACTGGCTCCGATCGCCGGCCTGCATCACCCCGACTTCACGGCGGCCAAACTGATCTCCAGGATTCTCAACTACGCCCTTTGAGATACCTATGCCCTCCCATGCGGATCCTGACCCACAACTCTCCAGGCGAACGTTCCTTCGTCAATCGGTTTTCGGCTCACTGTTTCTGACCGTCGGCGGGCTGGGACGCCCATTCCAGGAACAGCCGGGCACCTCCAGGCCGCTTCTTTTCTTTTCAGATCATGAATTCGAGATCATGAAAGCCGCAGCAACGCGCATCATCGACCTTGATTCTTCCAGCCCATTGACCCCGGAAGAGGTTACCCTTCGGGCCGACCAGTTTCTCGCAGGCGAGCCGCCGGAAATCCAGGATCAGTTTCATACTCTGTTGTATGCCTTCAACGCACCGTTGTTCACATTCCTGTTTGACCTGCGGTTCTCGAGTTTCATCGGAATGTCGGCGGAAGACCAGAGAAGTTATCTTGAGGACTGGATGACGAGCACCTTCGCATTCAGAAGAACGGGATTCCAGGCCCTGAAAAGAGTGAGTTTGAGCATGTACTACACCGATTCCCGCTCCTGGCCGGGGATTGGGTACGATGGAATGTTTCTGCCGTGGGAAAGGTCATAAAGAGAGGCGTTATAGTTTCGGGTTACGAGTTCCGAGTTACGGGTTATGAGTTTCGAGCTTGCCTGTCGAGGCGCAGGTGTAAGCAGGTGTCGGGTTTCAGGTTACAGGTTTCAGGGTTCAAGCTCTAATCTCTGATCTCTGACCTCTGACTTCTGTCTTCTTGATTCTGCACTGACTTGATCTACCAATCTTCCGATATCACCTCACCTCTCCGCGAATCCGCCGATGTGTGCATCATCGGCTCGGGATGCGGAGGCGGGCCAACCGCAAAGATCCTCGCCCAGGCGGGCAAGAAGGTCATTCTCGTCGAAGAGGGCGGTTACTACACTTCAAAGGATTTCGATTCCACGGAAGCAACCGCATACCAGAATCTCTACCAGCGGCGTGCGGGGCAGGGAACAGATGACCTGTCAGTAACAATTCTTCAGGGACGCTCAGTCGGCGGAAGTTCCACGGTGAATTGGACGACGACCCTTCGAACTCCAGACTTTGTGCTGGATGCTTGGAAGAAAAGGGGAATTCAGGGGCTCTCCATGAAGGACCTCGACCCGTATTTTGCACGCATTGAACGCTACCTGAACGTTCACACGGAGCCGGAAGAATTTCACAATCCAAACAACAGGATTATTCTTGACGGCGGGCGCGCCCTCGGATATCACGTTCAATCGAACGGCCGAAACACCAAGGATTGCGTGCGATCCGGCGCATGCGGACTCGGATGTCCGTTCGACGCGAAGATGTCCGTCGATATCACCTATATCCCCGATGCCGAAAAAGCCGGCGCAACCGTGTTCTCGGATTGCCGCGCAGAGCGAATTTCCCTCCACGGATCGCTGAAGCGTGTTTCAGGGATCGTGCTTGACCGCGCGTCGGGCAAAGCAAGAACCGACTTTGTCATAGAAGCTCCCGTCGTCGTCGTTTCCGGAAGCGCCATCAATTCGCCCGTTCTTCTTCTGAAATCGGAACTTGCGAACTCCAGTGGTGAGGTTGGTCGAAATCTTACACTCCATCCCACTTCGGCCGTCGTAGGGATCTTCGACAGGATGATCTATCCCGGGGGCGGAATTCCGCAATCGGCCATGTGTGACGAATTCATCAACAAGAACAACGATGAGGGCGGATTCTGGATAGAGGCCGTTCCCGTCCATCCGGTTCTTGCAGCACTCGCACTTCCCGGATTCGGAAAAGCACACCGGGAGACGATGGCGCAGTATCCGCATTTGGGAGCATCCATTGTCCTTGTCAAAGAGAGAGATTCCGAGGGTCGAGTCACGGTGAATGACAACGGAAGGCCTTCGGTATATTATGATCTCGGCGACAGCGACCGCCAGTACCTGAAGCAGGCTCTTCGAGTCGCAGCAGAGATACATTTTGCCGCGGGAGCCCGGCAAGTTATGACGCTCCATGCTTTCCGGACTGAGATGAGGAATTCAACAGAGATTGGCCAGGCTCTTGAGAACGCCGACTGGTCGACCAACGAATTCAGCCTCTACAGTGCTCATCCTTTGGGAAGTTGCCGGATTGGGGAAGACCCGGCCGCCTCTGTCGTCGACTCGCATTGTCAGACTCACGACGTTAAAGGCCTCTTCGTCATCGACGGAAGCGTCATGCCCACTTCCCTCGGCGTCAATCCTCAATTGACCATCCTCGCCATCGCCGAGAAAAGCGCGGAATGGATCGCCGACAATTTCGCGAGCCTTGTGTAGTCCATCCCCCTCTTCCGCGCTGTCGGTTCGCTTGCATCTCCTCTCCGTTTCCCGTACCTTTGGTGAGGCTATCTGCGCCGATCTCACCGTTTGCACAGGATTCTCTCATGAAAACGACTCTTTGTACCTCTCTTCTTCTCCTGTTGCTTGTCAGTTGTCAAAAGGATTCTATGGACCGAAAGTACTCGCTTGAACGGGTCGGCCCTGCGCGTGTCGTGCAGTTGTACGCCGACGGTTTTGACCAGCTCTCAACCCGCGAAAAAATCTTCGCCTACTACCTTTCCCGCGCAGCGCTTGCCGCCCGGGACATCGCCATCGACCAGCATCATCGCTGGGCGCTTGAGATACGATCCCTCCTCGAAGGAATTGTGACCCACAACAGCGGCATTGATCAGAAGGTGTACGAGAAGATTCTGATGTACACGAAGCTTTTCTGGCTCAACAACGGCCCCTACGACAATATTACGTCGCGGAAATATATCATCGAATGTTCCCAAGCCGACTTCCTATCGGCTGCCGACCATGCTCGGAAGAACGGTGCGGATCTTGGACTGGGGAACGAAACGCTCGATGCCAAACTTGCCCGTATCGGCTCATTCCTCTTCGATCCAAATGTCGAACCGATGATGACGAACAAGACGCCGGGGCAGGATTGGATCCATGAAAGCGGAGTCAATTTCTACGGAAAGGGCCTGACGCAGAAGGACGTGGAGAAATTCGTGCAGTCGGGAAGGCAGAAGAATGAACTGAATTCCAGGATTGTGAAGGCTGATGGGAGGATTTCGGAAGAAATCTGGCGTGCCGGCGGCAACGGCATTGAGCCCGGCCGGTACGCCGCGGACCTCGAGGCGACAATCTTCTACCTGGAAAAGGCGATTCCTTATGCTTCAGGTCCCGCACAACAGGAAACACTCCGAAGATTGATCAGGCATTTTCGCACGGGAAGTCTCGAAGACTTCCGTCAGTTCAATATCCAATGGGTGGGAGATACCTCAGCCATTGATCTCATCCACGGGTTTATTGAGGTGTACCTCGATCCCATGGGAATGAAGGCCGAATTCGAGTCGTCGATCTACTGGTCGGATCAGCAACTTTCAAAAAGTATTCAGGATATCGGGGCGAATGCGCAGTATTTCGAAGACCGGATGCCGTGGGAAGACAAATACAAGAAGCAGGGTGTCAAGCCGCTTGCGGCAAGCTTCGTGAATATCGTTCTCTCCTCAGGCGGTACGGGCCCCGTAAGTCCCATCGGAATCAACCTTCCCAACGAGCAATTGGTGAGGGAACAGTATGGAAGCAAGAGCGTCGTTCTCAACAACGTCATCGACGCGGGCAACAAATCGAGCGGACAGGTGCTGATGGAGGAGTTCGCATATGATCAGGCCGAAAAGGATCTCGCACTCAAACACGGGACATTGTCCGACAACATGATGACGGCGCTGCACGAGGTTCTTGGACATGCCTCGGGAAAAACGATGGTAGCCGGCGATCCCTCGAATTACCTGCCCGGATATTATTCGACTCTCGAGGAAGGCCGTGCCGACCTCGTCGCGCTCTGGCACATCTGGGACGACAAGCTCATCGAGCTTGGTGCAATTCCGAGCAACGATGTGGCGCGGGAAATGTACGATGCCTACATGAGGAACGCTCTTCTCCTTCAGCTTCGAAGGATCACACACGGCGATCAGATTGAAGAAGATCATATGAAGAACCGCCAGATGGTGGGGATGTATATCTTCAGGAATTCGGATGCCGTGAAGATGGAGAAGAGGGACGGAAAAACATATGTCAAGGTTGTCGACTACGATAAGATGCGCGAGACCGTCGGAAAGCTCCTTGCGGAAGTCATGCGCATCAAAGCGGAGGGAGATCTCCAGGGCGCAAAGAACCTTATCGATACGTACGGATTGAAAATCGATACGGCCCTGCGAGATGAAGTTCTGGAACGCATCAAGCATCTCGATGTGGCATCGTATAGCGGTTTTGTCATGCCGGAGTACGAGCCGGTCACCGATGCCTCAGGAACAATTACGGATGTGAAGGTAAGCTATCCGATGGATCTGACAAAGCAGATGCTTTCGTTCTCGAAGTTCACGAGGGAAGCCAAAGAAGAAACACGAAAGGCGATGGCGGCAAAATAGCTGTCAGCTTTCAGCAGTCGGTTGTCGATGTTTTTGATTCTGACCTCTGACTTCCCGTCCCGCTGTGCGGGACGAGGCTCGTCCTGACTTTGTCAGGACGGCTGGATTCTGTATTCTAAATTCTAGATTCTCGCTCCTCACTACAAACGTTTTACATATCCCGCATGAGAGAATACCTCGACCTCGTCCAACGCGTCCTCGATAAGGGGACCCTCAAGCACAACCGAACCGGAGTCGACACGTTGTCCGTCTTCTCCGAACATTACAAGGTTGATCTCAGTGAGGGTTTTCCGCTCCTGACGACGAAGAAGATGAACTTCAAGTCACTGCTTCATGAGGTCCTCTGGTATCTCACCGGCGAAGATCATATCCGGAACCTTCGCAAGGTCACAAAGATTTGGGACGCATGGGCGGATGCAGACGGCAATCTTGAGACGGCCTACGGCCGCTATTGGCGCCGCTTCCCCAGTGCCCAGATCAACAAAGCGACGGGTCAGTACGAGGTAAAGGAGATCGACCAGATCGCCGAGGTCATCAAGCTTCTCAAGACCAATCCCAATTCCCGCCGCATGGTGGTCTCAGCGTGGGAACCGGGAAACGCTCTTTGGAGCAAACTCCCTCCTTGTCATTATACGTTTGCGTTCAACGTGCAGGGGAACAAGCTCAACTGTCATCTCACGCAGCGGTCCGGCGATATCGCTCTCGGCATTCCGTTCAACGTCGCCGCATATTCTCTTCTTACCCAGGCCATCGCTCAGGACTCGGGAATGGAGCTCGGGTTCTTCAGCCATACCATCGTCGATGCACATATTTATGTCAACCACATCGACGGGCTCAAGGAACAGCTCAAACGGAGGCCCAGGCGTCTCCCAAAACTGGAAATCGCGCACAAGCCGATCGATGAGTTGAAGTTCGAGGATTTTCAGCTGATCGGATACGAGTGCGACGAGCCGATCAAGTTTGAGGTGGCCGTGTGAAGCTGATCATTCTTGCTGCGCTCAACCGCAGGCGCGTGATCGGCAAAGACGGCAAGCTTCCCTGGCATATCTCCGAAGATCTGAAACGCGTCAAGCGGCTCACCACCGGTCATGTACTTCTGATGGGCCGAAGAACATTTGAATCGCTCGGCAAACCTCTTCCCAACCGCCGCAACGTTGTTCTCACTTCAAAGAAGATTGACGGAGTTGAAACATTCGAATCGATCCCGGAAGCATTCGAGGCTCTTAAGAATGAGGAGAAGGTTTTTGTCTTTGGAGGAGGCGAATTATTTGGACAGTTATTGGAGAAAGCAGACGAATGGCATTTGACGCTTGTCGATCAGGATATTGAAGGCGACACATTCTTCCCCCCCTACGAACATCTAATCGGAAATGTCTTTCTCTTGGTAGGAAAAGAAGAACACGAGGGATTCACGTTTTTGGATTACAGGAAGGTAGTCTAGAAGGTCGAAGTGCGAAGTAAGAAGTACAAAGTGAAGGCTAGAAATTTCTCCCCTCTGCTAGACCTTAACACCCCTCTCCGCGAGCCCCTTCTTCACGATATCCAGCACCTGTTTATCATCCAGAGTCGTCCTGGCTCCGGCGGCACGAATTGCCTCTTCCAACGTCCCTTTACGCTCCTTTAACCAGATCCAGACGTTGTATCCGAGACGATTTCGGTCGTTGGGCTCGCGGGCCTCAACCGCAGCCGCGGCGGAATAGGCGATCTTCTCAAGTGTTTCAGGCGCGAAATCTTCGATCGAGGGAGGCGGCTTCGTGGACATAGGATTCCTTATTGTGCTTGGACAATTTAGGGAAAAAGTCGAAGGAAAACAAAGCGGGGCTAAACATCTGTCATTGGAAATTGAGTATTGAACATTGACCATTGGATATTGCCGTTTAATCATACAAAACAATATCCAATGTCCAACACTCAACTTCCAATTCTCAATGTTGCTCCTCTGCTAATCTACTTTCACCACAACCATCGTCAGATCGTCGTGCCGCTCTGCCTCACCGACAAACTCCTCAACCGCGGTCGTGATGGATTGCTGGAGTTCGACGGCGGAAAGGTGTCGTTTTGACTGCACCAGCGAGAGTACCGCCTCCTCCCCCAGCTGGACTTGCTGTGTGTTCATTGCCTCGGTCAAACCGTCAGTATAGAAGAAGAACACCGAGCCGGGGTGAAGCGGTTTGTGGACGGCTTTGAGGGTGCTCTCGAATACCGGACCCCTCTCCAGGCCCAGTCCGATTCCTTCCGCATCGAGATATTCGAGCTTCCCATTTGTGCCGATGAGCGCCTTATTGTGCCCGGCGCGGCAAATGGTAACCTCCTTCTTTTCCATATCGAAGAGGGCAAGGATCATCGTAATGAACGACTTTCGCTCGATGCCGTCGTAGATTCGCCTGTTCACATGCGTCAACATCTCGGTGGGAGATTTGTACATGTGCGCCGCAAGCTGCACCATCCCCTGGATCTTCGACATGTACAACGCTGCAGACATTCCCTTCCCCGAAACATCGGCAACCACAACCAGAAGTTTCGTCGGGCTCACTTCGATGAAATCGAAATAGTCTCCCCCGACAACCTGTGCCGGGATGGCAATTCCGGCGACATCCAGCCCTTCGACGACAGGGTTCTGCTTCGGCAGCAGTCCCTCCTGGATCTTTCGGGCGAGCGCCAGCTCTTCCTCGATCTTCTGCCTCTCGATTTCGGCACGATGCAGGCGTGCATTCTCAATGGCTACGGCAGCCTGGCTCCCCACTGTGGAGAGCAGGTCAATGTCCTCCTGAGAGTAGGCCTTTCCTGACATCTTTGGACCGACCATGATCGCCCCGATCAGCCGTTCCTGCAGGAACATCGGAACCGAAAGAACGATCCCGCCTCCGATGATGTTCGATTTGTCCCTGTCATTGATCCTGAACGAGTCCGGCTCTTCCGCGAGAAGTCCAAAGTTCTGCGGCGCCCTGGTCCTCTTCAGCTGATCCAGGAAGCCTCCCGGTTCGCTCCCGAACATGCAGTACTTGTACGGGACATTCTTCCCGACGCTCGTGCAGCCCTCGACTTCGTCGCAGAGGACGATCGCAATTTTCTCCACATGCATGGTACTCGAAATCCGGTTGACCATGGAATTCAGAATCTGGTCGAGGTTCATCTGCCTCGGGAGTTCCTGGCTGAATTCAAGCAGTGCGCGCTGATAGTTCAATCGTTCCTGATAGAACAGCCGGTCGATGCCGTCCTGAACTCTCCGCTTGATCGGATCGAATGCAAACGCAATAACGAGGAACGCCATGATGTTGAGAATCTCGTTTTCCGTTTTCCCCACGAGCGCACTCAGCAGATTTCCCACTCCCAGCACAAATGCAAGATAGATCGCCGCTATCGCCGCAGTGATGATACCATAGAGGAGGCTGCGTTTCACGATCAGGTCAATGTCCATGAGGCGGTATTTGAAGATCGAATACCCGAACGCGAACGGTACACCCGCGAGCAGCACCCCCGGAACAAAATAGAGCGGATCGGTAAAAATCAGAAACTGGTTTGAACTCTGGATGATAAAGAGATAGACATAGGTGGCAATTCCCAAAAACACGCTGTTGAGAATGGGACGAAGCTGTTTCCTCCGTTCCCTTTCCAGCTTTCGGAAATATGTCGCGGCAAAGATTACCAGGCCTGCAAAATAAAACCCAAACGGAGCGTTGACAAGGATCACGACAAGCGTCTGCGGCAGCAGAGGCACCAGACCTGTAAGGAGAGGAAGCACCAGCAATACACTCAAGACGTACAAAGCCACCTTGAACCAGATCTTGTTAAGAAGTGGATAGCGGACCGGGAATCCAAGGAAGAACATGAGGAAGAGCGGAACGGCAAACAACCTCGCAAGAACGAATGAGACAACCAGAGTGTAAAACTTCCATGCTGGATCCGTGGCTGGACTGACATTCAGGCTTGAGAGGCTGAACAGCAGCATCGTGACAAGGGTGTAGTAAGCGAAATGGCGCTGCACTCTCCCTTGCGGCCGGGTCAAAACCACAACGTATCCGACACCGAGGAAACTCAATCCGAGGATGCAGTATGCGATGTAGAGGACGTTGATGAGCTTGAGTACTTCGACCTGCGTTTCGAATTCGATCCCGTCCCGCAGGAGAGTGTATGTCGCAATGTCTCCACCCTTCTTCGGGTTGATGATGCCCATCGCCTGCTGAGGAGTCTGAAACACCTTGCCGTCGATCTTGAGGAGGATATCGCCGTCCTTCACTCCCGCCCGGTCTGTAACGCCTCCAGGAACGACCTGTGTTATGATCGCGCCAGGCTCCCCACCCGGGCGCGCCAACCATCCGCACTGGTCGTTGCTGATGGCCTTGAAGACGAGAACGTCGGCCATATTGAGCGTGCTGATCAGAAGTACAACCAGCACCCAAACCGTAAAAAAGATGCGGATTGTGCGGGGAGAAAGTTTTGCCAGTGGACTTTTCATTGGGTCTCTCTTCCTTACGGAATCGGTCGGTTTTCGTTGCAGGAAGGATTAAAAAGCATAGCCAACCTTGAAGTAAGCAACGAAGGGCCCAAAGCTCAGGGGATTGTCAAACAGGTCCTTTCTGATAAAGAAGGCCCTTCCGACGGAGACCTCTGCGGGGCCAATGGGCGTGTCGAGCCCCAGCCCCACCCCCACTCCGTGCCTCATGTCCTTGAGTCGAATCTGCTCCGATTTTTCCCAAATATGTCCCAGGTCATACCTCAGCTTGAAATAGGAGTCGAAGAGAATCCTGATGGGAAGGAAGTATCGGTATTCAAGTCCAACGGCAAAGAGCTGTCTTCCACGGGCATCATCTTCCCTGAAGCCATAGAAGCTTTCCTGGCCTCCCAAGGTGAACATCTCGGTCAAGGGGACGGTTTCATCTCCGAATCCGAACTGAACCCTGGGGCTCAACGTCTGACGATCAAAGAAGGTCTGATAGAAGCTGTAGTTGAAAACCATCTTGGTAAATCCAAGCCGGTCGGTCGTACTCACGAACCCCGACTCGTAGGAGAATTCCATCACAATTCCGCTGCGGGGGTAGGGAAACTGATCGCGGGAATCGATCTTCGTTCCGAGCTTGATCGAGCTGACATGGAATGATTGCGAAGCAACAGGTTGATTGAAAATGCTCCAGACACGCTGGTGTTCGCTGCGAGCCTCCGCCGTGACCTGCCCCAGTCGCTCGAGCTGCATCCCAAGCGAAAGGGAGACACCTTCACGGACTTCACGGTATTCTGCGTCCCGTACCCGGTTCCACCGAAGCGTGCTGGTTGCCGGCTCGTTTTTGAAAACGTTGACGTCTTTGAGCCCGTAGTACCCCCTCAAGTTGAACGTAAGGTATGAATTGAAAACACGGTTCGCCTTGAACTCGGCAGCATAATAACGGTTCCTGAGCCCACCGAAGAAATGAACCCCCAATTCCGACGCAATTCCCAAAAAGTTTTCATCCCGGACGTCGACGGAGGGTTGGACATTTCGCTCATTGTCCACAGTCATCCCAAGACGAATCAGGTCCGTTGCCCTTTCCTGCGCTCTGATGATGATGATCTGGTGTTCGCCATTCTGACCCTCTTTGCGCACGTTCAACGACACCTGTTCAAAGAGGCCGGTCCCATGAAGATTTCTCAGGCCGTTGGACACCTGGTCGATTTCGAACACATCGCCCTGCTTCCACGGAAGTTCGCGCCAGATCACGTAGTCTTTCGTCTTTTCTGTACCTGTAATTGTTCGTCGATACACCGCGCCCTCGTCAACTTCAACGAAGGCAAGGCCTGAAAGGGAATCGAGAGTCGCGGACATAATGCGGGCAAGGGAATAGCCGCCATTCCGATACGCTTGGAGAACCTGCTCGAGAGCATGCTGATACTCGTGATAGTTCGCCGGCCGGCCGAGCAGTGAAGAAAAGAAGGTTTTGAGACTGTCTGAGGGGATACGATGAGTTCCTGCAAATCGGATCTCCTTCAGCACCGGATTCAGTTTGACGGAAGGCCGAAGAACCGATCTGTCCGCGTGCTGCTCAACGAGAAACTCGATGGACTGCACCGGCTCCATCTCATACATTACGGAGAGGCCTTCGCGGATCTCGCCTGCCGTGAGGTTTCTTCCCTCAAGGTTCAACAACGACTTGAACAGCGGGTCTTCCCGCTGCGACGGCTCAAGGGCAATCACGGGATCCGCCGGTTGGACCGAACCTGAATCTCCGAGGCCGAATTCATCAGAGAGGGCCTTCAGCCGTTTGCCGATCTCGACCGTCACCTGTTCCGCGGAGGCCTCACCCTGGCCTATGAGGGAATCCAGGTCCGTGAAGTTCGTCGACGACCAGCTCCCGAGCTCGGGCCTAATGACAAAATCGGCGTTCTTCAGTTGAAGCTGGTTGGCCGCCTGCATTGTAATCCCGATGATCTGGTCGGCAACTCCCCATGGCGTATTCAATTCCGAAACGGGCCGCAGAGGACTGGTGACATCAACGACAACGACGATATCGGCCCCCCATTGTCTCGCAACATCGGCAGGGATATTCGATACCAATCCCCCGTCCAGGAGTTCGGTCGTGTCCCGCACAACCGGGCTGAAGAAGAGCGGCACTGTTACGCTGGCCCGCAACGCTTCGGAGAGATCCCCCTTGTCAAGGATGACCCGTTTCCCGGAAACCAGGTCGGTGGCAACGGAACGGAAGGGAATCTTAAGATCGTCAAAACTGTCGGACGGATGATAGATCGCCTGTAATGCAACGATGCTCAGATAATTGGTGAGGCGCTGCCCTGTGGAAAATGCTTCCGGAAGGACCGGTGCCAGTCCGTCGAACCGCATTACCAAAAGGCTCTTGTCCCTTGCAAGTTTTTGATCGTAGAAGAGATCGCTCCTTCGTGCGTCATCACCGAGGCTGAGAATTTCCCCCCAGCTGGTGGAGTCGATGAGTGCGGTAAGTTCATCGATGGAATACCCCGCGGCATAGAGCCCTCCTACGATGCTCCCCATGCTTGTTCCGACAATGAAATCAATCGGCAGATGAGCCTTCTCAAAAGCTCTGAGAACCCCGATCGAGGCGATACCCCGCGCCCCTCCTCCGCTCAGGACAAGCCCGATCTTCGGCCTCCTTAGTTCAATGTGGGTAACGAGGTTCGGCAATGCGCTCCGGAATTTCACCGACGAGGGATGAAAATTCCAATGCCTCACCCCTTCGTTGCTTACCTGAGCGAAAAGGAGGGAAACCGGAAACAGGAGGAGAAGTGCTGCTCTTCGAACAATGAGAATCATAGGTTGCGTGGCGTGTCGAACTAAAGTACCGAAATATGTTTCGAATTCCAACGGACCGTGATTCACTTGCTTTTCGGGCCTCTTCCCCCTAAGTTGAAAGCGGCAATCATTCTCCGGAGAATCGCAGCGACTGATGACGTTCCTCAATCCCTTTGTACTTTTCGGTCTTGCCGCGGCGGCAATTCCGATCATCCTCCATCTTATCCACCTCCGCAAGCTCCGAACCATCGAATTCAGCACGGTAAGCTTCCTCAAGGAGCTTCAAAAGACGAAGATCCGCCGCCTGAAGCTTCGCCAGCTGCTCTTGCTCATACTCCGAACTCTCCTCGTTTTGCTCATCGTGCTGGCCTTCGCGCGGCCTACGCTGAAAGGAACATTTGCGGGTGGAAGCCGGGCGCTGACAACGGCAGTTCTGATTCTCGACGATTCAAACAGCATGACCGCCGCCGACGAGGAGGGCGAGTACTTCCGGCAGGCCAAGGATGCTGCATTGGGCATCGTCAATCTGCTTGAGGAAGGTGACGAGATCTATGTGATTCCGCTCTCGGCCTCTTCAGATGAAGGGACACGCGATCAGGCGGCCATTCGTGACCTCGCCGTCGTTCGAGCACTCCTCAAAGACCTGCAAGTCACTTCTGTCCACAGGCATCTTGACGATGCTCTGCGTCTCGCCGCACGGCTTGTATCCGGTTCGAGAAACTTCAACAAAGAAGTCTATGTCATTTCAGACTTTCAGGCCGGCATCGTCACGCCCCACCGGACAAGGGATCAGGAACCGGCCGATCGATTTGAACCCGGCGTGAAATTCTTCTTCCTTCCTATCGGAAAAGGGAACATCGGCAACTTTGGAATCGCTTCATCGACCATTCCGAATTCCATCATCGAAGCAGGCAAGCCCTTTACCCTTGACCTGGCTGTCGGCAATTTCTCCGAAGCCGATGCCCGAAACCATTTGGTCAGTGTTTTCCTGAACGGATCACGTGTTGCTCAGAAGGGCCTGGATATTCCGGCGGGACAAATTGTTCATTCCGAATTCTCGCTTGTCCCCAGGACAAACGGTTTCATTGACGGAATGATCGAGCTGGAAGATGATGACCTCCCCTTTGACAACCGTTTCTATTTTTCTCTCCTTCTTCCGGAGCGGATTCGCATTCTCCTTGTCGGGACTGATGCCGACACGCGGTATTTGTCGCTGGCTCTCGCCGCCCGTGCGGGCGAATCATCGATGCTCACAGTGGACCGGGTAACATCCGACCGCGTCACGCCGGCCATTCTTTCAAATCGGGACGTGGTTTTTCTCACCAACGCAGGCCAGGAGACGGCAACTCTGGTGGATCATATTGCCGCCTTTGTTTCCGGCGGGGGGGGGCTCTTGCTTTTCCCCGGCCCCAAGACATCGCCTGCCGCTTTCAACAAACTCTATGCACGGCTCAGGCTCCCCAATCTCAGCCAGATTGAGGCAAAACCGTCCGGACAAAGCGTCGCCGCATTTGCCCGGATCGAACAGGTTGAACTCCGGCATCCTCTCTTCGAAGGGATGTTTGAACGGGAGAACAGCCGGTCCGCAGGTCATGATCGACGATCACTCGAAGCACCGGAGATCCGAACGCTGGCCCGATTCGTCCCGACGGCGACTGCCCTCTCCGTGATGACCTTGTCGAACGGCGCTCCGTTCTTCCTGGACCAGCGCAGCGGTTCGGGAAGAATACTTATTGCCTGCGTACCGGCCACGCTTGAGTGGTCCGATTTTCCGCTGAAAGGGCTTTTTGTTCCCCTGATTCATCGATCGATCTCATACTTGACTCAGGAGCAGGTACAGCAGCAAGCGGCATTCATCGGCGACCCCCTCAGGCTGACCCTGCCAGATTCGCGAAGAGCACAACTGGTGGTCCAAACGCCGCACGGCATTGAAGCATCTGCCGTTCGCGATCCCGCGGCCGCAGCCTCACCCGTCGTGTTTACCGAAACAGAATATCCCGGCCTGTACACCGTGAAGGAGAATTTGATTCCTGTCGCAAAATTCGCGATCAATATCGACCCGGACGAATCGAAAACCTCGCGCGCCCATGAGGAGTTGATTCAGGCGATGATGGGGCGGGTTGGAATAGCGGCAAATGAAGTGACCACCATTGACCAGCCCGGGCGTGCAGACCGCGTTGTTCTTGAATCGCGGTTCGGCGTGGAACTCTGGAAGCATCTTCTCATCGCGGCTCTCGCAATCGCGATTGTCGAGATGATCATTGCACGTGACAGCAAGAGCGATTCCGCATGATTGAACTTTCCAAATCGGACAGGGAGCGTTGTATCCTCGTGGGCGTTTCCACACGGACTACAGGAAGACAGGAAACCGAGGAACTGCTCGACGAACTTGCCCTTTTGGCCGATACGGCAGGAGGGGATGTCATTGCCCGCTTTACCCAGGATCGGGACCGAATCGACCCTGCATCGTTCATCGGCAAGGGTAAGGTCGAGGAACTTCGCGTCTTCGTCGAAGGCAATTCCATTCCTCTTGTTGTGTTCGACGACGACCTCTCGGCCGTACAGGTCCGCAACCTCGAGCGCGATCTGGACTGCAAAGTCCTTGACCGAAGCGCGCTCATTCTCGATATCTTTGCCGCGCGGGCGAAATCGATGGAGGCGAGGACCCAGGTGGAACTTGCCCAGCTGCAGTACCTTCTTCCACGGCTTACGCGACAATGGACACACCTCTCCAAGCAATTCGGCGGCATCGGGACAAAGGGACCCGGCGAGACCCAGATCGAGACCGATCGAAGGATGATTCGGGCAAGGATCAGTCATCTCAAGGAGAAACTCGACCGCATCGGCAGGCAACGAACAACCCAGCGACGGGGGAGAGAAAAACACACGCGCGCAGCGATGGTGGGTTACACCAATGTCGGAAAATCGACGCTACTCAACTCTCTCTCCGGCTCCGAAGTTTTCGTTGAGAACCGCCTCTTTGCGACTCTCGATCCGACAACCCGGCTTGTGCCCCTCACACAGGGTGTCGAAATCCTTGTAACCGATACCGTCGGTTTCATTCGCAAACTCCCCCATCATCTTGTCGCCTCGTTCAAAAGTACCCTGGAAGAAATTACCGAGGCGGATCTCTTGCTCCACATTGCCGATATTTCCAGCCGCGTGTTCGAGCACCAGATCAAGATCGTTCAGGAGACCCTCCATGACCTGGGCTGCAGCACAAAGCCGACGCTGATGGTTTTCAACAAGATCGACCGATTGGCCGACCGCGGAGTCCTCCACGATGTCGCAAAAGAGTTCCCGAATTCGGTCTTTATTTCAGCGAAGCGTGGCATCAATCTCCCCGGCCTGAAAAACGAGGTCTTTGGACTTCTGGAAAAGGAGTTCGTCGAAAAGGTGTTTACCATCTCTCAGGAACACCAGAAGGTTATTTCCTACCTCTATTCCATCGGAGAAATACGGGAGAAGACATATCAGGATAACTCCGTTGTCCTGAAGGTCAGAATTCCAAAGAAAGATGAGGAACGTCTGAACCAGATTATCGCTTCAGGGGGATCGAAGCTGACAGACCGCGATTAGAGGATCGTGCGGATGGTTTCGGCGGGGCGTGCAAGTATGGCCCGGTCGCCCTTTTCAACGATGGGACGTTGTATCAAATCGGGGTGTAGTACCAGAAGATCGATCACGGCATCATCGGACAATTCCTTCTCTGCAAGGCCCAGCTCCCTGTAAAGAGGTTCTTTCTTCCTCAGCAAATCTTTGGCGGGAATACCCATCTTTTTCACAAGCGATTTGAGTTTCTTACGCGGGATCGGCTCGAGGTAGTAATTCACCGATTCGAAATCCACCCCCGACTCCCTAAGAATTTGGTGGACCTGTTTGCAGGTCGTGCAGGTTGGTTTCTGATAGATCGTGATCGCTGCCATTTACGAATGAGCCAGTTTTGCCCGCGCTTTCGCGTATCCCGGCTTGATGACATCATAGATGATGCCGATTCGCTTCTTGTAGGGCATGAATGCGCTCTTCATCGCGTTGATGGTAAGTTTTTCAAGGTCGTCGATCTTCAGGTGAAAAGCCTCCGCTGCTGCCTTGAACTCGTCCGAGAGGGTGATTTTACTCATAAGTCGGTCGTCCGTATTCAGCATCACCCTGAATTTGTACTTGTACAGAATCCCAAAGGGATGGTCTTGGAGATTCTTGACTGCACCGGTGTGAATATTGCTTGTCAGGCAGATTTCGAGCGGAATTCTCTTATCAAGTACGTACTGGGCAAGCGTTCCCATGTTCTGAACGGTCCCATCCTTGATCTTCATATCTTCAATCAGTCTTGTGGCATGACCGATACGGTGCGCCCCGCACCACTGGATTGCCTGCCAGATCGATTCCTTTCCGAACGCCTCGCCCGCGTGTACCGTGATGTTGAAATTCTCCCTCTGGATGAAATGAAACGCATCCACATGCTTTTTGGGCGGGTATCCCCCTTCTTCGCCTGCGAGGTCGAATCCCACCACTCCGTGCTGACGAAAGTCCACGGCAAGTTCGGCAATCTCCATGGAGATCGCCGGTTTCATGTTCCTCATGGCGCAAAGGATCAATCCGAATTCCACTCCAAAGTCTTTCTTTCCGCGCTCCAGGCCTTTAAGGACTGACCGGACAACAGTTTCGAGGTGGAGGCCTTTCTGTTGATGGAAGATCGGCGCAAACCTCGTTTCCAGATACACCACGCCGTCACGGTGCATATCCTCCATTGTCTCATAGGCAACCCGTTCGAGAGCGTCCTCAGTCTGCATGACTCCGCACGTGTGGTCGAATCCTTCGAGGAAGAGCGGCAGACTTCCCCTCGTCGCCCCCCGATGAAACCATGTTTCAAGTTCACGCGGATTGGTCGTGGGAAGGTTCTTGTATCCGTGCTCCCTCGCAAGTTCAATAACGGTCGTTGCACGGAGTCCGCCGTCGAGGTGATCGTGAAGAAGTACCTTTGGTAAAGACCGAATCAGGTCAAGTTTCAGTTTCATTATTCACCCAGGGAGCCCACAACATGCTCCACAGCCTCCAAAACGGAATTTGATTTAACAAGTTGAATGGCCGTCTGAATGTCGGGATATAACACACGATCCGCATCCAGGTGACGGATGTGGGCCCTGATCAGCCGATGCGCCGCTTCGACTCCGCGGCCGGCGGTCATGAGCCGATTGCCTTCTCTCTTCCTTGTGAAGTCCAGACCCTGCGCAGCGCACAGGAGTTCTATGGCGATCACGGTCTGCGCATTCTTCAGTACACGCCATGCTTTTTGTGCACTGATCGATCCCATGCTGTTGTGGTCCTCCTGGTTCGCCGAGGTGGGGATGGAATCAACACTCCCCGGATGACAAAGAACCTTGTTCTCTGACACGATCGAAGCCGCGGTGTACTGTGCGATCATCAACCCCGAATTGAGCCCCCCTTTTTGCGTAAGGAACCTCGGGAGTCCGCTCAACGAACCGTTGACGAGACGTTCGATCCGGCGCTCGGAGATGTTCGCGAGCTCAGACATGGCGATGGCCAGAAAGTCCATTGCAAGGGCTATCGGCTGGCCGTGAAAATTTCCGCCTTCAAGATGAATCCGGTCTTTGGGAAAAATGAGCGGGTTGTCGTTGGCCGAATTCATTTCAACAGATACGGCGTTCGCCACATATTCGATTGCGTCACGCGATGCGCCGTGAACCTGCGGCATGCAGCGAAGCGAGTAAGCGTCCTGGACCCGCGGGTCGTTGAAACGATGTGACTCGCGTATCTCACTTCCCTTCATCATGCGACGGATATTGGCGGCGACGGTAATCTGTCCCTTGTAAGGACGAAGACGATGAATTCGCTCATCGAACGGCGTATCGCTTCCGCGAAGCGCCTCAAGACTCAAAGCACCGGCGATATCAGCATACGAGGCAAGATCCCGCGCCTGCTTTACCGCCAGCCCGGCATAGGCAGTCATCATCTGCGTACCGTTGACGAGCGCAAGTCCTTCCTTCGCCTTCAGCCTCACAGGCTTCAGATGATGGGCGCGCAATGCCGAGGCCGCCGGGCGTTGACCCGATCTTCGGTCATTCCATACATTTCCCTTCCCTATCATGGTGAGGACAAGATGGGAAAGCTGCACAAGATCGCCGCTCGATCCCACCGAACCTTGCGACGGGATGACCGGAACGATGTCGTTGTTGAGCATCGCGGCAAGCATCTCGAGAATCTCGGTGCGAACACCGGAATATCCTTTTGCCAGCGCGTTGATTCTCAGCGCCATCATCGCCCTGACGATCTCCGTGGGAAGAGGTTCCCCTGCGCCAGCCGAATGGCTCAGAATCAGGTTTTCCTGAAGCTGCTCGATGTCCTCAGGGCTTATGCGAACCGAACTGAATTCCCCAAACCCCGTTGTTACTCCGTACACCTTTTCGTTCGAGCGCACCCATTGTTCAACGAGGCGGCGGGCTTCTGCTACGCGTAATTTTGTTGCCGGCTTGAGACCGACCGGCCTTCGACGGAGGGCGATGTCTTCAAGGAGATTGCTGGTGAGCGATTGCCCGTCGAGGAATACCGGACTTTGACGTTTCTTCTTTGCCATTGAGAATCAATGTAGCAGTGACTCTTCTGAAATTCAACAACTCAATACTCCGGTGTTCTCTGTCCTCCTCTGTGGGACCTGCCTGCGTACGCCCTCCGCAAGCACGCTGTGCGGTGCCTGCTGCCGGAGTGCGGCCTGCACGAGAAGCGAAATTCCGATAATTGTCCGGTACGCAGGCGGGGACAGGTGCCGATCATTTCATCATGAAAAGTCACAACTGAAGCGGCAAGCAGGTCTGTGATTAAATGCTTCTACCACAAAGGACACAAAGTCACTAAGGGCAGCGAGAAATACCGACGAAGAGTCACGCTCAGGGAATGATTGACTTTGCCCTCGAATCTCGTTATCATCCTAACCAGAAAATTGCCTTTCAACGAGAGCCCCCGCACACAGTAATCATGGCCGATAAAATCACCGTTCTCATCGCCGACGACGAAGATGGACTCCGTTCAACCATCGCTGCATGGCTGAACGATGAGGGCTTTGCCGTTGACGAGGCGCCGGACGGAAAAGAGGCCATCAGGAAGGTTCAGGTGAAGGATTTTGATATCGCGCTGCTCGATATCAAGATGCCGGGGGCCAACGGACTTGAGGTCCTGAGATACATCAGAAAGAATTCCGGATCGACAGAAGTAGTAATGATGACCGGAATGAGCGACGTCACGATGGCTGTCGAGGCCATGAAACTGGGGGCCAGGGAGTATCTCACCAAACCCCTGGACATGGATCAGCTTGTTCCGCAGCTCCGCAATCTTCTCCAGAAAAGGGACGCCGAGGACAGGATCCGCCGCCTGCAGTCCGAGCACACTGCCCGGCTCCTCTACGACCTGCACAACCCCATCGCCGGGCTCAAACAAAGTATCGGGTACCTTCTGAAGGGGATGGCCGGCCCACTCGGCGATCACCAGAAGGAGCTTCTCGGGTACATGACCAATTCCATCGACAAGGTCGTCCTGCTGTTGAACGACATGATGGATCTGACGAAGCTCGAAGGCGGCAGAGTTCGCCTGAACGAGGGGATCGGCAATCTGGGTGACAGCCTCACCAAGGTCATTCAGGAATTCCAGATTCCCATAAAATCCAACAAGATTACGCTCGATCAGCTCATCGAGCCGGATCTCCCGCCGCTTGAGTACGATTCGGAAAAGATTGAACAGGTCATCCAGAACTTCCTGAGCAACGCGGTCAAGTATACACCCGTGCAGGGCGCAATCGTGGGGCAGATCCGAAAGGTTCAACTGGTCATGGAAGAGGGCCAGATCCCAACCGACTTCCTGATGCTCTCCGTTTTTAACAGCGGCTCAGGCATTCCGAAAAATGAAATACCGCTCATTTTCGACCGCTACCGCAACGTCACAGCCGGAAAAGATAACAAACAGCAGACCACCGGACTCGGCCTGATCATCTGTCAGCGCATCATCGAAGCTCACAACGGAAAGATCTGGGTCGAATCGGAACCAGGTAAAGGCGCCACGTTCTACTTCGCTCTTCCCATCAGATAGCAAACCCCGATCTTCCCGATGAGAGCTCCTTTATCTCCATCTCTCATTTGTTATGAAGGTCATCCGGTAACGCTCTCATGGACCTCTACATTCTCAGACACGGCGACGCCGTCGAGTCGTCATTCTATCAAGACCGTGACCGCCCTCTGAGCGACCTGGGCAGGCGCCAGATCCAGGCCGTGGCGCATTTCTTCCAGACCGCGAGGATGAAACCCGATCTCATCCTTTCCAGCCCGCTTGTCCGCGCACAACAATCGTGCGACCTGATCCGGGAAGATCTCGGAGTGAAGGATTCGATGACGACGAACTTCCTCGTTCCCGGGAGCAACTTCAGAGATCTGATGAAGGAAATCAGTTCTCACAGCGTTGCCACGATGCTTCTTGTTGGGCATGAGCCTCAATTGAGCGGACTCATTTCCGTCATGACCGGCGGGGACGAACAGTTCAGGCTGGAAATGAAGAAAGCCTCGCTTGCATGCCTGAGCGTGCCTCAACCCCTTAAGAAGGGTCATGCCGTCCTTAACTGGCTGCTCTCCCAGAGCGTCCTGACATTGATTCGATAGCTTCCCCTTCTCCGGAGACCGGAGTGTTTTTTCAACGAAGAGATTGCTATTTTGATGGTATCCTTCCTTTTCACCACGCGATTGTTCGGAGGAAATCATGGAACTCTCCGTCGTCTCAATTGAAAAACCGGAATCAACCAACCTCATCCTCGGGCAGAGCCACTTCATCAAAACGGTGGAGGATATCTACGAGGCAATCGTTCAAACAAACCCGCAGATAAAATTCGGACTGGGATTCTGTGAATCATCAGGTCCGGCTCTCGTCCGCTGGGTTGGCAACGATGCCGCCCTGACAGAGCTTGCCAGGAAGAATGCCCTGGCTCTCTCCTGCGGCCACTGCTTCATCCTCTTCCTCGAGAACGGCTTCCCCGTGAATGTTTTGAACGCCATCAAGAACCTGCCGGAGGTGTGTCACATTTATTGTGCAACCGCAAATCCTGCGGAAGTCGTTGTGGCAGAGACAAAACAGGGACGGGGAATCATGGGCGTAATCGACGGCGTGAAGACAAAAGGGATTGAAACGGAGAAGGATATTTCCCAGCGGAAAGAGTTCCTTCGGACGATCGGCTATAAACTCTGATGATCACCAACATTTCGAATCGAGGTGACTTATGAAATTGATCCCGGGAATCCTGATCATTGCCCTGTTCTTGTGCGGTTGCGGCCCTTCTGAAGATGATGTGAAAACGATCGTCGCAAACGAGCTCGCGAATGCCTCTGCACGCTCCAAAGTCACCAACGCCGAAGTGATCGGACCATACAGCCCCGCCGTCCGCATCGGCAACCTGTTATTTGTCTCGGGGCAAATCGGCCTCGACCCGGCAACCGGCCAGCTTGCCGGACCGGAGATCGAAGCCCAGACGCAACAGGCTCTGCGAAACCTCGGCAGTGTTCTCTCCGGCACCGGATTCGATTCAAGCCATGTGGTTCAGTGCACCGTGTACCTCAAAGATATGAACGACTTCCAGAAAATGAACCTCATCTACGGCGGTTATTTCCAGGAGGGACATTACCCCGCACGGACCACGGTGGAGGTCTCCAACCTTCCGAGAAACGCGATCATCGAAATCGCCGCAATCGCATTCAAGAGTACATGATCATGAAAAAGAAGCCGACTCGCCTCATTCATGCACCCAAGGGCTTTCAGCCGTCATGCAAAGGATGGATCCAGGAGGCCGCGCTGCGAATGCTCATGAACAATCTCGACCCAGCCGTGGCAGAAAAACCTGAAGATCTCATTGTTTACGGCGGCACCGGCAAGGCGGCACGAAACTGGGAATGTTTCGACGCAATTGTGCGGTCGCTTCGAAATCTCGAAAACGACGAGACTCTGCTTGTTCAATCGGGAAAACCCGTTGGAATATTCAAGACTCACGCGGACGCCCCCCGCGTGCTGATCAGCAATTCCATGCTTGTGCCGAAGTGGGCGACATGGGATGAGTTTCGCCGCCTCGAAGGACTTGGACTCACCATGTACGGTCAAATGACTGCCGGGAGCTGGATTTACATTGGCACGCAGGGGATCCTGCAGGGAACCTATGAGACGTTCGCCGCGTGCGGCAACAAACATTTCCACGGATCCCTCGCCGGGCGGTTTCTTCTCACTGCCGGGCTGGGAGGAATGGGCGGCGCTCAACCACTCGCCGCCACCATGAACGGAGCGGTGTGCCTGGTTGTCGAGGTCGATCGCTCGCGCATTGAGCGGCGCCTCAAGACCAGCTACCTTGACACCGTTGCTGAAGATCTGGATGATGCATTAACGCAAATCCGCGCTGCAAAAGCAAAGAAGGTGCCGCTTTCTGTGGGCCTGCTTGGTAACGCGGCAGATGTCATTCCGCGCATCGCCGCCGGAACACTGATTCCCGACATCGTCACCGATCAGACATCCGCCCATGATACTCTCAACGGCTATGTCCCCGCCGGAATCCCGTACAGTGAGGCTCTGAAGCTTCGAAAGACAGATCCCAAAAGGTATGCGGCCCTTGCCGGCAAGTCGATCGCCGAGCATGTGCGCGGTTTGCTCAAGCTCCGGAAAAAGGGAGCGGTTGTTTTTGACTACGGAAACAATATCCGAGGCGAGGCGTTGGCAAACGGTGTGAAGGATGCATTTGCGATCCCCGGATTCGTCCCCGAGTATATCAGACCCCTTTTCTGCGACGGAAAGGGTCCGTTTCGGTGGGCCGCACTGTCAGGCGATCCGAAGGATATCTTTCGCACCGACAGAGCGGTCATGGAGACTTTTCCCGAAAACACACAGCTCTGCAACTGGATCGAGAAAGCGCAGACGCAAGTTGCATTTCAGGGACTTCCGGCTCGCATCTGCTGGCTGGGATACGGTGAGCGGGCCAAAATGGGAACCATCTTCAATCGTCTGGTGGCCGACAAGGAAGTGAAAGCCCCGATTGTCATCGGACGAGACCACCTCGATTGCGGTAGCGTGGCATCTCCTAACAGAGAAACGGAAAAAATGCTCGACGGAAGCGATGCGATAGCAGATTGGCCCATCCTCAATGCTTTGCTCAATGCGACGGGAGGAGCAAGCTGGGTGAGCGTCCATCACGGAGGCGGAGTCGGAATCGGGCTCTCCATTCACGCGGGGATGGTCGTCGTGTGCGACGGAACTCGGGAGGCGGAGAGGCGGCTTCAACGCGTCCTGACGTACGATCCCGGGATGGGGATCATCCGCCATGCGGATGCAGGCTACAAGCGGGCCATCTCGAACGCGAAAGAATGGGGCGTAAGCATCCCAATGATTCGCCGGGAAAAATCGACTGAATGATGATTAAAGAGCGCTTGGGGGAACAGGAATACGAGTCAACGACTCAACGAATCAACGAGATGGAGAACAGTTTGTGAAAGTTCTCGTGATGGGAAGCGGAGGTGTCGGAGGTTTCTTCGGGGCCGTGCTCGCGCGTTCAGGGGTCGACGTCTGGTTTATGGCCCGGGGACGCCATCTTGAGGCAATGAAGAGAGACGGACTTCGAATCCGATCATCGGTGGGAAATTGGACGGTTCCTGCAGGGACCATGAGTAATAATCCGGGGGATGCCGGTCCGGTCGACCTCGTTCTCTTTTGCGTCAAGTCTTACGACACCGAACAAGCAGCAGCGCAGGTCTCCCCCGTTCTTTCTTCCGATTCAGTCCTCATTTCACTCCAGAACGGTATCGACAACGAAGAAACGCTGCATCGCCTTCTCCCCGCCGCCACGGTTCTGGGAGGAGCGGCATATATTTCTGCCCGCATCACCGCTCCGGGCGAAATCGCAGAGACCGGCGGAACCCAGCGACTTACCTTCGGACCGCTGTTTGGCCAGGCCGATAAACGCGCATCGGAGATCCTCTCCATGTTTCTCCGGGGAGGGATCAAGGCCGACCTTAAGCAGGACATGCACTCCGAGCTCTGGAGAAAGTTCTCCTTCATTACGTCGGTAGGATCCTTGACGGCACTGACACGCCTCAATCACAGCGAGATGCTGGCCTCCCCCGAGACAATGGACCTCGTCTTTGCTGCTATGAAGGAAACCGAAGCGGTTACACACGCCCACCGTATTCCTTTTGAGCCGCTGATTCCCGAGAAGGTCATAGAGGGACTGAAACGCTTCGACAGCGACACCCGATCCTCGATGTACTACGACCTTGTCAATCAGAGACCGCTCGAGATCGAATCGCTCAATGGCACCATCGTTCGCATGGGGAAAGAGGCAAACGTTCCCACTCCGATCCACCAGACGATCTACGCAAGCCTCCTTCCCTACCATCGCCTCCACAGCAGCATGCATCGATCGTGAGTAATTCATCTCAACAGCCGCAAACGGGTCTTTGCCCATCGTGCATGCACTGCCGCATTGTCACAAATGCCCGGGGGAGTACGTTCGTCCATTGTCTCCTCTCTGAAACGGATCCTCGATTCCCCAAATATCCCCGATTGCCCGTACTTTCCTGCGAGGGGTTCGTTGAGAAACCGCAGCACCAATCACCTTGATTCTTTCGCATCTTCTTTGTTTCTTTGGCACGACCGATCAATCATCCACAGATCTCACTCCTTGTTGTGACACAGCCCCCGCAGTATGAACGACTTCTCCGCCAGGAGGCGGATCACTGGAGTTCCGTGCATCCGGATCCGGCAAATCCGCAGATTTGGCATGACGAAAAGCTGTTCGACATTTTCTTCGGACGGGAATATGCCATGCTCGTCGACCGCGTCGTGCTTCACGGCCCACGAGTGCTTGAGTTGGGCTGCGGAGAGGGTTCTTTGGCCATAACCCTTGCGCAACACGGCCTTTCCGTGACCGCGCTGGATCTCAGCGATAGCCGCCTCGCCCGCGGAAGAGAAAAAGCAAAGGCAGTCCGCGTTGCGGAGCGGATCGAATTTCGGGCAGCAGACCTGAACACCGTGAAGCTTCCGGCAAATACGTATTCATGCGTGGTTGCTCACGATTCCCTTCATCACGTACTTTCACTCGATCACCTGCTTTCCGAGGTTGCGCAATCGCTTATGACGGATGGAGCTTTCGTCGTGATGGACTACGTCGGCATGGGGAAAGTCAGAAAACTCTTTGCCGCAGGCTTTTTTGCACTTCTTCCGACGGTGCAGCCGTACGCAGAGAAATGGCAGCTTCGAAAACGGCTTCGCGGTTTTTTGGCGTCAGAGCAGTCGAAACGAGCCGCCCTGAACGAAGAGGGGACCGCGCTGCTTCATCAGCACTCTCCCTTTGAGGAGATTTCCCAGGGATCGATTCTCGGTGCTATTGAGAGGCATTTCTCGATTCAACAATCGCTGTCCTTTCTCCCCTTTTGGTTCTATCTTGCACCGAAGATTCGCGTTCCTCAAAGCACGAGATATGCTTTCGCCCGGTTCTTGAAGACCCTCGATGAGTGGCTTCAGGCCTTCGGAATGCGAGGAGCATACATCTTTGTCGATTCTCGGAAACCCGGCAATGCGCCAACTTCTCGTTAAAAACATCAAACAGCTCGTCACCGTCGCCTCCGGCGGAAAGCCGTGGAAGACAGGCGTAGAGATGCGGGACTTGGACGTCAGAGAGAACAGTTCGGTTTTGATCGAAAACGGAACAATTCGCGCTATCGGATCCGCAAAGGACCTTGAAAAGAAAACAGTCCGGGATGCAGAGATCCTTGATGCATCGGATCGTGTTGCCCTCCCAGGTTTCGTGGACTCCCACACCCATTTGGTGTTTGCGGGAACCAGGGAGAATGAATTTGCGATGAGGGCTGAAGGAAGGTCGTATCAGGAAATTGCCGAAAAAGGGGGCGGCATTCTCAGCACCGTCAATGCCACCAGACAGGCCGCGAAACGGGATCTTAAGAAACTCGCCGCAAAGCGTCTGGACGACCTCCTGCGGCACGGTACGACGACGGTCGAAATCAAGTCCGGGTACGGGCTTGACCCGGACTCTGAGGTCAAGATGCTCGAGGTGATCAATGACCTCGCAAAGGAACATTACTCCACGGTTGTGGCCACATTCCTCGGGGCGCACGCGTTTCCGCCCGAGTACAAGTCAAACCCTGAGGCGTACATCGATCTGATCTGTGAGCGAATGCTCCCCTACGTGGCAAAGCGCAAGCTCGCGGAATTCTGTGATGTGTTTTGCGATCGGGGATATTTCTCGGTTGAACAATCCCGAAAGATTCTGAACGTGGCTATGAGTCTCGGAATGAAGGCTAAAGTACACGCCGAGGAACTCGGCCCTTCGGGTGGGGCTGCCCTGGCTGCCGAGCTCCGGGCGGTCTCCGCAGATCATCTCGAACACATCGACCGGGACGGAATCGAAAAACTCAAAAAGAGCGGAGTTGTCGCGGCGCTTCTCCCCGGGGTCTCTTTCTTTCTGAACCACGGCTATGCTCCGGCCCGAACTCTGATCGACAGCGGAGTCCCCGTTGCCCTGGCCAGCGATTTCAATCCCGGCTCCTGCATGTCGTTCAGCATCCCTCTCATGATGACAATTGCCTGTACTCATATGAACATGTCGCCCGAAGAGGCAATTACCTCCTGCACCCTCAACGGCGCAGCTGCTTTGGGCCTCTCCGCAAACATTGGGAGCATCGAAGTGGGCAAAGAGGCCGACATCATTCTGTATGATATCCCAAATTATCATCATCTTGCCTATCATTTCGGTGCAAACCATGTGGCCACGGTCATAAAACACGGAACGATGCTGGAATTTTCATGAAGACTATCGTTGAATGCGTCCCGAATTTCAGCGAAGGGAGAAATCAGAACATCATTGACGCAATCGCGGAGAGCATCAAAGCCGCGAAGGGTGCAAAGCTCCTCGGTGTGGAGCCGGACAAAGACTACAACCGCACCGTTGTGACATTTGTCGGCTCTCCCGATGCGGTGCTTGAGGCGGCATTTCAGGCGACAAAGACCGCCGCAACGCTCATCGACATGCGGCTTCACAAGGGGGAGCACCCGCGGCTCGGCGCAACCGATGTTGTGCCGTTCGTCCCGGTTTCCGGCGTGAGCATGGAGGAATGCATCCAGCTTGCAAGAAGATTCGGCGAAAGAGCCGCCAAAGAGCTGAAGATTCCGATCTTTCTTTACGAGTACGCCGCCACATCACCCAAGAGAAAGAATCTTGCCGACATCCGTAAAGGAGAGTATGAGGGCCTGAAGGAGAGGCTGAATGATCCCGAGTGGAAGCCGGACTTCGGTTCAGTGTTCAACGAGAAATCCGGCGGAACAGTAACGGGAGCTCGTAAGTTCTTGATTGCCTACAACGTCAATCTCAAGACTTCCGATTCAAAGATCGCACATGAGATCGCACTCCGAATCAGGGAGGCCGGAAGGCCGAAGAAGGACGAGTCGGGAAAGACCGTGAAGAATGAACAGGGAAATGCGATCAAAATTCCCGGATCATTAAAGGCGGTCAAGGCCATGGGAGTATTTCTCGAGCGCCATAACATTGCTCAGGTTTCGATCAACCTCGTTGATTACGAAACGACGCCTCCCCATACCGCTTTTGAGGAGGTGCGGAAAGAGGCCCTGACATTGGGAACCGAAGCAACGGGAAGTGAAATCGTCGGCCTTACTCCGCTCCAGGCTCTCCTTATGGCAGGAAGGCACTATGCAAAACGGGACGGAATCGAATCGAAGGAGGAGCGGGCGCTGGTCGATCTCGCCGTGCAGAGTCTCGGCCTCAGCCAGCTTGAGCCGTTCGATCCGGCCAAAAAGATCATCGAATACACACTCTAGTACCGGGAACATTCTTCATGCTTACTTCAAAGATACTCTCAGAATTCATTGACGATGTCTCCTCCAATTCTCCCGCCCCCGGCGGAGGCAGTGTTTCCGCCCTCTGCGGGGCGCTTGGCTCCGCACTCACTGCAATGGTATGCCGCCTGACAATCGGAAAGAAGAACTATGAAGGAGTGCAGGACGAGATGCTCGCAACGCTCGGTCAGGCCGACGAACTGAGGGCGAAGCTGACCGGGCTCATTGACCGGGACACGGAAGCGTTCAATCAGGTCATGAAGGCATTCACACTTCCCAAGACCTCGGATGACGAGAAACGGATCCGAAGCGAGGCGATTCAGACAGCCACAAAACAGGCAACACTTGTTCCGCTCGAGGTTATGAAGTTGTGTGAACAGGCGATGGGAATTGCGGCGACGGTTGCCGAACGGGGAAACGTCAATTCAATTACCGATGCGGGGGTGGCAGGATTGATCCTGAAGGCGGGATGCGAGGGAGCTGCGCTGAACGTTCAGATCAATCTTGCGACGTTAAAGGACAAGACGTTCGTCGATGAAACGTCGACGCTTGTTTCGGCGCTTCTTACCAACGTGGAGGCGGTTTCTGACAGGATCAGACAGAGGGTGCAAGCGGTGCTCAGCTAGCCATAAATCAGAAGTCCGACATCAACCTCGCTTCGTCGGGAGCTCAGCTCCCGACGCACGCAGCAGATGTCGGACTTCAGCTCACGTAGCATGTTTTCGAATCCCCCCTCTTAGCTCCTCCAAAACGACCTGCTGAAGAGCACAAAGACCGTAAAGATCTCAAGCCTTCCCACCAGCATACACGCGTCAAGAACCCATTTCGCAAGATCAGGAACATGAGCGTAGTTTGCCATCGGGCCAACAGAGCCGAGGCCGGGACCGCAATTCGCCATACAGCTTGCCACGGCGCTGAGGGATGTGACAATATCGAGACCGAGCGCCGTCATAAGGATTGAACCCGTCGCAAATGTCACAAGGTAAAGGATAATGAACCCAGCGACAGTGAAAAGCACATCCTGGTCTACAGTTTTCCCGTTGTATCTGACGGGCACAACGGCCTGCGGGTGAATCAGTTTCGAGAATTCGTTGACCGCCGCCTTGAGAAGCAAAAGAACTCGGGCATTCTTCATCGCTCCCCCAGTCGATCCTGCGCAAGCACCGGGGAACATCAGGAACAATAAAATGACCTGCGCCAGGGGGACCCAGAGGGCGAAGTCAGCCGTGGCAAATCCCGTGCATGACATGACGGACATGATATTGAACGTGGCATACCTCACGGCCCTCAAAACGTCGCCGTCGTACGAGCTCCCGGCAGTCACGGCCGACACAATCACTACTGCAACAATGAATGAAACGAGAAAGAAAACGAATTCATTGTCACGGAAATAATCCTTGAGCCGTCCGCGCAGGCCCGAATAGTGAAGAGCAAAATTCGTTCCGGCAACGAACATAAAAAACGTCACAACAGCGTCAATATAGGCGGAATTGTAGTAGCCGATGCTTGCGTTCTTCGTCGAGAATCCGCCCGAAGCGATTGTGGCAAATGAATGACACACGGCATCGAAGAGTGACATGCCGCCCGCCGTGAGCATTATTGTCTCCGCCACCGTGATCACGACATAGAGCCCCCAGAGCAGTCGTGCCGTTTCCGCGACACGGGGTGTAAGCTTGTCTTTGGTGGGGCCTGCAACTTCAGCCCTGAAGAGCTGCATCCCACCGATACCCAGCAAAGGCAAAACTGCAAGAGAAAGCACAATGATCCCCATCCCGCCAAGCCAATGTGTCATTGACCGCCAGAACAACAGCCCATGTGAGAGCTTTTCGACATCGGTCAATATCGAAGCCCCGGTCGTGGTAAATCCCGATATTGTCTCAAAATATGCATCGGTAAAATCGGGAATGGCGCCGGAAAGGAGAAACGGGAGACTTCCAAACAGCGGAACGATAATCCATCCAAACGTGACAATCGCGAATCCCTCCCGAGCACGGAGCTCATCCTGCTCAAGCCTTTTCAGGAACACGAGGAGAAGAGTCCCCACTCCAATGGAAATCAATGCGGAAAAAAGAATCGGCTTGAAATCAGGTTCATCATAATAGGCCGATACTCCAACCGCAGAGAGCATGCTGAGGCCGATAGCGAGGATAAGGAATCCGAGGACTGTCAGTATCGGAATGATGCGCATAGGTCAGCTGAAGAACTTCTCGACATCACTGAGAGAGTTGGGAAGAGTAAAGACGACCACCCGATCCTGCGGGCTGATTTTGGATGTACCGGTCGGTATCAGGACATTTCCCTCATGAATAACACAGCCGATAATTGCGCCATCGGGGAATTTCAGGTCCTTCAGGGGTTTCTTGGTCACGGTTGAACCTTTTTGAGCAACCATTTCAATGACTTCGGCATCCACTCCGTGAAGCGTGGCAACGGAGACGATCTGTCCTTTGCGGACGAACTTCAGGATCTCATTGGCTGCAGAGAGTTTCTTGTTCACCAACGCGTCAATGCCGATGGTATTGGCAAGGGGAATATAGTCCAGTTTCTCCACGTGAGCAATCGCCTTCTGCACACCGAGATGCTTTGCCATGAGGCACGAAAGGATATTGTCCTCTTCGTCCCTGGTCACCGCAATGTATGCATCCATGTCCATGATTCCTTCGGTCGCCAGAAGGTCGATATCTTTCCCTTCTCCCCGAATGACCATGGTCTTTTCGAGCTTGTCGGCTAACTGGAGGGATATTTCGTTGCTCGACTCTATGAGCTTCACCGACATTTCTTCCTGGAGAGCTTCTGCAACATTTCTGCCGATGCCGCTTCCTCCGAGAATCATGACGTTCTCGAATTTGACCGATTCTTTCCCCACCAGCTTCAGCATCTCCGGTACGAACTCGGTCTTCGCAACAACGAAGATCTGATCTCCCTTCTTGAATTCATCCTCTCCAGTCGGGATGATTGTGCGAATGCCCCGGCTGATGGCAACCGCCCGAAAAGGTAATTCCTTGTATTCTTTCGTCAGGTCCTTCAGCTTTCGGTTGATCAAAGGACTTTCTTTGTCCATCCTGAGGCCGAGAATCTGAATCCGCCCGTCTGCAAACTCAAGAACATCCGTTGCAGCCGACCTGCGAATGAGGCGGACGATCTCCGCAGCGGCAAGACTGTCCGGAGAGATGACGAGATCGATCCCGATTTCCTCGGGCTTTAGATATCCATTTCCAAAGATGTTACCGGGCTCATCGACGCGAAGAATGGTTTTTTTCGTGCCAACGCGATGAGCGAGGAAACACGCCATGAAATTCACCTCATCCTGTGTGGTGACGGCAATCAGCATCTCTGCATCACGCGCGCCTGCTTCTATCAAGTCGCTCATCCGGCTTCCGCTTCCATGAACGGTCATAACGTCAAGACCCTCGCGAACACGGGCAAGCGGTTCCTCATTCTGATCCATCACCACAATGTCGTGGTGCTCCTGGGAGAGAAGCTGTGCAAGATAAAGGCCGACCTCGCCGGCACCGACAATAATGATTTTCACAAGAGACCTTTCATTCGTAGTTCTACCATCCGCCCACCACCCAACTCAGGGCCGAAATGGCCGCTGTTTCGGATCGCAGCCTCCGCGGACCCAGGGAGATTGCCACAAAACCGTGGTCCGCGGCCAGTCTCATCTCCTCTTCCGTGAATCCCCCCTCCGGTCCGATGAGAATCAGAGCCGACTTTACCGCAGGATGGTGCTTCATGACCAATCCGATGAATTGCGACTGCTCTGTCCTTTCGTGCGGAATCAACTTGAGCTGGTATTGCCCGGAGTTGGCCACAAGGGTGTCAAAATGAGTCAGGATGAAGACGGTCGGCAAAACACATCTGCCGCATTGCTTCATCGCTGCGGCCGCGAGTTTCTGGAGACGCAAATGTTTCTCGTGTTTTCGGATCGTCCGTTCGCAAACAAGCGGAATAATGGTTGAGACACCCAGTTCTGTGGCCTTCTCAACGGCAAAATCAAGTCTGGCGGGATTCTTCAGAGGGGAAATGGCCAGAGTCACTTCGATCCTCGGTTCGTTCAATCTTTCGAACGTGTGCAGAACCGCGCATTCCGCGTGGGTTCGGCTCAATGATCGGATGATCGCCTCGTACATGCGCCCCTTCCCGTCCGTCACCATCACATGGTCCCCCGCTTTCTTTCTCAAGACCTTGCTCAGATGCCGGTACTCGTCACCCTTGATCGAGAGATGACCCTCAACAATTTCTTCGGGATCGGCAAAGAAGTAATCCATCAGAATGAAGCTCCGAAGTCGAGTATGAACTGTCCGTTCCCGCTGCGGCTTATCGCATATTCCGTCCGAACAATGATGCTGTATGGCAGGAGAAAATGCAACCCGCCTCCGAAGCCCGAATACCAGCGCCGCCCGCCGGGTCCCTCGCTCCGAAACCATGTCTTGCCTGCGTCGGCAAAGAGACCGGCATACAGCCCGTAGCGCCAAACGCTGAATTCCGGGAATGGAGCGTATTCAAATACATAATATCGGGGAGACAGGATCGGGATTCGCAACTCGAGGTTTCCGCCGATAATATTCTCGCCTTCGATGATCGTATCGAAATATCCGCGGAGCCGCTCTCCGTGTCCAAAATACGTGTACCGATACGGCGGGACAGGACCCCC
>Ga0209002_10000225_pt1 | contig 42998 bp, 32 predicted proteins | sample Rifsed16ft2_FD_184010 | JGI IMG/M metagenome (GOLD analysis project Ga0209002, IMG submission 184010) | Soil microbial communities from Rifle, Colorado, USA - sediment 16ft 2 (version 2) | ecosystem: Environmental > Terrestrial > Deep subsurface > Rock core/Sediment | place: Rifle, Colorado...
CTCCAAAGAGCCGCTTCACCCTGTCTCTCGCAATGTTCTCCGCCTGATCGACGAACTCGCAGCCGCCGTAATATCGTTTCCCGGGGTATCCTTCGGCATACTTGTTGGTCAGGACGCTGCCGAGGGCCTCAAGCACCGCAAGGCTCACGAAATTCTCCGACGCAATGAGCTCCAGCTTGGAGTTCTGACGGTGAATCTCGCTTTGAATGGTTCGAAAAATGTCGGGGTCAACGCGTTGAAGGTGTGGCATAGGCATGAGGTTCAGCGGGAATAATGATGTGGAACTCGGATCTGCCGGACAAATCCGATGATGGTCAGCGGTCAGTCAACGAATGTATCTTTTTCACCCGGCGTTCGTGCCGCCCGCCCTCGAACGAGGTGGTCAGAAATGTCTTAACAATGTCAACGACGCTTTCCCATCCGATGATCCGCTCTCCAATTGTCAGCACATTCGCATCGTTGTGGAGTCGCGCAAGTCTCGCAGCTGTCACCGATTCGCACACTGCAGCCCGAATCCCTTTGTGCTTGTTGGCGACAATGGACATTCCGATTCCCGTCCCGCACACAAGGATCCCGCGATCGCATTCTCCCTTTGCGATCGCATCGGACGCTTTGTGCGCCCAGTCGGGGTAATCCGTCGATTCGGGAGACTGTGTGCCAAAATCCTTGTAAGGCAACTTGAGTTCGTCAAGAAGCTGTTTCAACCGCTCCTTGTAGGGAAAACCTGCATGGTCGCTGGCGAGGGCTATCATCGCTATTTGAGCTCGACGGCGACTTCCTCCTTGACCCATGTGTAGCACGCGCCGGCTGTCGCCATCTTGCCGTTCACGATCCTCTCCCTGTTAAAGAAGAGGTCTTCCTTGGAAGGGACCAGGCTCGAGAGTTCATTGATCCGCTGGCTGCTCTCGCTTGACAGCGATTTGTCGACGGATCTCGCGCGGTCATAGGAAATCTGGGCAAGGCGATAAACAAGTTTGTCATCGATGTCGAGTTTGGCCCAGTCGCCACCCTTCGTGTCGCGTACGCAGTTCTCCACGGCGGCCTTGTAGATCTCGGCGATTTCAATATAGGGTTGTCCCCATCCTTTTTCGGCCTGGGCGGCTTTCAGCGCCGTGGACCGGGCGGAAGCATAATCTTTCATCTGACGGTAACAAACGGCGATGTTCAACTTGTTTTCCCGCACGGCCGGATTGATTTTCAACGATGTCTCATAGGCACCGATCGCTTGCTTGTACTTCCCATCGCGTTGGTAGGCCTTGGCAAGCTCGTTCCAATAGTTCCCGCCCTGGGGGAATTTCTTTACGAGTCTCAACAGGTCCTTCTGCGCCTCCCCAAATTGCTCGGCATCCATATGCGCCATCGCCGCATTCCAGATTTTCTCGGGGTTCTCGGGATCGTTCTTGAGGTCTCTTTCGGCCAGTTCGACAAGCTCCTGTGGATCGGTGATTAACTGTTTCAACCGGTCGACTGCGACCTGATTGGCTGCATCGGCGTCATGGACTTTGCGATAGAGCTCAACGGCCTTAAGCCTGTATTCGGGCTTGCCATCCATATTCCTCATGTACAACTGCCCCAGCTGATCGACATAGGCGAAGTCGGTCTTAGGGTCCAACTCAATTGCCTTTTCATAGTCTGCAATCGCTTCATCATCACGACCCTGAAAATAGGTCGCCAGAGCGTACCCGCGGGTTAACCATAAGCCTGAAGCCCTGTCCGGAACGTTCTTTATGCCGAGGTCATAAATGATGATCATGGTATCGGCATAGGTCAGACGAATGGTGCTGTCTGTGTCTTTGTTCTGATAGAAGCTATAGTAGCACTCCGCGAGCTTTGAATAGACGGTCTTGAAGCGCTTGGAATCGAGCTGAATGACTTTCCAACCGTAAGGCGCTGCGGTGACAAAATCCGCGTTCTTGTGGTACTCGAAAAACAGGCTCCAGTTCTTTGCGGCTTCAGCGGGATTTGATGTCTGAGCCGAACTTTCAGTTGGAACAAGCCACAGAGAGAGGAGGATGAAGGTGAGTATGATTCGGTAGAGTCTCATGTTCTTAGGGAATCTCCCCATGGTGTCTAGTCTTCTTCAAGCGTGATGAACCATGCCTCGGAGGCGCTGATCGAAACGGAAAACCGGATGAAATCGACCTTCTGAAGCCCACCATCCGTTGCCCCGCGGGAACCGGCCTGAAGGGTCAGGTTCATCTTCGCATCGGGGCCAATCGGCAATCCCACACCTCCGCTCAAATACCACTCGTTGACTGCCTGACCGCCGACTGTATGGTAAGTACTATTGTACGCAAATCCTGCCCGATATGCTATACGGTCTCCATAGCTCGATGGAGATGCCTTTGGAAGGAATTCCACTCCTCCGGCAATCCGCGCGCTGTTTCTTACGCCGCCGGAAGGGCCGCCGAAAAAGTTCGATCCCTGCCATTCCTGCAGAAAAACATCGGTCGTAAAGAGCATGCGATCAGCGGCCCGATATGATACTCCAAGACCAAACGAGAATGGAAGGTCGGTCTTTCCGCGAACGACTGATGTGGTGTCGACCGAGCTCGAGGTGAGAAGAACATTTTCCTGTCTCACGGAAAGTTTCGCGGGTGTTCCGATGATCAAGCCGAGTTGGAAGGGCTTGAGTGCGGGCACTCCGAGGAGCGATCCGAGATCTTCGGCAAGCAGCCCAAGCGTGAACATTGAGCCTGAGTGAAAGCGGGACGACTGAAGTTCGTTGTCGGTGAAGGTCAGGTCATCAAAATCCACGTTTGTAATGTGCTCAATCGTTCCATAGACATAGGAATACTTGAGACCGAGGGACAAATCGGCGCGGGGGCTGTAGGAAAGGCCAAGGGTAAGGGTCGAGAGGCCTCCGATTCCGCTGAACGTCTGGGTCGATGGACTGCCGTAAGTCATCTCACGGACCTGAATCCTGTAGTCAACGTTGCTGAATGGGGCTGTTCCGGCATAAAATACGACTCCATGTTGCCTGGAAACAGGGACAGCCAGGGCGATGCTCTGGAAATCGCCACGGGCGAATTTTGTCGAACCTGATTGATCTTTCAGAGTCATCGAGGAGAATTCGAACCCGGCGGATATCCTTGTTAATGAGATTCTCGAAAGCCCGGCAGGGTTGAAACGGTTGATGAAACCGTCTCCGGTCAATCCGATGCCAAGAACTCCTATCGCAAAAGCCCGGTTGCTCCCAAAATACGCCAGGTCTCCGATTCCGTAACGAGAATACGTAGGACCCCCCGCCGTGGCTGTGAGGGTGATTCCAAATATCAACAAGAAAAGAATGATCTTACGCATCGCTGTTCCTACCGCGTCGGTGTATAAAGAACCGTGACTCTTGGGCGAAGCGCCGTGTTGGGAGCGGCGGCTCCGTGCATCTTGAAAAGTCCCACACTGTTGGCCTCTTCCTCGGTCGAAAACCACATGGTGGTATCTCCCCCTCGCACCATCGCCTGTAAGAATTCCGTTACATTGAAGCGATAGACCGCCGGCTCCGTTGCGAGGAGCTCGCTTGCCTGGACAGACTTGCTGACTCCCCCATAAAGGGCGAGCAGGGAGCGTTGTTGGTTCGATGCGAGATGGGATGAGGAAGCGTCGAATGTCAAATCGAGGAACGCTCGGTGAATTGCCGCGTGCGCGGGAACGGTGTCGACATCGAGGCTGAGTGCTCCCCGGTATGCAGCCCCGCCGCGAATGGTTATCAATGTGCTGTCGCCTGTGAACGTCGTGTCGGGAGACCCGGCGACAAACTTATCGGTGACGGTGTTGAAGATCAGCGTGTCTTCCAGCGCCGAGCCGCTCATGAGAAATCGTATCGTCAGTGTTGGACGCAATTCCGCACTGTCCAGGACGCCTGAATGGAAGCCCCTGATAACCGAGCCGGGCTCCGGTTCAAGGACAATTCCGAAATTCCTGTATGCGGTATCGGAGACTGAGCGGATCCACTCGCGAACAATAGCCGTGTCGACGGCGAACTCTCCTGTGGGGCTCAGCGTCCTGCTCGGATCGTCGGACTCATAGATTCCCGGCGTCGCGAGGGAATCAAAGACGTAAGTGGCGCGGTTCCATTCTCCGACGGCCTTGTGCACGGAGAACGAGAGGCCGGCCAACGAGTCACCCACATGATATGCCTCCCGCAGGCGGACATCGGCGGAGACGAATGTCGCGTTGTTGAGAGAATCGGGAAAACCTTCGAAGCGGAGAAACGTCCAGGCCTCGAACCCGCCGCTGTCCCCCAGCGCCACTATTGTCCTGGTCGCGAACGGAAAGGGGAGGGTTTTCTCACTCCAGCTCTTGCTCGCATGAATCAACAGACTGTCAACGGCAACGAGATCGCCCCGCGGAAGGAGAGAGGAACCGACGGGGCTTGGATCGTCGGCACATCCCGAAGAGATTACCATCGTGGCTGCGATGATTCCCGTGAGGATCGATTTCAGCGATATCTTTTTCTTCTCAGTCATGAATCCCGCGTTCGATAGTCTGCTTGATGTGCTTCCATGCGTCATAAATGTCCCGGGCGACATAGTCAGATCGTTTTCCGCACTCCTCGGCTTCCGTCGTCCCATACCCAGTAAGCACAAGAACAGTGCCACACCCGGCATTCCTGCCTGTTTCGATGTCGGTACACTTGTCGCCGACTACAAAGGAGGCCTTAAGATTGATTCCGAATGACTTTTGCGCCTCTTTGAGCATTCCCGTATTCGGTTTGCGACAGGTGCAAACTTTTCTGTACGGTGGAATTCCGTAGTTTGGATGATGGGGGCAATAGAACAGAGCGTCGATCCGCGCTCCGTATTGTTTCAGGACTTCCTGAAGGCGATGATGAACTGCTTGAACGTCTTTTTCGTCGTAAAGACCGCGGGCAACGCCGGACTGATTTGTGATGACGAAGACTCTGACGCCGAGGTCGTTTGCCTCCTTAATTGCCTCGACAGCTCCGGGAATCAATTTGAGCTTCTTTGGATCCGAAAGGTAATCAAGGTCAACATTGATTGTCCCATCTCGATCGAAGAAAACGCCCACCTCGTGCGGGTTCACGGCTCTACTTGAGGAGTTCTTTATATAATCCGACGTATTTTCTGGCGGAGTGTTCCCAGGAGAAGTCCTTCATCATTCCGTTCCGCATCAGCTTCTTCCATTCATCGGCTTGCTGATAGATTTTCATCCCGCGCTGGACCGCCTTCACCAGTTCTTTGGGGTCGAACTTATCAAACTTCACACCGGTTCCTTTTCCATTCCCGCCGTAATCCTCAACAGTATCGTCGAGTCCGCCGGTGGCTCTCACGACCGGTACGGTCCCATAGCGCATGCTGTACATTTGATTCAAACCGCATGGCTCGTACCGCGAGGGCATGAGGAAGAGGTCGCTTCCCGCCTCGATCAAATGAGCCAGCTCTTCGTCAAATCCGAAGAAGACGCCCATCTTCGAGCTGTATTTCTTGTGAAACGCCTCGAACTTCTTCTCCGCTTTCGGATCGCCCGAACCCAGCAGAATAAATTGGATGTCGAGCTTCATCAGCTCATCCATCGCCTCAAGGACCAGGTCGAAGCCTTTCTGTTCCACGAGTCGCGAAATCGCACCTACGAGCGGAATCGAATCGTTGTACGGCAGGTCGAACCGCTTCGTGAGGGCTTTCTTGTTGTCGCTCTTGGCCTCGATGGATTTCAGATCATACTTCCGGTAGATATGGTCATCGGTTAGGGGATTCCACTGATGGTAGTCAATTCCGTTGAGAATTCCGTGAAGATCCTTCTTGCGATGGGAGAGGAGACCGTTCAGTCCTGCACCAAGCTCCTCCGACTGGCAGATCTCCTGGGCGTACTTCTGGCTGACCGTGGTGATCACATCGGCAAAGTAGAGAGCGGTCTTCAGGAAATTGAACTTGCCGTACGCTTCAACACCCTCCGGTTTGAAAAGATCCTTCGGAAGTCCCGACTTGGCAAAGGTCTCGGCAGGGAATGATCCCTGGTAAGCCATATTGTGAATAGTGAAAACGGTCTTGACATTCTTAAAGAAGGGATCGCCCGAATGCAGAGTCTTCAGGTACGCGGGGATCAGGCCTGTTTGCCAGTCGTTGCAGTGGATGATGTCGGGTTGCCATCCGAGCCTCTTCAGAGTCTCGATCACTCCGTGACAAAAGAAAATGAATCGCTCGTCATTGTCCTGGTAGTCCTTCTTGCTCACCGGGCTCTGGTAAACCCCGTCCCTTCCGAAGTATTTCTCATTGTCCAGAAAATAGACCTGGACCTTGTCCTTGAGGTTGCTAATAAAGGAGGATTTGACGTTCCCCAGCTCAACGGTATTGCCGACCGGGATCGGGATATCCTTGAGCCTGATGATGTCATGCAGCTTGAACTTGCGCTCGCTGATGAACCGATAGCGAGGCATCATGATTCGGATTTCGTGGCCTGATTCCTTGATTGCTTTGGGCAAGGAACTCGAGACGTCGGCGAGGCCCCCCGTCTTGGCAAAAGGCTCAACTTCGCTGGAAACGAAAAGAATGTTCAGAGGTTTCGACATTCATCCTCAAAAAAAGTGAAAAAACAAAGTAAATTTACGATTTTTTTGAACCATCCGCAATTGAAAGTTTCGGGCAATACCAACCACACCTCTTCGTTATCTCCATCACGAATCGGAATTCAATCTTGATTCTAACGCAATGTTCGAGTACTTTTGTACCACTCATTGATTAAGGCAAACTCGTCTATCGATTATTGTTAAAGGTTCGTTCCTGATTCACGGTTGTGCAGCAGCATGAGCGGAACAAGCCTTGACTATTCGGTAGTGAGTGTTGGAGCCGAATGACGGGCTGGTCCGTCGTTCGGCTTTTTTCGTTTTATGAAATCACTCTTCCATACCGCCCTTTGTCTCGCAATCGGCTGCATGTTGGTGCGGGCACAGGAAAAAGAGATTCTCAACGTCCGGCACGAGACCCCCGCTACGCTGCACGTTGAGTTCTCTCCCAGGTTCGTCCGGAGCGAGGTTCGGGCCGGAGACGGTTCATCGTATTCATCGTTCGGCTTCTATGGGGCTCAGACCCCCAGAGGGACCCCGGGGTCACCAATGATCCCGTATCGGGCCATCCCAGTCCCCCTTTCCGGAAAAGTGAAGGGCATACGCGTTGTTGAGACCTCCTCGAGAATCATTGATTCCGTTTTGTTCATCCCTTATCCCAGACTCGAGGCAGACAAGGAATTCGGAGCCGTAAGTGTTTTCGAAAGAGATGGACGTTATAGACAGGGGGGAAGTCTCCCGTTGGCAGAAGTTGTCGACTTCTCGGGAAGCGAGGGAGTATTGCTTCTTCGTCCGGTGGTGCCGGGACCGGGCGGCACGGTGATCCTCTATGACAGGATTGTTGTTTCGATAGAGTCTGAAAACGACAACCGCGTTCCTGTCTTCTCGAAAAGTTCGGTGAAAAAGGCGGCATCGAATCCCCTGGGAAGCGGGATATGGTACAAGATGGCCGTGCAGGAAACCGGTATCTACCGTCTGGACAATGCGTTTCTGGTCAGATCGGGAATCTCGCCTTCTTCATTAGGGCCTCTTTCATCAATCCGCATCTTTGGAAACGGCGGGGAGATGCTTCCGGAGGATCTCACGCTCCCGCGCGCCGACGCTCTCAGGGAAATCCCGCGTCGTGTTGTTGACAAGAATGGAAATGGGACGTTTGATGTTGAAGATTATGTCATCTTCTTCGGCCGCGCTCCCAAAGGGTGGAAATACAATCCCGCTACAGAGGGTTTCTCACATTGGATCAATTACTACACTGATGCAAACCAATATTTCCTGACATTCGACGGGATTGACGGAATGGAGATGGATTCCGTTGTGTCAGTTCCCGCAGCCAGTCCCTTTCAACCGGAGGACTTCCAGGGGTTGCTCTTTGTTGAGGAAGAGAGGAACAACCTTTTGGGTTCCGGGCGCCAGTGGCATGGACAGCTCTTTGATGCAGAGACCAGAACCGTTGTCTACACGAACTTTCTTCCCGGCTATGTTTCGACCAAACCTGTCGCCTATCTGGTTTCAGTGCTCGCCCGGTCCTCGCTTTCGGGCAGCTTCCTGTTCGAGGAAAGTGGCCAAAATCTCGGGTCGGTCTTCACCGGTGGGATTGATGTTACGTCGATCGAGAACAACTATGCATACAGGGCGACAGATACTTTCTCCAGGGTAGGACCGTTGACGGATGATCGCAGTGTCGTTCGCTTGACGTTCAACAATTCAGGTTCCGGTGCCCGAGGGTGGCTCGACTGGCTGGAAATCCATTACCGGCGGCAGTTCAAGGCGGTGAATGACCTTCTCCTTTTCACATCGCCTGATACAAACGCGGTGGTCCGCTATGCGCTGAGCGGTCTCTCCTCGCAGGACGTCGGCATTTTTGACGTGACCGACGACGGCAATGTGAAGAGGATTACCGGAGCGACCTTCAATCAACAGGATCCTGGACAATGCTCGTTCGACATGCCTGACACTTCAGGAAGGGTCCGCGAATTTGCCGTTGTGGGTCCCAACGGTTACAAAACTCCGTCCAATGCAGTGCGGATCGGGAACAGCGATCTCCACGGGATAACGTCGGGCGCGGAGATGGTGATTGTTTCGCCTCCGGAGTTTCTTGACGAGGCGGAACGGCTGGCGAATCATCGTGCGCAACGCGACGGCCTCTCTCTTGTGGCGGTCAATACTGTCGACGTCTCCAATGAGTTCTCCGGCGGCCTGCCGGATCCGATGGCCGTGAGGGATTTCCTTTCGTGGGCACGGACAAACTGGACCGTGAAGCCCCGGTACGTGCTTCTCTTTGGTAACGGGCACTACGACTACAAGAACATACGGAGTCCGGCCCGGAACTGGGTCCTTCCGTACGAATCCGTTGAGTCGATTCACCAGATCGATTCATTTGCAAGCGACGATCCCATGGCAATGTTGAACCCCGGCAATAGCCGCGTCAGTGTCGCGATCGGGCGCCTTCCGGTGAATTCTGCAGAGGAGGCCGCTGCTGCGGTGGATAAGATCATCGCTTATGAGACTTCAACGCCCGCTGACCCATGGCGCAATCGTGTATTGTTCATCGCGGATGACGGCCTTACATCGCAACGAGACGACGGAGCCCTCCACACGAATCAGGCAGAAGTCCTTTCTCTGGCCTATACTCCGGCCTCGGTGGAGAAAAAGAAGATCTACATAGTCGAATTTCCGACGGTCAACAGTTCGTCGGGGAGGCGTAAACCGACCGCCAACGCAGCGATCATCGATGCGATGAATCGCGGCTCTCTTCTGGTCAATTACACGGGTCATGGAAATCCGCGCCAATGGGCGCACGAAGAAATCTTCACGCGGGAAACGAGTCTTCCGCAATTATCGAACAAGGAGATGCCCTTCCTGCTGGTGGCCGCAACATGCGACTTTGCCAGATACGACAGTCCCGATGAACGGAGCGCGGGCGAGCAGATTCTTACCATGTCGGGGGGCGGGGCGATTGGCGTCGTTACCGCCACGCGCGCGGTCTACTCGGGTGAGAACGCTCAGTTCAACAACACGTTCTATGCAAACCTCTTTTCGAGGGATTCTCTCGGGCGTCCGCCCCGCCTGGGCGATGCCATGTTCCAGACCAAACAAGCCCTGTTCAGCACGAATGATGTGAAGTATCATCTTCTTGGGGATCCGAGCATGCGGTTGAATCTCCCGCCGGCATCGGCGGGCGTTGATAGCATCAACGGGGCACCCATTGTGGGAGCCACTGCCGTGCAAGCGTTGAGTCTGGTGAGCGTAGCCGGCGAGATCAGGCGTCCCGACAGCTCGTTGCGGACGGAATTCAACGGTGAGGCAATTCTCGAAATGTTTGATTCAAAGCGCCGCATTCCTGTTCCGGAATGGGGAGCCTTCACGTTTGTGGTTAACGGCAGCCTCCTCTACAGGGGACTCGTAAGCGTGACGAACGGCGTGTTCGATGCTACTGTGCCGATTCCCAAGGACGTCTCATACAATAATGATAACGCAAGGATCTCGGTGTATGCGTGGTCGGGGACAGATGATGCGGTCGGGTTCACCGAGTCGGTGACCATAGCCGGGACCGATTCAACCGCTGCAATCGACACAACGGGCCCAACGGTTGAGATCTTCCTTCAGGATGAGGCGTTTCGTTCCGGCGACGTGGTGCCGCCCGACCCGCTCCTCATCGTCAAGCTGTACGACCAGACCGGAATCAACACTTCGACGGCAAGCGTCGGGCACGGGCTCGAAGCTGTTCTCAACAGCACCTCGCAGGCAATCGATCTTACGGATTTCTATCGGGGAGACATCGACACTTACCAGAGCGGCATGGTACGCTATCCTCTCCGCAATCTGCCCGAGGGGCGGCAATCCCTCACCGTGAAGGCCTGGGACATTCACAATAACTCTGCCCGGATCGAACTGAGTTTCGACGTGAAGCTTGTTTCGGATCTGTCGATGTACCAGGTGTTCAATTTTCCAAACCCTGTTTCACATTCCACGGTCTTCACGTTTCAGAGGAATTCAACGGAGCCCGTCGATGTAACGGTGAAGGTTTTCACGGTCGCGGGCCGGCTCGTCGATGAGATCGAATCGAACGGGATCGTCGATAGGTTTGTTCAGATCCCATGGGATGCTCGTGACAGGAACGGCGATGCTCTTGCCAACGGGGTCTATTTCTACAAGATCATTACGAATAGCGCCGATCAGAAATCTTCGCGGGAGGTCATCGGGAAACTCACGATGCTTCGTTGAAATCCCCGATTGGTAGTGTATCAGTTGGATTGAAAGTTTCAACGCAAGGGCGCAGACCTGCGTGCCGACCTTTCCGCTGTATTGAAATGGTGAATGAATGACTTCGGCAGGCCTTTGCGACTCTGCGTTGTAGTCTAAAAAGGGGAAACTGATACACTACCCCCGATTTTGTGCATTGAAAATCGTTACGAAAAGCAGTACGTTAATTACTCATCTCCGCCAACGGCGGACGGAAGTTCTTACGGAGGATGTTGTTATGGTGAAGAGATTTACGCTTGTTGTTCTGACGACGGGCCTTTTCATTCTTGAATCGATGGCCCAACAGGTTACTACTTCGGCAGTCCCGTTCCTTCTCATCGCGCCGAATTCCCGATCGAGCGGCATGGGTGAGGCCGGAACGGCCCTTGCGGATGATGCATGGGCACAATACTGGAATCCTGCAGGGTTCGCTTTCCAGCAGGGGTCGGAGGTTGCACTCTCCCACGCCAACTGGCTTCCGGGGTTCGGCCTCTCCGACCTGTGGATTGCGCATACGGTCTACAAACAGTACATCGAGGATTTCGACGGGACCATTGCGGCCGGTCTTACCTATCTGAACCTTGGCGAATTCATCCGGACTGCTCCGACCGGCCCGGAGGAAATCGGCAGATTCAAAGGATATGAATTCGCGATAACGGCCGGGTACGGTACGAAAGTCCTGGAAGACCTCGGCATTGGAGTCAATGCACGGTTTATTCACAGCAGGCTGGCGCCGTTCGGGACAGATCAGGAAAAAGGCCGGGGCGTTGCTTCGGGACTCAGCTTTGACCTTGGTGTGATGTACAGGCCAAGTTCCGTCGTCATTCCTTTTACCGATGTGGACATCGGAAAGGCCCTCAGCATTGGAGCCAATCTCTCGAACATCGGTCCCAATCTGACCTATATCGACAAAGCCCAGGCAGACCCGCTTCCGATGAATTTCAGGCTTGGGTTTGGCTATCAGATTCTTCAGAGCGAATTCAACAACCTCACATATGTTGTCGATTTCAGCAAACTGCTCGTGAGAAGGACCGCCTCCGGGAAAGTCTCCCCGTTCTACAAGTCGATCTACTACTCCTGGGTGGATAAACCATTCCGCGAAGAACTTCGCGACATCGTCACGAGCATGGGATTTGAATACTGGTACGGCAGTCCTCGATTGATCGCCCTGCGGATCGGGTATTTCTATGAGGATCCCGAATATGGGAATCGGAAGTTTATGACCTACGGTGCAGGCCTGCGGTACGATGTCTATGCATTTGACTTCAGCTACATAGACGCTTTTGAAGATAAACATCCTCTCGGTGAGACACTCCGGTTCACACTCATGATGTCGTGGGAAGGATCGCCGTTCTAGTCCGTAGGTCCAACGAATCTCTTTCCGCATGCGGGGCGTCATGAAGGCAGTTTCTCTCACGCTTTGTCTCTGCTTTGTCCTTACCTCGGGATTTGGTCAGCCGCGACGTTCTGCTCCGGTCAAGGCCGGACCCACGCGCCTTTCTTCCTCGATCATATCAGCGCCGTCAATTCTGGCCCAGGATACTCTTCGAGTCCTCGCTCTGATGGTCGAGTTCAAGAAGGACATCGACGCAAGAACGAGCGGAGACGGTTCGTTTGTCATGGCCGGATCGCAGAACCAGATTGATCCGCCTCCCCACGATTCCTCGTTTATCGCAGACAAGCTTCGGTTCCTCTCGAACTATTACCGGCGAGTCTCAAACGGTTCTCTTATCATCCAGGCCGACCTCTTCGGTCCCGCGGTGAAACTGGCGGATTCCATGTCGGCATATTCGCCGCAGAGGGCCGGCTCCGACGCACCGTTGGGCAATCTCATTATTGACAGCTGGACCGCTGCCAATGATTCGAATCCTTCATTCCCGTTTTCTCTCTACGATGCGTTTATTCTTGTCCACGCGGGGATCGGCCGCGATATCAATGTCATCAGTATCCTTGGATACGACCCGACTCCATATGACCTCCCGTCACTCTACATCGATTTGCCTTCCCTCAGAGATCTGCTGAACAACCCCGCGTATCCGGGTGTTGCGGTCAACGGCGGATCATTCCATATCGGTCACACGATTCTCCTCCCGGAGACCGAGACTCGGGTTTTTTCCTCGGGGAGTCAGGCCGACACGCTGCAGCTGAGCATCAACGGATTGCTGGCCGCCTCGTTCGGCAGTTTCCTCGGGTTGCCGGATTTGTTTGACACGAATACCGGCCGTTCAGGAATTGGACAATTCGGCCTGATGGACGGGGCGGCGATCTTCAGTTACAACGGGTTGTTTCCTCCGGAACCGTCGGCATGGGAAAAGATCCGCCTTGGATGGGTAACCCCCATCGTACTCACGGATTCGCTCCAGACGATCGGAGTCCCGGCGGTCGGACTCACCAAACTCGGGCAGGATTCCGTGTTCAAGGTGCCGATAACTGCCACGGAGTATTTTCTTGTCGAGAATCGGTCAAGAGATCCCGAGGCGAACGGTCAAACACTGACCCTCATCCAGAATGGAGTGGAAGTGGTCCGGTCTTTCGCGGCCGACACTGCGGGGTTCTTTTTCAATGATGTGAGCGGAATCAGTGGTTCTCTCGTCGATGTCGAGGATTTCGATTGGGCCCTTTCTGGCGACATGACGCAACAGGGATTCGAGGGAGGCGGTCTGTTGATTTGGCATATTGATGAAGCCGTTATTGCGGAGAACCTGGCCTCGAACACGGTCAACGCAGATCCGTTGCGGCGAGGTGTCGATCTCGAGGAGGCAGACGGATCCCAGGATATCGGGCAGTTCTATGAGCTGCTCCAGCCGGGGAGCGGTACGGAGGTCGGATGGCCCCTTGATCATTGGTTCAACGGCAACGTGGCACCGGTGTACCGGAATCTCTTCGGTGCTTCGACATTTCCCGATAGCAGAAGCAATAACTCCGCCCAGAGTTTTGTGACACTTCGCAATTTTGGCGCCAGAGCGCCGCGAATGAATGTGGACGTCGCAATAGGCAGTGCACAAATCCACAGGATGAACAACCTGGCCATCCAGTTGAGCCCGTTGTCTGCCGCGACTCCTCCAACGGTTCTGCCGACAGCCATCATCCTCTCTTCGGATGACAGCGTCTTCGTTTTCCAAAAGAACGGTCAGTCAAAGACCGGGGCACCCGGCGGATTGCTTTCTACTCTGGGCGGCCGCTCTCCTCTCGCGGCGTCTCAAGGGTCAAAGACATATGTCGCCGGCGCGCAGGATAGCACCCTCTTCCTGTGGGATCTCGATACAACGACGGCCGGCGTGAGCTCCTCCGTCACGTTGTACACCGCTTCGTTGGGGACTCCAATTACAAGCGGCCCGATGATCCTGGATTCTCTCGGTACTGAAATTGTCGTCGTCGGGACCGGGAACGGTTCAGTGTGGAAGGTGAGGTTCGACGGTGCGATCCAGAGTTCAACGACGGTGAGCACGTTGCCGATCACGGGACTTCTCGCGAATCCGGGCGCTCCGGGGACCTTCTATAGTGCGACTCAAAACTCAATCATTCTTGGTGCGGCAAGCGCAGCATTGCCGCAGTCTGCTCTGGGATGGAAGCTTACGGGTGGACAGATCCCGGGCGGGCTCATGGTGGTTGCGGCTCAAAACGGCGGAAACAGAATCATTGGCTTTGACGGTTCTCTTGCGACCAGGCTTTTCGACGTGCAGGTCGAGGATGTTCTTCAGGATATCATCGTCGCCGATGCTGACAATGACGGAAGGAACGATGTGGTGGCAGCGGCGGGATCGAAGTTGTTCGCCTTCAACGCCGGCGGCTTCATGCTGGATTCTTTTCCTCATCGCACGACAGACGGAGAAAAATTCACGGGATCGCCTCTCGCAGTCGACGTCGACGGAGACGGAATGCGGGAGCTGGTCGTTCGGTCAACGACAGGGGTGGTCTATGCCTTCGCTTCCGGCGGGAACGTAATCGGCGGTTTTCCGTTTCAGATTTCTTCTCCGGACGCCGGGTGGCTCAACTTCTTCGAAACGGAAACCGGAATGACGGGGATCCTGTCGGTGAATGAATCGGGAAACGTCGCTGCATGGGAATTCAACCTGCCGTACAATCTTCAGCAGGGGGACTGGCGAGGATACCTTTCAGATGCTGGACACGGGAACTTTAACATCGGGCCCGCTGCTGTGCCGGGACTTCCGGTGAGTGGATTTCTGCCGAAGGAACGCGTGTACAATTGGCCGAATCCCGTTTACGGGCCATCGACGAACATTCGGTACTTCACAACCGAGCCGGCGAAGATCATCGTACGAATTTTCGACCTTGCGGGCGAATCTGTGACAGAGTTGAAAGGAGACTCTCCCGGAGGTATCGACAGTGAAATTGTCTGGGATGTCTCGGGGATTCAAAGCGGGGTGTACTTTGCTCACGTGGAGGCATCCTCGGGAGGCCGTACGGACGCAGTGATATTCAAGATCGCCGTGGTAAAATGAAAAGTGAACTGGCACACGTCGCCTGTGCAGGGTTGTTGTTCTTCTTTCTTGCGAGCTGCGAACGCGGTGTTCCGGGAGCCAATGATGCAGATGTCGTGATTAATGGCTATCGAATCGAAGGACAAGTGCTCGACGGGTTTCTGAGGCCTCTGGTCGGAGTACGGGTGATTCTCTACTACGGGCTCGCGTTCGCAAGCGGGGATTCGGTGTCACGGGCATACTCGCCAGCAGTCCAGGGTGAATACGTTACGGTAGAGGTGAAGAATGCAACCGGCCAGGCCGTCCGCGTCCTTTTTGCCGGGCCCGCTCTCCAGGATTCGATGTTATATGTTCCCTGGGATGGCCGCGATGACGGCGGTGCCATTGTTCGGAGCGGGATTTATGCAGTAACATACACCGTGACAGGCACTGTGAAGAAATCCTACAGGCAAATCGTCGATGGAAATCAAAACGACACAACCGACGTCGAAGGTCGCTTTGTTATTCCTGAGGCGGACCTGCCCATCGGTGAAATTGCCCCTTACTACGATTCCACTGATGAGTTTGTCGGCGAATTTGAGATAACGGATCAAGTGTATCTGCGATTTGTGGACCAGGCGTTTGCCCGCACGTACAGGGTTTCCCTTGTAAAGAATCGGATAACGAATTTTTCCGTCGTGATTAATTGAAACTCCTCCTTCGCAGCCTCCATATCGTCCTTCTTTGCCTTCTTCCGGCATTTCTTCCCGCCCAGCCCGATGATCCGCCACATACGGAGTTGAATTGGTACACGATCGAAACCGAGCATTTTTTCGTCCACTACCATGAAGGTGCTGCAAGGACCGGTTCGAAGATCGCGCACATCGCCGAATCGATCTACGGCCGGGTCACCGGCATGTATCGGCATCAGCCCGACCAAAAAGTTCATTTCGTCGTGCGCGATCACGACGATTATTCCAACGGGGCAGCATACTTCTACGATAACAAGATTGAGATTTGGGCGCCGGCAATGGATTTCGAATTGCGCGGCATTCACCCATGGTTGTGGAATGTAGTGACCCACGAGTTTACCCACCTCATACAGATTCAGACTTCCATGAAGCTTGGCAGGAAGATTCCTGCCATCTACTTCCAGTGGTTCGGGTACGAGGCTGAACGAAGACCCGATGTTCTGTACGGATTTCCGAATGTTCTCGTTTCGTACCCGCTCTCCGCATTTGTTGTCCCGAGCTGGTTTGCGGAAGGGACCGCCCAGTACAACCACCCCGATCTGCACTTTGACTATTGGGATTCTCATCGCGACATGATCCTGCGGATGTACATGATTGACGGAAATCCCCTCGAGTGGGAAGAGATGGCGGTGTTCGGCAAGACGAGCCTCGGGAATGAATCTGCCTACAACGCCGGGTTTTCGATCGTACACTATGTCGCTGAGCGCTATGGACCCGATACACTGAGGCAGATTTCGGAAGCTCTCGGTTCCCTGCAACGTCTCACGATTGACGGCGCGATTGAATCGGTCCTTGGCAAAACAGGTACAGAACTGTATGACGAATGGAGGACGTCGAAAGAGGCCCACTATCAGGCTGTAAAAGAGAGGATCGGAACGAATCGGGTCGAAGGCGAAATTATTGAGCAGGAAGGATTCGGTAATTCCTACCCTCAATTCTCTCGAGACGGTTCGGTTGTTGCGTACGTTTCCAACAAGGGATTCGACTATTTCGGGTCAAGCGCCCTGTATCTGTATGACATGAAATCACGGACGTCGTCGAAGCTGATTGACAACGTGAGGTCGACCGTCTCCTTTTCGCCCGACGGACGCTATCTGTACTACAGCAAAGCGACTTCGGATAATCCGCATTGGTCCAAATTGTACGACATCTTTCGGTATGATCGTGAAAGCCGGGAGGAGGAGCGCCTGACGCATGGCCGCCGTGCCCTCAGTCCCGATGTTTCTCCTGACGGAAAGAAAATTGTTTTTGTTTACGGAAAAGACGGGACAACGAACCTAGGGATGTGTGACAGCAGCGGAAAAGAATTTGTTTCCGTTACGAATTTCGTCGGCGGTCAACAGACCTACACCCCCTCGTGGTCGCCGGACGGAAAAGCCGTTGCAGCGGGTTTCTCGGAAGGCGACAAGCAGAGTGTCATCCTCGTGGATCCCGCCGCGGGGGATGTTCGCATGACCGTGTCGGACGGTGATTCGCGCAATCCCGTGTTTTCGCGGGACGGTACGTTGCTCTACTATTCGTCAGACCGTACGGGGATATACAACATCTATAGTTTCTCCCTGGTGAATGGGGAGAAGAAACAAGTCACAAACGTCCTCGGGGGCGCGTTCCTGCCGTCGGTGGACAAAGACGGAAATCTGGTGTATGCCGCATATGCCTCCTCGGGATACAAGATTGCGTTTCTCGCGCAGCAGGACCGCCCCCTGGTTACACTCGATGGACCATCTTCGGAGACAACAACCCGGGCCCGCGAAGAATCTCCCGGCATCGATTCTTCGAAGTATACGCCTCCGGAGAACGCGCGGGAATACAGGAACAAGTTTACGAGCCTGAGTGTGATTCCGGTGATCCGGGTCGACAACTACAATCCGAGAAATTCGGGATTGGATATTGTCAAACCGGGACTGTATGTCTCATCCACGGACATGCTTGACAAGCTGAGTCTGTTTGGCGGAGCCGCGTTGAATCGCAAACTGGAGAGGGACCTTTTCGTGATGTTGGAGTATCGGGACAGGCTCCCGTTCCTTTACTCTGTGGGGATCGAGCCGGCACTTTCGCTCGAGTTATACAACATTACGAGAAAGGCCACGAGCTCATTCACGCTTGATCCGTCTCCCGAACTTATCACTACTGAGATCACGTACAATCTGTTCGAGGTCGACATTGCAGCACGCCACCGCATTTTCAACGAGAAAACCTCGTTGAGATTATGGTATGCCTTGAGTCGCTACAGTGCCGATATCGGGGCATTCCTCAATCCCAATACAAGCCCTCCCTCGCTCGTCTCCGCTTTCAGAAACACATATTTGATCGGGAATACATTTACGGCGGAGATCAAACACAAGAACATCCTTCCTAGTGTGGAAAGCGAAATCAATCCGATCGGACGGTCTCTTACGCTGCGATATGCATATGAGTCGAACAAGTTCAATCCGGAATATGAAGTGCAGGAGGGCGTTCTTGTCCCTGTTTACACGAATGTCTTGTTCCATCGATTCGAAGGCGTGTGGAACGAGCACCTCGGCTCGTTCGTTGACGGTCATACGATCAACCTGGCTTTGCGGGGAGCAGGCGTTCTGGGGAAAACGGTGGATAATTTCTTCGATTTCTATGCAGGGGGCGTGCTTGGAATGAAAGGGTACCCGTTTTATGCGCTCGGGGGAAATACTGTGGCCACGGCCGGCCTTGTCTACCGATTCCCTCTTGTCCGGCATATCAATTTCCGGCTGCTTCAATTCTATTTTACAAAATTGTATGCCTCCTTTTTTGGAGATGTCGGAAATGCCTGGACGGGAAGTGCACGGTCAGGCGGGATGTGGAAGAAGGATGCCGGATTTGAGCTTCGGCTCGAAGCATTCTCGTTCTACGCCTACCCGACGCGATTCTTCTTCAGCGGTTCGTACGGTTTCGATAGATTCGAAAGAACGTTCAACGAAACCAGGGTCACGTACGGAAAAGAATGGAGATTCTATTTCGGAGTACTGTTCGGCTTTGAATTGAACGATATCACGCATATGCGGGGCATGGAGGAACGGAGGTAATATGAAGAGAGCAACGTTCGTTATTCTTCTCGGGTCATTTCTTGCTCAACCTGTCGTCAGTCAATGGGTTGCGGAGAAAGCCCCAAAGTATGAATTGACAGGGAACCTTCGTTGGGACCTTTCGCTGGGTAGCGGCATCCAGGACACGCTCCCTCAATCTGCGGCTGACGAGGGCAAAAAATCCGCTCTTACAGCGGCCCTTCTTTCTGCCGCTGTTCCGGGGGCAGGCGAATTCTATGCAGAGAGCTACTGGCGGGCCGGCCTGTTCTTCGCTGCCGAAGCAACGCTTTGGATCGTTTACGCGACGCAAACGTCGAAAGCAGACAGGCAAACCGAAGAGTTTCAAAAGTTTGCCGACACCCATTGGTCGGTTGTCAAATATGCAGAATGGATGGAGAGGCACGGTGCATCGCTGAATACAACCGGAACGCCTCCACCAAGCGGAATTGTGACGAGCAGTGATCCAAATAATGCACCCTGGGAGCGCGTCAATTGGAACCTTCTCAACGAATGGGAGCAATTTATTGGAGGAAGAGCGCCGACGGGATTCAGCCATCGCCTTCCGCGAAGACCGGACCAGCAGTACTATGAGCTCATCGGCAAGTACTTGCAGTATAATGTCGGTTGGCCCGAATGGGATCCCGCGGTCTCGTCAGGGTATCTTGACAGCCCCACGCCACGATTCGCCGATTACCGCGACATGAGGGGCCGGGCAAACGATTTCTACAGCATCGCCAGTACCGCCGGCTTCCTCGTTGTTGCGAATCATCTCCTGAGTGCCCTCGATGCGGCATGGAGTGCAAGTCAGTATAATGCCGGCGTCAAGGTGAGAGCTCACCTCCAGCCAACGGTCCGCGAGTACGGCTTTGTGGAATTCGTACCCACCGCGACGGTCACCATGGAGTTCTGATCAGTTCCGGCCTCCTTCGTCGGGAAGTTGGTTTCTTTTTCAATTGATTTTCCATCCTTCCGTCCGTACCTTTCCGCTTCGACCTTTATGCCGAACCGAAACATGCGTAGCAAGACTGCCGCACCGCAACCCCCCTTTTCTCCCCCCTCGCGGGTCAAGGAAATCATCATCCGCGGCGCCCGGGTTCACAATCTGAAAAATATCAGCCTCACGCTGCCCCGGAACAAACTCATTGTCATCACCGGTGTCAGCGGATCGGGGAAATCCAGTCTCGCATTTGATACGATCTATGCAGAGGGCCAGAGACGGTACGTCGAAAGCCTTTCGTCCTACGCCAGGCAGTTCCTCGAACGCATGGACAAGCCCGACGTCGACATGATCCAGGGGATAAGCCCCGCGATCGCCATCGAACAGAAAACCACAAGCCGGAATCCCCGTTCAACCGTGGCAACGAGCACAGAGATCTATGATTACCTGCGGCTTTTGTTCGGCAGAATCGGCCAGACTTTGTGCACCGTTTGCAGCAAGCCTGTCCGAAAGGACTCTGTTACAACCGTCGTGCAACGATTGGCCGAGGAAGCCGACACTACGAAAGTGTATGTCACGTTTCCTCTGCACGATCACCCCGGCCGGTCGATGACAGAGGAATTCGATGTCCTGAAGAAAAGGGGTTTCTTCCGAATTGTCGCCCAGGGAGAGTTGATCGATCTGAATGAACGGAAATTCAAAGGAAACGCCAAGAAAGATATCAGAGTTCTCGTCGATCGCCTTGTTCTTCGCCATGAAGACAAGGAAAGCCAGACAAGATTGGCAGATTCAATCGGGACGGCTTTTGTCGAGGGGGACGGCTACGCGCACGTGGTCTTCCCTGAGTCGAACCGCACAATGCAGTTCACGCAACATTTTGAGTGCGCCGAAGACAAGATCCGTTACGAGGAGCCTGATCCGCGCCTTTTTTCCTTCAATAACCCGGTGGGGGCATGCCCGGAGTGCCAGGGATTCGGACGCTCCGTCGGCATCGACATGGATCTGGTGGTGCCTGATCCGAACAAATCCCTAAGGACGGGAGCGATTCAGCCGTGGAGTTTCCCAAAATGGCGGGAGAATCTGCGGGATCTGCTGGCGGTAGCCCCTAAAGCCGGTATCCCTGTTGACGTCCCGTTCAAGGAGCTTTCCCCCCAACACGTCGATATCATCCGAAACGGGTTCGACGGGTTCGACGGTCTCACGAAGTTCTTCAGATTCATCGAACGGAAATCATACAAGATTCATTACCGGGTCTTCTTGAGCCGTTATCGCGGTTATACGACGTGCACGGCATGCGGCGGATCGCGTCTTCGAAAAGATGCGTTGAATATCAGAATCGCCGGTAAGACGATTCATGATATCGTCCGGATGACGATCGAAGATGCATTCCGTTTCTTCGAAGCGATCAAGCTCTCAAAGTTCGAGATGGATGTTGCCCGTCGGATTCTCGAGGAGATCAGAAAACGGCTTCGTTTCCTCCACGATGTCGGGATTGGGTACGTCTCACTTGACAGGTTGTCGATGACTCTCTCCGGCGGCGAATCGCAGCGCATCAATCTTGCGACCGCGCTCGGTTCATCTCTGGTAGGTTCCCTCTATGTCCTGGACGAGCCGAGCATCGGCCTCCATCCGAGGGACAATCAGAAGCTCATAACGATTCTGAAGTCATTGCGGGACGTCGGCAACACCGTGATTGTTGTTGAGCACGACGCGGAGATGATCCGTGCGGCTGATGTCGTGGTTGATATGGGCCCAAAGGCGGGGGAAAGGGGGGGAGAGGTCGTTTTCAACGGGACTATGGAGGGGCTGCTGGATCATGCGGAATCCCTCACGGCACAATATCTTCGAGGGTCTTCTTCAATCCCTGTGTCCGACTCCCGGCGGCCCGATACCGAGCAATCGATCTTCGTAAGGGGCGCATCCGAGAACAATCTCAAGAATATCGATGTGCGGATTCCCCTGAACATGGTGGTGTGTATTACGGGAGTAAGCGGATCGGGAAAAAGTACGCTTGTCCATGATATTCTCTACGGGGGACTAAAGAAGATGAAGGGAGGATTCGAAGGGACCGTCGGAAAGGTGAGGTCAATCGAGGGAGGAGAGCAGATCGACCGTGTGGAGCTCGTTGATCAGTCCCCGATCGGAAGGACACCGCGTTCAAATCCCGCTACCTATATCAAGGCATTCGATCTCATCCGTGACCTTCTTGCCGCCACTCCGGGGGCGAAGGTGCGCGGATTCAAGCCCGGTCACTTTTCGTTCAATGTCCCGGGCGGGCGTTGTGAAACGTGTGAAGGGGACGGTGTCCAGAAAATCGAAATGCAGTTCCTTGCGGATCTCTATCTCACGTGCGAATCGTGCAAAGGGAAACGATTCAAGCAGGAGGTCCTGGATATTCGGTTCCGCGGAAAGAATGTCGACGATATCCTGGGAATGACTGTTTCTGAGGCGAAGGCATTCTTCAAAGGAAGCCCTCAGGGGGAGAGAATCGCCCGAAGGCTGCAAGTGCTCGATGATGTTGGGCTCGGCTACATTCGCCTGGGTCAGGCTGCGACGTCTCTTTCCGGGGGCGAAGCACAGCGCATAAAACTTGCCAACCATCTTCTCGCGTCCCATCAGGTCGGACGCATTCTCTTCATTTTCGATGAACCCACGACAGGCCTCCATTTCGACGACATCGCGAAATTGCTGAAATGCTTCGACGCGCTGGTCGAAGCGGGCCACTCGCTTGTGGTTATCGAACATAACATGGATGTCGTGAAATGCGCCGATCTGGTGATCGATCTTGGCCCCGAGGGAGGCGACAAGGGCGGTGAGATCGTCGCGGTTGGCACTCCCGAGGATCTCACCGGCGTCAAGAAATCCTACACAGGAAAATTCCTTGCAGACGTGCTGAAGAGATAGAAAACAGCAATCCCCGGCAGGGCAGGGGATTGTTGCAATGATTCTTTGAGACTGCAGCTTATTTCTGGGAGAGTTCGATATTCCCGGAACGTGTTTCAATGGTGATCCTGCCCGTTCCCGAACCTACCTTTCCGATCGCATATCCCGATGAGCCTCTGTTCCGCGATTGAATCGGGAAATCCGTGTTGACCTTCCCGTACTCCGCGTCGAGTGAAATATCGCCCGAAAATCCCCTGGGCAGGTCGACCGACACGCTCCCGTACTCGTTTCGGATATCGACGGTCGATGGGACGACACTGAGTTCCGCTTCGATTTTGTCGCTCTTGTTGGTCATGATAACTTCCTTCGATTTCAGGCCTCTGAGCCGCAGCCTGGTGTACTCAGTCCGGGACTTCCAGTTTCCGGAGACGTCCGTTGCGTCCACCCTGCCGCTTTTGGACTCGATGTCAACGAATCCGTCGATGTTCTTCAATCCGATGTTGGAATAGGGGGCGATGATGATGGTGTTCCCCTTGACGTTTTCCAACGTGATAGTCGCCGACTGATTGGAAATCATTACATCTTTACCGTCGATGCCGGTCACGTCCGTTGCTTCAACTGTCGTGTACGGAGCATCCACCACGAGTCCCCGAACGTTTCTCGCCCTCACGGAGCCGCTCTGAGAACGGACATCAAGGAGTCCTTTGATGTTTGAAGCAATGATTTTCGAATAGTTGGATCGGACCGTGAGATTCCCGCCAATATCCTCCAGTGTATGTGTTCCGCTCTGTGATTTCACCGTTGCCGCGTCCGCAATGGCGGTCATTGTGATATTCGAATAGTTTGCATCGACGGTTGCCGGGCCTGCGAACTTGGTGACCGTGACGGTCGAACTTGTGCCTGAGAGGTCAAGAGAACCGCCTCCGTTTTCAATCTCGGTCCTTCCGTAGTCATTCGTTACCCGCCGCATGTTTGTGCAGTTATTCAGTGTCAGGGTGTTGTTCTTCCCGAGGATGTTCAGTTCTCCCTTGATCCCGCTCATGGAGATTGAGCCGTAGCTCACATCTGTCGTGAGTGCATTTCCGGCCGGGACAAAAATTTCTCCCGTGATTTCCTTTCGGACGTAAGAACCCCCCCTAAAGATGCTCCAGAACCCCGAGCTGACGTTGCGGCTCGGTTCCCTGAATGCAAGAATGAGGCTCCCGTCCGTCGCGCGCTCCTGAACCTCGAAGGAATTGATGTACTCTGCCTCATAGTCCTCGTCCGACGAGGAAATTTGGAGGTGCAGCTTCAAATAGACCTCGTCTTTTTCCCACACAGTGAATGTAAGTTCGGCCCCTGAGAGACCCTTGATCTCGATTCGCTGGGAGGGTTTGACCTTGGCACGGTGTTCGAGATCCTTCGATTGGTCTGTCGCCTCAAAAAACGGTGACGCAATGAATCCAAACAAGAGAATCGTAAGGAATTTCATAGTTCCATCTCTCCTTGCTGAATGATTTCCTGAAGGATCCTGAGCTTCATGCTGTATAAACTGCGAAGCCTGGATCGCTTCAGGGGTGAAAGATCCGTTCGGGCGATATCTGCCCGCAGTTCGGTTATTGCAGAGTCGATCAGCGTAAGCTGATCAAGCCTCGATTGGGCGCGCCCGGATTGTGTTTCGACGGAAGAGACACGAACCGGAGACGGAAGCACATCTTCGAATTCGCTTATCGCGGAGCGGTACGCATCGTCGAACCGCACTTCCTGCGGCTGGCGCGACTCAACGAACTGATTGACAAGCGAATAAAGTCCCGCGGCGCTCAACAGCAAGAGGACGGCTGCTGCCATCCCGAAAAAGAAACTGCGCGAATCGCGGACGGCGAAGACAACCCGGGGCTCCCCCATGGTCCTCGAAATGGCTGCCCACATGCGTTTCTTCGTTAGCCGCGAAGGACGGTCGTCGTCCCTATAGAATTGATCCGGTCTCATCCAACTTCTCTCCTTTCCTTTTCCCATTGTTCCCGAAGCCATTGCTTCGTACGGGTCAGTATCGTTCTCGATGTGCTTTCCTGGATCCCGAGCATCAAGGCGATCTCCGAATGGCTGTACCCCTCGACCTCGTAGAGGAGAAAGACCGCCCGTTTGAGCTCAGCCAGCTGGGAAAGCCAGCCCCGCATCATGTCGTTCCAGTGGAATCCCTCGCTTGAATCTTCCGCCGGCAGGCGATCGTCGCTCTCCTGCGGCTCAAACTGCAGAATCGTTGCCCGTCTTCGGTCAGACCGCATTTCATTGAGCCCGATGGAAAAGATCCAGGTCGAAAACCGGGAGTCCTCCCGAAATGAATCGAGGCGTTCAAAAGCCTTGATGAAGGCCCGTTGAACCCATTCTTCGACTTCATGATGATCGTTGGAGAACTGTCTCAGGAACCTGTAAAGCGGATCGACATGGGCCTCATACAGCGTGCGGAACGCCTCATGGTCGCCTGTACGGCTTCTCTGAACAAGTGCGGGTTCGTCAATCATGTCGTTGTGGACTCACAGGTATGACGCACGGGAAGGGCAAGACGCTACACGGCTGATGCGGAAAACTGCGAATGTGACTCGAGTCACCTGAAGCGCGAAGAAACGCATGTATGTTGGGTGAAAAGAAAAAGCACTTCGTGATGTCACGAGAGCTCAGGGGAGGCTCTCTGATGTCCGAAGTGCTTTTTCGCTTCTGGAGGCAGGGTTCAGTAGAACGACCCGACATTCAGCGTAATGTAGAACCCCCCGAAATTCTTGATGCGGCGGTCGCTGAGAACCTCAATCCCTTGCGGGAATGGAACAAAGTAGTAACGGATGCTCAGGCCCATGAGCGTTCCGTAGGGAGCTCCAAAATAAGCCCCTGCTGCGACATACCCACCGACGGTGTATTTTGCCTGACCGGACTTGAGACTCCTGAAGAACTCCACCTCTTCTGAAACGGTGATCGTTTCTCCATTTGGCCCGACATACGTCTTGTAGTAGGAATAAGGCGCCACAAACATCATGGTCGGTCCAAGTCCTCCGGACACATAAGGCCTGAAATTATCCATGATCTCGTCTTTAAAGAGCCTGTACTGGACGCCAAACATGAGAGGGATCATGAGAAGCCGGTTCTTCTTTCCCGGGATGGTCGAATTTCCCCAATAATCGAAGTACTCCACTTCCGCGTCGTCCTTCACATCAGAAATGCCAAGCATGGCAATTCCAGACAATTCCTCGGAGAATTCGTGGCGGAAGAACCCGCCGGCGCCGAACCCGTTGTTGGAGATCATGACGTCGAATCCCCAGGCATCCGTGGGAGGCGAATATGTGCTTCGCCTGATGAGATCGGGGTTGGCAGGCTGGAAAATGATCGAAGTGTCGGTCTCCTGTGCGAAAAGGAGAGAGGGAACGGCCAGAATGATCAGCAAGAGGAAATAAATGCGTTCTTTCATCACAGACCCCTACGAAATTTGCGTTCTAGAGGTGCAAACCCTGACAACCGCAATATAGTTCCGTGGAAACGGAAACGCAAGCCTCAGTGAGCCGAGGCAATAACAAACTTCAGATAAGCGGTCTCCGGCATCGAAGGGAGAACGGGATGATCGGGGGCCGCACCCGCCGCCTCCATGATCCTGATTCTTCTTCCGGCTGATTTGGCGCTTGCCTCAAGAATCCCCCAAAAAGAATCCTGGGAAATGTGATGAGAACATGACGCCGTAACCAGGAATCCCCCGGGTTGAAGAAGCCGGAGAGCAAGGGAGTTGATTTCCTTGTATCCCCTTGTCGCTGTCGCAACCTGCTTTCGGCTCCTTGTGAAGGATGGGGGATCGAGGATCACGACATCGTACCGTTTCTCTTCCTCAACATGCTTTTTGAGAACCTCAAAAGCGTCTCCCTCTGCGAATGAAACACCGTTCGTCTGGTTGATGGTGGCGTTGACACGAGCCCGTGCAACTGCAGTATCCGAGATGTCAAAGGCCTCCACGGAGGCGGATCCTCCCGCAGATGCGTTCAACGAAAACCCCCCTTCATTACAGAAACAATCCAGAACCGTCGCCGACCGCACGTACCGGCGAATGGCCTTTCTGTTCTCGCGCTGGTCGAGGAAGAAGCCTGTCTTTTGGCCCGTCAATAGATCGATTTTGAACTTGATGCCGTTTTCGGAAATGATCGGCTGCTCGAGCGTTCCGCGAAGGACCCCTTTCTGCTGATCGAGGACTTCCAGGAGGCGGAGGGGGGACTCGTTTCGTTCCACAATTGCCTTCGGATGCAGCATCGACTCAAGAACATCGCATATCAGGGTCAATCTCCTGCTCATCCCGTACGACAATGCCTGTACGGAGAGGTACTCATTGTATTTATCGATGATGAGGCCGGGAAGGAAGTCGCCCTCCCCATGTACGAGGCGAAACGTTTCGGCGTGAGGATAGAGACGGCGGCGCAGACTGAGCGCTTCGGATATCTGCCGCTCGAGGAATTCAAACGAAATCTCTTCCTTCTCGCGGCTCAGAAGACGAAATGCAATGAGGGAATGAGGGTTGTAGAATCCGACTCCGAGAAATTTGTTGTCGTGGCGCAGCAGTTCGACAACGTCACCTGCCTCTGGATCCCCAAGCACGACTTTGACCTCATTGCTGAAGACCCACAGATGACCCGAAAGCAGCCGTCCTTCTTCTCCTTTGCGCAGCACGACCTGTTTCTTCATAAAAAAAAGTAGACAGAATTGGCCTGAGAAGCAATGAGAGCAACTGCCGTTTGTGTCCTTCGTGACTTTGTGTTTGTTCTTTACCACAAAGACACCAAGAGCACGAAGAAGATCTCACCAAATGCCACGGCACATTTTTTGGTTATTGCAGGAAAAGGAGAGGTTTGGTATATTAGATTCGTTACTAAGCACAAGTTGTTCCCTCCACACTTCACTACGCGATAATGATCTTTTCGAAAGGATAATAGCGGTATGACGAACATCGTTGAACTTCTTGGGAGCGATGCAAAGTCGCTGCTCGAACACAAATGCAAAACGATTCCAAAAGAATCTCTCTACCTTCCCGGTCCCGATTACGTTGACAGGGCCTACGCTCTTTCCGATCGTCCGGTCATGGCGCTCCGCAGCCTGCAATCGCTCTTCATCATTGGCCGCCTTGCCGGCACGGGATATCTCTCCATCCTTCCCGTTGATCAGGGAATTGAACATTCCGCAGGGGCGTCATTTGCTCCGAATCCCCAATACTTTGACCCTGAGAACATCGTCAAATTGGCGATCGAAGGCGGCTGCAATGCCGTTGCATCAACGTTGGGAGTCCTGGGCGCTGTTGCGCGCAAGTACGCACACAGGATTCCGTTTATTCTCAAGATCAACCACAATGAGTTTCTTTCTTACCCGAATACGCACGACCAGTCCCTGTTTGCCAGTGTGAAGCAGGCATTCGACATGGGAGCAGCCGCGGTCGGCGCCACAGTCTATTTCGGATCGGCAGAATCCCGGCGGCAGATTTGGGAAATCAGCCAGGCGTTTCAGCAGGCACACGAGCTGGGCATGGCGACGATTCTGTGGTGCTACACAAGGAATGCAGCATTCAAGACAAAGGAGAAGGACTATCACGTCTCCGCCGACCTGACCGGCCAGGCCAATCATCTGGGTGTGACCATTGAGGCCGACATCGTGAAGCAGAAGCTTCCTGAGAACAACGGCGGGTATACGGCGTTGAACTTCGGAAAAACCCATAAGAAGGTGTACGAAGAGCTCAGTTCCGATCATCCCATCGATCTCACCCGTTACCAGGTGGCGAACGGTTACATGGGTCGCGCCGGATTGATCAATTCGGGCGGGCCTTCCGGCAAGAATGACATTGCCGAAGCAGTGCGAACCGCCGTCATCAACAAGAGGGCGGGAGGCATGGGACTGATCTCCGGACGAAAGGCCTTCCAGAGGCCGATGAACGAAGGGGTGCAGATCCTGAACGCAATCCAGGATGTGTACCTGTCGAAAGATGTAACGATTGCCTGAGAAAAGGGAGCCGCACGACTTCACAGATCCTTTTCTGATGACACAAAGGCGTCAGGCGCGTTTTCTCCGGAGAACCACTGACGCCTTTTTTACTTTTCGGATACCATGAGCCTCAAGTGTATTATCTTCGATATGGATGGCACGTTGACGCAGACGAATCAGCTGATCTTTGACTCGTTCAATTTCATCGTCCAAAAGTATCAGGGAAAAACTCTGACACCGCCGGAAATCACTGCCCTCTTCGGGCCGCCCGAGGAGGGTGCTTTGATCCCCATTGTGGGGGAGGAACGCCTTCCCCAGGCGATGAAGGAGTACCTCTCCTATTATAGAGAGAACCACGGACGACTGGCAAGACTCTATCCCGGAATTCGCGAGGTCTTGAATGATGTGAAGCAACGGGGGAAATTGCTGGCCCTGTTTACGGGAAAAGGAATCCACACCACAACCATTACCCTGGAAGAGTTCGGTCTCCAGGATCTTTTCGATTGCGTTGTGACCGGGAACGATGTCGTGAATCACAAACCGTCGGCAGAAGGGATACAAAAAATCCTTGATCAGTTTGCCCTGGAACCTTCTGAAGCGATCATGGTGGGAGACTCTGTCGCTGATGTCAAAGCGTCGCGCGGCGCCGGAGTGCAGATCGCAGCGGTATTGTGGGATTCCTATGCAAAGGAGCGCGTACTTCAGATGCAGACCGACTTTCTGTTTCATAACGTGACAGAGTTTCACCGGTGGCTGAATGAGCAACTCAACTGAGAATACCCCCGAAGAGCTGAAAGATCGACATCCCTTGTGGAGCACGGTCGTCCGTTTCGGCTTCATACCGGTGGTAGTCGTTTTCTACGTGACTGTCGCTCTTCATTTTGACTACACGCCGGATGATACGTACATCTATTTGAAATACGCGAAGAACCTCGTTGAGGGCGCCGGGTTTTCATTCAACGACGGCGAGCCAAGCAGCGGCGTAACGGGCCCCCTGTGGGTTTTCCTGATTGCCGCCGGCACCGCAGGGGGGCTTGACCCTTATGTGGTTGCAAAGACCCTTGATCTTCTGTTTGCCAGCCTCTCGATTTTCCTTGTCTATGTCCTCGCGTATGCAATAATGCGCGACCGGATTTTTGCATTTGTCTCGGCCTGCATGGTTGCCGCCGACTCATGGATACTGCGCTGGGCAGGCTCCGGCATGGAAACATCGCTTGGTGTTCTGCTGACGCTGCTTGTATTTTGGTACGTCTATCGCGGTGAATATGTGGTCGCGTCTCTTGTGAGCGGCTTGCTGACCCTGGTCCGGCCCGAAGGCGCGATGTTGTTCGCCCTTGTCCAGATTGACTACGGTTTTCTTAAGAGGGATCCTGTTGCCGTTCGCCGTATGGCGCTGAGGTCGATCCCGGCGTACTTGGTCATTCTGGCCCCGTGGGTGGTGTACGCAGCATTGACCTTCGGAACTCCCCTTCCCAACACCTTTGGAGCCAAGTCTATCTCCTCCTTTTCGCTTGACACCGTTCTTTTCGTTGCCGGTTCAGAGGCGAAAATCGTCCTCGCTACTCAAGCAGTGTCACTGACGGTTCTCATTTTGGGGTTTGCCGCCGCAGTGCGACGCAGACTTCCCTGGGCGGCGCTCCGGATTGAGATCTTTCCTTTGTTCTGGGTGTTGGCGCTCTTCCTCTTTTATGTGAGCACCAACATTCAAGTCGTATCCCGCTATCTGCTTCCGGCCACACCCATTATCGCGATCTTCGGCATTTGGGGGGTGAAAAAGATACAGGAATTTTGGAAATTGGAGTGGCGTTGGACCGTGACCCTGCTGATGACAATGCTCCTGTTGAGTACGGCGCAGAACGTGACGGTGTACAGCACTGCTGTCATTCCCCACATGAGAGGCTTCACAGAAGGGATGAACGGCTGTCTCAGGCCCATAGGATACTGGCTGCGGGAGAACACTCCTCCGGGTACGACCGTTCTCACCCCGGATATAGGCATGTTGGGATATGTTTCGGAGCGCCGCCTCTTCGATACAGCCGGTCTGGTCACTCCCGAAATGAAAAAAGCATTCTCGGGTGTCAGTTATGAAGAGGGAATGAAGGAACGGCGGTACGAATCGGTTCTTATTCCCGACTATGTGGTGGACCGATCGGACCGGCCGGAAAGGCTTGCCGCCCCCGATCTCGTTCCCGTTATGACCCGAGAGTTCCCGAGCATTGCTCTGACAAAAACCGAACCGGTGTACTACACTCTTTACAAGTCGGTCCGATGAAAAATCTCCTCATAATGGTCCTGGGTATCACCGTCTCGGCATCAGGGCAGGACTTCGTCTCATCGCAGGTCCGCGGCTTCAGGGCTTATGGTTTGACGGAGGCGTCGCTCCCGGTAAGCGGCCTGCGCACGAAACCTGTCACCCTGGAATTCGACATTGTGTCGAGTGATCTTCCCGCCCTTCAGCTGCGGTTTGTTCACTGTGACCGTGACTGGAATCCCACTCCCACATCCTTCGTGAACGACGAAATCCTCAATCGCTCGAAATCCGACTTCACCGCGGAAGAATCTCCCAATGGGGTTCGGGGCTATACGTTCCACTACAAAATGAGAATTCCCGGTTATCCTCATTTTGACGGATTTCAATATTCGGGCAACTATCTATACCAGCTCTGGGATCGTGAAAACGAAGAGATGCTGGTTCAAGGGAAATTCTTCGTCACTGAAGATCGCATAGCACCCCGGATGAGAATCTCCAACAGGCAGGAACCTTCGGCCACAAGTCCCTATAATCAGGTTCATGAGATCCGTGTGGGGTTTTCGGTGCCTCCTCCCGATTCGACGGGGGCCAGGGTCTTTGACGCTCCATATTTTTCCGCGGTGGATGTGTACAAGAACAGGGAAATGGATCGGAGGAGAAGGGCGTCAACGGACGACCAGGATCCGCACACATTCATAGAGGGTTTCGGGACGGAAAAGTTGGAGTTTGTCATCGATGACGTTCAACCCGGCAGCGAATACAGGAGTCTGGATCTGCGCAACAACGATTTCTATCCGCAGGGGAGACAACTTCGACCCCGCGGCGGTGCGGATTTGAGCAGGTTTCTCGGTAAGACAAGTCCCGACAACAACGGCGGCTCGTCGATTGTTCGCGGCACGATCTATGCCGACTATCTTGATTTCCAGTTTGAGCTCTTGTGGAAGACGGAGGAAGAGTCCCCGATATATGTTGTTGGTGACTTCAACGGATGGAAATCAGGCCCTTCGTCTCTGATGAGCCTTGAAGGCGACAGGTTTGTATGGAAGACGGCGTTGAGGAGAGGAAAGTATGATTACCAGTATGTCATCGGTGAGGACTGGGTGATTCTGGAAGGGAACGACTGGGGGACCACGAATACGTACACGGCGATGTTGTACTATCGAGATCCGAGGTTTGGGGGATTTGACCGCCTTGTCGGCGCGGTATCAGGGACGAGTCGAACCGCAAAACCGGCCTCGGATTGATGCACCAATTCTCAATCAGGAATAGAACGTGAAACCACTCTCTGTCGCTGTCATCGGAACAGGCCACCTGGGAAGCCTGCACGCAAAAATGTTCAGTCAGATCGGATCGGCTGTACTCACGGGCGTGTTTGATGTTGTCGCGGAGAGGGCCGCCGCCATCGCCTCGGAAGTGGGGACAAAGGCATTTCAAGAGCTCGATGAGGCACTCGGATCCGCCGAGGCGGTCAGCATAGCGACCACGACGAAGGACCATTTCCGTGTCGCAGAACAGGCGCTTCATGCGGGGCGGCACGTCTTCATCGAAAAGCCGATTACAGAATCGATTGAGCAGGCAAGGAAGCTCGTCGCGCTGGCCGAGAAGAAGGATCTGATCCTGCAGGTTGGTCACATCGAAAGATTCAATCCTGCCATCCTCGCCCTGGAAGGGTACCACCTCGATCCGTTATTCATCGAATCGCACCGCCTCGCACAGTTCAATCCACGAGGTACCGATGTCGCCGTTGTGCTCGATCTCATGATCCATGATATCGATCTCATTCTCAGCCTGGTCAAGTCGACCGTGAAGTCGATTGATGCAAACGGGGTGGCGGTTGTTTCGGACAGCGCCGATATTGCGAACGCCCGGATTCAGTTTGAGAACGGCTGCGTTGCCAACGTGACTGCGAGCAGGATTTCGCAGAACAAGATGAGGAAGATGCGCCTCTTTCAGAGAAACGCCTACATCTCGATCGATTTCGCACAGGGCCTCGCGGAGGTCTTCAGGCTTGTCGATGAAGATGATCCGAGCATTCAATCGACGATGCTCCTGGGAAAAATTGAACAGGGGAAGCGGAAACGCTCCATTATTTATGAGCAGCCGGAGATCAAAGAGGTGAATTCATTGAAGTACGAACTGGAGCTGTTCGTCAATTCGGTTCGCGATCACAAGATTCCTCCTGTGAGCGGGAAAGACGGCCTCCAGGCGCTTGAAGTGGCAGATGAGATTGTCAAAATGATCGAGCAACGACAGATGCGTCTGACATAGCATGAAGAAGAAATTGTCCATGCACCACCGGCTCCTCCGGCGCATTGGAGAGATTGCCGACAAGGAGAACGTGAAGGCGTTTGTTGTCGGAGGGTACGTCCGCGACGAGCTCCTGGGGAATCCCGGGAAGGATATCGACATTGTTGTTCTGGGGAAAGGGATCGCTTTTGCCTCCGTTGTCGCAAGGGTACTCGGGGTGAAGGACATTGTGACTTTTCCGAAGTTTGGCACAGCGATGCTGCCCACCGCCGATGGCAAAATCGAATTCGTCGGGGCTCGAAAAGAAAGCTACTCCCAGTCATCCCGAAAACCTGCAGTGGAAGAAGGAACGCTGGAAGAGGATCTTTCGCGGCGGGATTTCACCGTCAATGCTATTGCGGCTGCCTTGAATAACGAATCATTTGGATCAATCGTCGATCCATGGAACGGCCAAAAGGACCTTGGGAAGAAGATTCTTCGGACCCCTCTCGACCCCGGAGAGACGTTCGATGACGATCCGCTGAGGATCATGCGGGCGATGAGATTTGCCTCCCAGCTTGACTGCAACGTGGAGAAGGGGGTCCTGAGAGCAGCGGAGGAGATGCGGGAGCGGCTTGCCATCGTGTCACGGGAACGCATTGGTGATGAATTTCTCAAGCTTATGGCGACTGAGCGTCCGTCCACCGGGCTCAATCTTATGTTTGAGACTAAGGTCCTGGATATTGTATTTCCGGAGGTGGCTCAGCTCTCGGGAGTTGATCAGAGAAAGGACCATCACCACAAAGACGTATTCCTTCACACCCTCAAGGTGGTTGATAACGTGAGCGCAGCGACACAAGACGTCTGGCTACGGATGACGGCTCTGCTCCATGATATCGCCAAGCCTCGGACAAAGGCATTCAAAGAGGGAATCGGTTGGACATTTCATGGCCATGAAGAGATTGGAGCGCGGATGGTCAAACCGATCTTCCGGCGAATGAAGTTTCCGCTGGAACACGTTTCCTACGTCGAAAAGATGGTTCGCCTTCATCTGAGGCCGATGGCCCTCGTGGATGAGGGAGTCACCGATTCGGCCGTGCGTCGGCTCCTGTTTGAGGCGGGGGAAGACATCGACGATCTCATGATTCTCTGCCGGGCGGACATTACCTCAAAGAACCCGCGCCTCGTCAGTCAGGTACGAAACAACTATGACCGCGTCGCGGCGAAGATGGCCGAGGTGGAGGAGAAGGACAAGATGCGAAACTGGCAGCCGGCCCTCCGCGGAGACGAAATCATGCAGATTTTCGGCATTGGGGAGAGCCCGCTCGTCGGCAAGCTGAAACAGGCTGTGGTCGATGCAATCCTGGATGGTAAGATCCCCAATGAACATGGTCCTGCCATCGACTACTTAATGAGTATCAAGGATGAAGTTCTCCGCTCCAAATAACGGGGAAACAAGGGGGTGTAACCCCGCTGCCGTTTTTCCAGTCTAACCTCCCATCGAATGGTCATTTCAGGCCTTGGAAGCAACAAATCCTGAAACTTTGAGCCCCTTTTTGCGTTTATAACATAGAGTTTTCGATGTTTTGCCGAAGGACCAGGCTTCCCCATTTTCAATCCAGGAGATTTGCCATGAAGAAAGTTGTTGCGATCGCGGCAATCAGTTGCTTTGCTGCGACAATACTCGTTTCCCAGCAACCCGCGGGAAAAGGCCAACTCACGCTCGATGATGCTGTGAGGATAGCCCTCGATCAAAATATCAGTATCCGGCAGGCTCAGAACAACATGGAGTCGGCCCAGAGCGGCGTCTTGTCGGCATACGGTTCCTATCTTCCTACTCTCTCTGCGAGTGGCAACTGGACCCGAAGGCAGACGGAGCGTCCGGCATCGACTCAATTCATCCTTGGAATCCCCATTCCTGTTCCGGCAACCTCTTCGACGAACAATGATTTCAGCACTGGGTTGTCGGCCAGCTACATGATTTTCGACGGTTTCAACCGGGAAGCAAACATGAACCGCGCCACCTCGAACGCCGTGGCCGCTGAACAACAGGCAACAAGAACACGTCAGCAGATTGTGTATCAGGTTCAGGCTGCCTACCTCAATGTCCTCCGTACCGAACAGTTGGTGAAGGTAAGCGAGGAGAATCTGAAGAGAGACCAACGACAACTCGAAAGAATCAGCGAATCGAATCGGGTGGGTGCCTCGTCCATCGCGGATGTCTACCGACAGCAATCCGTTGTCGCCAGCGATGAAGTGAATCTTATCGGTGCCCAGAATAATTTTGACAAGGCAAAAGCAGATCTGCTTTCGCTCATAGGAACCGATGTTGGCGGGGACTATGCCATCAGTGATCCCACGATTTCGACGGATATCACGCCCGCGGAGCTCGAAGGCACAAAAGATATGCTCGCAAAGTTTGAGACCCTCCGACAGCAGGCAATCGGAGTGCGTCCGGATTACCAGGGAGCAATGGAAAGCTACGATGCGGCCCAATCGGGTGTCACCTCGGCCTCGAGCCGGTATTGGCCCAGCATTCGTGCATCGGCGGGATACGGGCTGTCGGGAACCACGTTTGAAACCCTCAAGGATCAAAAGGGAATTAACTGGGGTATCAGCATAAACTGGACGCTCTTTGATGGATTTCAGACGAATCAAAACATTCAGATCGCAGCGGCATCAAAGAGAAACGCAGAACTTACCCTCTTGCAAACGGAGCGGAACATCAGTGTTGACGTGAAGAAGGCCCTTCTCGACCTGGAAGCGTCAGGGAAGCAATACGAAGCGACAGAGAAGGCTCTGATCTCTGCCACGCAAGATCGCAGGGTAGCGGAAGAACGATACAATCTCGGTGCCGGAACGCTGCTCGATCTTTTGACGGCGAACGCGGGATTCGTCAATGCCCAGGCAAACAGGGTGAATGCGACGTACAACTACATCGTTTCGCGCAGAAATCTTGAATACGCTCTCGGAGAGCGCAAGTACTAGGTTGTGGCAGACGGCCTAACATTCTTCTTCAGAAAGAAAGAACAATGGCAAACGGAAAGAAATCGAAAAAGAAAATCATCATTTTCTCGGTCATTGGACTTGTGTTGATCGCTCTCGTGGCGCTTGTCGTGATGGGGAGCAGCAAAGAGACGATCATCACCGTTCAGTCGGAAAAGATCGAGAAGCGAACAATCACCCAAATCGTCAGCGCAACCGGAAAAATTCAGCCCGAGACCCAGGTAAAGATCAATGCGGAAGTGAGCGGCGAGATCACGGGGCTCCCTGTGCGGGAAGGGGACCGAGTGCATAAAGGAGATCTCCTGGTTCGCATCAAACCCGACGCGTATCAGGCACAGTATGAACGCGCTCAGGCCGCCCTCTCTAGCAGCGAGGCGAATCTGTTGAAGGCTGAGGCAGAACACAAGCGCGCCAGCGAGCTGTATGAGAAGAAGCTCGTTTCAGATGCCGAGATGGATATCGCAAAGGCGACGTATCAGAGTGCGAAGGCGACATATGCCCAGGCAACTGCTTCGTTGAAAGAATCGCGTGAAACGCTTGCGAAGACCACGATCTATTCCCCCATGGAGGGGGTTGTCAGTCAGTTGATTACTGAGCTTGGCGAACGCGTCAGCGGAAGCACGTTTACTCAGGGCACCCAAATCATGACCGTGGCCGATCTTTCCCAGATGGAAGCGCGCGTCGATGTAGGGGAAAACGACGTTGTCATGGTCAGCGTCGGTGATACCGCCCGAATTGAGGTCGACGCCTATCCGGACAGGAAGATCATCGGCCTCGTATCGCAGATAGCCAACACGGCGAAGTCTTCGGGAGCCGGTTCTCAGGATCAGGTCATCAATTTCGAAGTGCGAATTCGACTGAAGGCCCAGGAGGGTGTCCAGTTACGCCCGGGAATGTCCATGACGGCCGACATCGAGACCGAAACGCGCAAGAGCGTGTTTGCTGTCCCGATTCAATCGGTGACCGTCCGCCTTCCGAAGGTCGAGGCGCCTCCCGAGGAGGAAAGTGGCGAAGAGGAACGAGCGAAGTTGGAGAAGAAGCCCAAGAAGAAGGAAGAAGAGAAACTCGATGAGGTTATCTTTGTCATTGACAATGGCGAAACGAAGACGGTCGTTGTCAAACGCGGCCTGAGCGACGATACGTATGTTGAAATCTCCGGTGAGGAATTGGATGGGAAAGAGGTGGTTTCAGGCCCCTTCAAGGCCATCAACCGGGACTTGGAGAACGGATCAAAAGTGAAGGTCGACAACAAAGCCGGCCGCCGAACGGGCCCCAGCGTGACCCAGAACTAGAACTCTGAAAGAGGAGACCAATGTCAACCGTCATCAACTTTCGTGACATCACAAAGATGTATCAAATGGGAGCGGAAGAGGTTCATGCCCTCAGGGGCGTTACGTTGAACATCAATCGAAACGAGTATGTGGCGATCATGGGCCCATCGGGCTCCGGCAAATCGACCATGATGAACATCATTGGATGTCTCGACACGCCGACCTCAGGATTGTACGAACTGAATAACGTGAACGTCAGTGAGATGAACGACAATCAGCTGGCGCGCATCCGAAACAAGGAAATTGGATTCGTGTTTCAAACGTTCAATCTCCTCGCGCGGTCCGACGTTCTTCATAACGTGGAACTTCCGCTGATCTATGGGGGTTACAACTCAGGGGACCGCAAGAAACTCGCAATGGAAGCTATCGAGAAAACCGGATTAGGTGACAGGGCGCATCACAAGCCTAACGAGCTCTCGGGAGGCCAGCGGCAGCGCGTTGCCATTGCCCGTGCGCTGGTCACGAAGCCTTCCATTCTGCTCGCCGACGAACCAACGGGAAACCTCGACAGCAAAACGGGTGAGGAGATTATGGGATTGTTCGACCTTCTTCACAAACAAGGCAATACCATTATTCTGGTGACGCACGAAGAAGATATCGCGATGCATGCCTACAGGCGCGTGAAGATCCGTGACGGGCATATTGAAAGCGATGAACCGGTAACAAATAGGAAGATTGTGGCTCACCCACCGCTGGCTACGGCCTGACATGAATCTCCATTTCGACCAAATCAGAGAAGGCCTCCTGATCGCGTTTGCAGCAATTCGTGCAAACAAGATGCGTTCGGTGCTTACAACCCTGGGAATAGTTATCGGTATTGTCTCGGTGACTCTCATGGGGACCGCGATCGAGGGCCTGAATCGCGCCTTCAACAAATCAATTGCGATGGTAGGAGCAGATGTCCTCTATGTGCAGAAATGGCCATGGGGTGGGGGAGGAAACTGGTGGGAGATCAGGAATCGGAAGGATCTGCTCATTCAGCACGCCAGGGCAATCGAGGAGAAATCCACAACGGTCCGCAGTGTGTCGCCCATTACGGGTACAGGAAGAAACGTTAAGTACGGCGGGAAGGTGGTCGAAGCTGTAGTCATATTGGGAACCGATGCGGATTTCCTCGAAACCACGAATGCCAACGTGGCCCTCGGAAGGTTCATGACGCCGATGGAAGCGGAAGGAGGGAGGCCCATCTGTGTGCTTGGTTCGGAGGTCGCTGAAGCTCTCTTTCCGGTTGAGACACCGATTGGGAAGAGAATCAAAGTCGGAGACTACCCCTATCGTGTCGTCGGCGTGCTGGAAAAGCAGGGAAGTTTCATGGGACTCGAGAGCTTTGACAATAGGGTCTATCTTCCTATTACGAGGTTCTTCAAGGAATTCAGGCACCGCAGGGGCGGAATCCAGATCTGGGTAAAGGCAGCATCAGCAAACAATGTGGATGAAACGAAAGAAGAAGTGCGCGGAATCCTCCGGAATGTCCGGAAGGTCGCTCCCGGGAAGGAGGACGACTTCGCCATCAATCAGCAGGAATTCTTCATCCAAACATTCAACCAGATTGGCGGCGTGATTGCTGCCGTCGGCCTGTTCATCACAGGTTTGGCTCTCTTTGTAGGGGGAATAGGAATTATGAACATCATGTTCGTCTCGGTCACCGAAAGGACGAGGGAAATTGGAGTTCGAAAAGCGATTGGAGCGCCGAAACGAAGCATCCTGATGCAATTTCTGTTTGAGTCGGCTGCCATTTGCCTCATCGGCGGGATCATCGGAATCATGATCGCATTTCCGCTGACCCTTATTATCGATCAGATTCTTCCCACGGCAATGCCTCTGAGCATTGTCGCAATAGCCCTGCTCATCTCTGTCTTTGTCGGCGTCATTTCAGGATTTCTCCCGGCCTATCGGGCTTCGAGAATGGATCCGGTCGACGCACTCAGGTACGAATAGAACCTATGCTCCTCGGCGAAATCATCAAAATAGCTCTCAACGCCATTCGGGCAAACAAGCTCCGGTCGGCATTGACCCTGTTGGGTATTGTCGTGGGCGTTTTCTCGATTATCGGTGTCATGACTGCTGTGCGTGTTCTTCAAAACTCCATCGAAAGCGGTCTCAGCAACCTTGGATCCCATACATTCCAGATTCAAAAGTTTCCCGTCATTGGGAGCCGGAGGGAATGGATGAAAGCGCGCCAGCGGAAAAACCTTCTCTATGAACAGGGGCTGAAGCTCAAGGATCGGATGACGCTTGCCCAATATGTTGCGCTTGAGGCTTGGGACGGGGGAAATGTTATTCAATATGGAGGTTTGAAAACGAACCCCAACGTCTCCGTTGCCGGTGAAGAACCGGATGGGCTTCCAACAAATAACTGGACGATAAAAGAAGGCCGTGGCCTCACGGATAATGACCTGAGGTCGGCGGCAAATGTTGTCATCCTGGGCCCGGATGTGGTGAAGAAGCTCTTTCCGCTTGGAGATCTTGATGCGATTGGCAAGGATGTTCGTGTCCGTTCCGACCGATTCAGAGTCATAGGAACTTTTGAACCCAAGGGAGGAAGTCTCGGAGGCGACAGCGACAATCAGGTTGTTATTCCGCTGACAGCGTTCTTCGAGTCGTACGGGAGATACAGGGATCTGCACATCATGATCAAGGCGAAGGATGCCTTGGTTTATGATGATTGCCTCGAAGAGGCACGATTTCATCTCAGGACGATCCGAGGCGTGCCGCCGGCAAATGAAGATGATTTCTCCATCTTTTCCAACGATACGCTGATTTCAACCTTCAACGAATTCACCTTCTACGTGAAGCTGGGGATTGGATTCATCAGCTTCATCTCTCTCGTGGCTGCCGGAGTCGGCATCATGAACATCATGCTGGTCTCCGTCACGGAACGCACAAAGGAAATCGGAATCCGAAAGGCTATCGGCGCGCAAAAGAGAAACATCCTCGGCCAATTCATCACCGAGGCGATTGTTTTGTGTCAGGTGGGAGGGCTGGTTGGGATTTTCTTGGGGGTTGTCATAGGAAATCTTGTTGCGGTACTCTTCGAAGTTCCTCCAACCGTTCCATGGGACTGGGCATTCATTGGATTTGCCCTGTGCGCCTTTATCGGGGTGGTCTTTGGAGTCTACCCTGCATGGAAAGCGGCCAACCTGGATCCGGTCGAGGCCCTGCGGTACGAATAGCAGGTGCAGAGTGCGAAATGGAATCGCGGATTGTCAATTGCGAATTGAGTGACGCTCTATCTGCCCTTAGCTGTTCTTCCTGAAGCAGTGAAGATCGCTGTAAGCTCTTTTGCCTCGCTGAGTAGCCAGGAGATCGTTGTCCGGTCAACAATTCCTGCTTCCAGGAACATTTCCAGCCAGAAACTGCTCTCGTCTGCTTCCTCCTCAACGATCGTTATTTTTGAAACGAAATCCCGGCGTGAACGCGCTCTGCAGGCAGACCTGTAGTTGGCCGCTACTGAGGTCCCAGCGCGAAGTAGCTGCCCTCCCATTACGTCTGCCGTCTTTCCTCGGGGCAAAGATTCAACGAATCGAATAACCGCCAGCGCAAAGAGTTTTGTTCGTTTCTTGAGTTCCTCCGAATCCATTATTTCCCCCCATATGATGAAATTATTGATTAGAACAAACGGCCTTGAATTCGATATCCCAAATCCGCAATTCGCAATCAGTCTCGACTCTGCAATACTCCGCATCCCGCATTCGAATCACGCCTTCATCCTCTTTCCCTTCTCTTCCTCAGAAAAGATCCAGCCAACCAGTTTCCCCGGCTCAATCTGCCCGAAGTTATTCCAATACTGCGCTGTCCGTTGAAATCGCGAGGATGAGTCGCCCGCCGGGATTGTACTAATGGACTGTACGATCTCTTCAAATCGCTGTTTCCACCGCTGCATGTTAGGAATTCTCAGGTCGATCCAGCCGTCGTGAGCCCATGCATTGATCATCTTGTCGGTGATCTTGAGTTCGTTCTCACCCCGATAGGGAGGGATCTTGATCTCGCCGGCGCGAAGGAGTGTCTTCCCGTCGGGCAGCAATATCGGAATGCCGATTGAGATGATTCGGGCCCGCAAATCGCTGTTCCTCTTCAGGAGGATCTCAAGGGACGTAGAAAGGTCTTTCGCGGTTGCGTGGCGCACTGCCGTCATGCTGCCATAGGCAAGTTCCAGAAGATGTGCTTCATACAGGAGCTTTGAGAGTCGCGGTGGCCCAAGGATTTCAAACGCCACGCTCCTGGTCTTGTGCTCTACTTCAAGCCGCTTTAATTCCTGAATCGCACTCTCAAAAAGGAATCCCGCACGATACGTGGGATTGAGGGTCGCATTATCAAGAGCGTTGATGATGTCGTGACCGGTATTCCCCCCGCGAATCTCGTAAATGACGTTTACGGCGATCTCTTCGGGAGTGACGAACTCCATCTGGCCCGGAGTGGAAATTGCTTCGAATTCGCCCCGCGAGAATATACCGTTCTCGCCGGTGTCGATGAAAACAGAACGCAGGGGTTGTTGCAGAGACTTCCACGACCCGTTTTCCAACTTGATCTTGAGCGTTCCTTCGAGCCGCACTCCCTTGTCGGGAGGACAGTCGACCAATTCGATCGATTTTCCCCGTTTCTTCACTTCACCGAAGCCAATTCGCTTCCAGGCAATCGCGGCCGCAGGTTTGATTTCCTTCGTGATGGGAGCGTCGGGCGTGCGTCCCATCAGGAACAGGAGGAGCGTGTGAGCCCCTGCCACCGACGACTTGCTCAGGAGCATGCTGGATGGCCGCTCTTCGCTGTGCGTGTATGGGATATTGAGACCCATTCCGCCGGTGCCGCTCGTGCCTATTTTCACATAGATGCGGGTTCCCACACGCTGCATGGAACGATAAAGGAGCTGCACATGGCGGATCAGTTGAGGAGTGTACTGAGTCGCAAGAAGGCGCTCCGTGGCCTCAAAGAGATTCGATTCCTTTCCCCCCTTGGCGGCTTTCAACGCCTTCCGTACGTCCCGGGAGGCCTGGAACAGGTCCTGATAAGCGATCGCTGTTGCAGAGTTTATCGAGTCGATGACAATTTCCGGCTTGTATTGTGCCAGGAGGCGGAAAATGGTGGAGCGCTCAATGACCTCGGTGGTCAGTTCATCGAGAAGATCGTCGATATGTTTCTGCCTGGTGCCGTCGTTTTTCAGAATCTCATCGCGGGGGAGATCTTTGAATTCGTGACGCGTGAAAATGTTTCCCCACCACGGGATAAAGAAGTTCTTTCCGGCCTTCGGAAACTCCTTCTTGAGCATTTCAACCGCCTCTTTCGCCTCGTGTTCAAGGAGCGATGTGACGATAATGCGTTTTGGGGATTGCTCCATCATCTTTCTGACAACCGCCGAACCCACGAGTCCCCATCCTCCAAGAACGAGAACGGTCTTATTCTTGATGTCCATAAGTCAAT
>Ga0209002_10000226_pt1 | contig 42763 bp, 54 predicted proteins | sample Rifsed16ft2_FD_184010 | JGI IMG/M metagenome (GOLD analysis project Ga0209002, IMG submission 184010) | Soil microbial communities from Rifle, Colorado, USA - sediment 16ft 2 (version 2) | ecosystem: Environmental > Terrestrial > Deep subsurface > Rock core/Sediment | place: Rifle, Colorado...
GGCCTCTTAGGGCAGTGGGAAAATTATAAGCATGTAGGGTCTATATCTCCGGTTGATGGGCAATCTTTAATGGATAAACACAATATTGACTGGAAAATCCAACATAAAGTATGGGAGAATATAGAAACGGTAAGAAACCTAATTTACTTTGGATACCCCAATGCCCCTGTTTGAGTTAAGTATTATGATCATAGGTATATTTCTTGTCATCATGCTTATGGTTACATTTTCAAACAATACTAATAAGGACAAATTCAAGTTTGTACATGCGTGGCCAACAGTTTTTATGTTATACTATATACTTGGGTCATTATGGCTAATTACCAAAATGCTAACATGGTAACACCTGCTTTCGATGCAGAACACCACGCGCCACAATCTACTTGTCCTGCATGCCCATTCGGTGGCCCTAAAGTGGGGTCTAAAGGGAATCCAAAGGGTTCGATCGTGTTTGTAGCAGAAAGCCCCGGCAAGGAGGAAGTTAAAGCTGGTATGCCTCTTGTGGGGCAGGCAGGTAAAATATTCCATACATTTGTCCCCGATGTGAATTCTCCTGAAGGGGCGGAAATCTATATTCTAAATGCAATGGAATGTTATCCTCGGCCAAATCCACGAATCAAGAATGAGAAGTCAATGAACTACGCAACTACGTGTTGCCGTGAGAGGCTTCTTGCTAAAGTTGCCGAACACCCACGCAAGTTGATTATCGCTATGGGTAACTCGGCTGTTCGAAGCATTACAGGTGATTATGGACTTAAGATTACACAGATTCGTGGTGAAGTGATTCCTTCGTCTCTCGCCTCATTAGGTGTATTCCCAATTGTACATATTGCTGCAATAGCTAAAGGTACGGGGTCATTCCGTCAGTGGCAAGATGATATACGTCTTGCATTGCAGCTGGCACAAACGGATTATCATCCACAACAAGCATATATTAAACCCACATATCAGGTGGTAACCACTAAGGCTGCAACAGCTACAATAATTAAGAAGCTACTAAAAACCCCGAGAGGTTTAATTAGCTGTGATATTGAAACTGCTGGCTTTAATCCTCGATCGGATAGGATTCTATCAGTTCATATAACACCGCATCCAGGAAAGCACGTTTACACATTTACTCCTAAGTGCATTCCATGGCTAAAAGCATTGTTGGAGTCAAAGAAGATAAAGTGGAACTATCATAATGGCAAGTTTGACATCAAGTTCTTTCGGCTACAATATGGTATAAACGCCCACGTTGATGATGACACAATGCTTATGAGTTATACTCTAGACGAAACCGGCGGTGTGCATGACTTGGAGTCAGTGTCGAGTGATCATCTGGCAAGCCCTAATTGGAAGGCAATGCTTGATCAATATCTTCCAAAGAAATTCGCCTCCTATGAAATCATCCCAACGGATGTACTGCATGAGTATGGTTCATACGATGCAGGCAATACTGAACGCCTGCGCAGTGTATTGTGGCCCAAGATTGTAGCGCAGCCCAATCTTAAGCAGCTATATGAAGACATATTGATTCCTGCAGTTGACTATCTGGCGGAAGTTGAAACAAATGGATTTACGGTCGACTTAAAACGGCTTGGAGAAAATGGAGTGTACTTCCAAGCCGAGCAAGAACGGATTTTATCAGACATTGCTGATATGTGTGGGCACAGCGTAAACCCAAATTCACCCCCACAAATGCAGCAGCTACTCTTTAATGAATTGCATCTTCCAAATATAGCCAAAGGATCAACAGCTAAAGAAATCCTTGATAAACTATTCATACGGACTGAGCACCCCATAATACCAAAGATTAAGGAGTATCGTAAAGCTACAAAGGCTTATGGTACTTACGTTAAAGGCTTATTAGATGATATTGATCCTTCAACGGGTCGAATTCATACTACATACAATATCCATGGGACTGTAACAGGTAGATTATCATCCAGTAACCCTAACATGCAAAATATCCCGCGGCTTGCACAACTTCGTGGACAATTTGTTGCTTCTCCTGGGCACTACTTGTTAGAGATTGACCTTAGCCAGGCAGAGTTACGATTACTTGCAGCACTTTCGCAGGACCCCGATCTTGTAAGAGTATATCTAACTGATGGAGATCTCCACAATGATTTAGCTATATATCTCTTTGGTACACGGTTTACAAAGGAACAACGTGTTAAGTGTAAGAACGTAAATTTCGGCATCATATATGGTATTACAGAATACGGACTAGCAGAGCAAATGAAAGTTTCTGTACATGAGGCGCGAGAGTATTTACAAGGATGGTACTCCAAATATAGAGTCGCAGCAGAATTCATTCAAACAATGCGTGATGCTCCACGATTGGGTCAAACTATCACAACGTGCTTCGGCAGAATGAAACGCCACGGGCTTGTTACGCAGGAAAATCTAAGGTATCTACAGAACGAAGCCGCTAACTTTCCTGAGCAATCGATGGCTAGTGATATTACACTACGCGCTGGGATGGAGATATTTAAGACTCTTATAAGGTGGCGTGTAAAAATTGTAAACACAATCCATGACTCCATAGTTATGGAAGTTCCCCAACATAAAGGACCCGAAGGTAGAAGACACATTCTTTACAAGGCAGCCGCTCTAACAAAAAAGACTATGGAACGGATACCTCTTGATTATGGAATTAATGTCATCCCCTTTAAGGCTGATGTCGAAGCTGGTGGAGTGGATCTTAAGCATAAGGATAAAGACACAGGTAAGATGCAGCGCGTCGAAGCTCGTTGGGCATATTTGAAGCCACTTGCAATTCCACAGGAGTATTTACAATAATGACTGACCTTGAGATTGCAACATTAAATTATTGGTATCTTGGGCAACTAATGCGTAAAGGTATTCTACACGAATTAGCTGACCCAGAACTATTTACCGCGGGCGGTGCACTAGACCAAATAAATTTAACGAAGGAAACTATTCCACAAAGCGCATTTATAAATCGGCGTCAATTATACGCCGATATTACGGATGCAATAATAATGGGTAATCCAGAAGATGAAATGTACGAAGATGACTCTGTAGGAGGAGATTAAATGACCATGCGTAATTCGAAGCCCAAATTAAATAAACAAATCCCCGCTGAATCAATGATAGTTGCTATTGACCCCATACATGCAAGCTTTGACTTATTTGGGCAGCAGATAACACAAGAAGTCTGGAAGGATAAATACTGTTATGGCAATGAAGCCAGCCCACAAATGACATTCGATCGTGTAGTTGATGCTATTTATGCAGAGGATCTAAATACAGAACAACGCTCTGCCGCATTTCGTGCTATGTCGTTGGGGTTGTGGGTTCCAGCTGGCCGAATTTTAGCAGGCGCGGGCACCACAAATATTGTGACACTACTTAATTGTTATGTATCTTGCACGATTGGGGACTCCATGGATAAGATCGCTGACGCTCTCAAGGAGGCAATGTTGACCCAACAACAAGGCGGTGGAATTGGCATGAACTTCTCGACTCTGCGCCCAAGAGGTGCATATTTGAAACGAACAGGAGCCGTTGCATCCGGGCCACTACCATTTATGGATATGTGGGATGCAATGTGTGCTACAATAATGTCTGCGGGGTCACGTCGAGGTGCTATGATGGGCACGATGCGAATTGATCACCCGGATATTATAGAGTTTATTGAAGCCAAACACAAGAGGGGGCGATTAACTAATTTTAACATTTCAGTTTTAGTAACTGATGACTTCATGGATGCTGTACAGAATGATGAAGAGTGGTGTGTGGGCTTTAACGTCCCAAGAGCTGATGGAAACCATGTGTCTGTTGTTCAGTTGGACAACAAAGAAGAGTGGTATGTATATGCTGTATATAAAGCGCGGGAGCTATGGGAGAAGATAATTCAGTATACGTATGAATTCAGTGAACCGGGAGTTATCTTTATTGATCGGATCAACCGTTTGAACAACCTAAACTACGTTGAGACTATATCCTGTACAAATCCTTGCGGCGAACAAGTGTTGCCTCCGTATGGTGCGTGCGACTTAGGTGCAGTTAACTTAGCTAGGCTGGTTAAAGATCCATTCACACCCACAGCAACGTTTAATATGGAGCTCCTACGTACAGTCGCAAGCATAGGAACACGCTTCCTTGATAATGTCCTAGATGTAACAAACTACCCCCTAGAAGAACAAAAGGAAGAATCCATGAACAAGCGGCGAATTGGACTAGGGATTACGGGGCTTGGCAACGCATTAGCACAGTTGAATCTCCGTTATGGCAGTGAGGCTGCAATCCAAATGACGAATACTATTATGCACAACCTCAAGGTTGCTACATACACAACCTCATATGAACTGGCAAAGGAACGTGGCCCCTTCCCATTGTGGGGCGCCAATGAATGGGCAAAAAATTCCCCAGTATTCGCCTCCTTGCCGCAACAGCTTCAACAGGATATCCGTAAGGATGGAATCCGTAATGGAGTCCTCTTAACTGTAGCTCCTACGGGTACGACAAGCATACTGATGGGCAATTGCAGTAGTGGTCTTGAACCCATTTTTATGCATCAGTATCGGCGGAAGGTAAGACAACTAGACAACAGTTTTAAGGAGTATACAGTCATCGACTATAACACGATACTCCTACAACATATCGGCAGCCCTGAAATGGCTGCACATGCAGCACAGTACAACATTACTGCAGGTGATCTAACTGTGCAGGATCATCTTCGTATGCAAGCTGTAGTCCAAAAACATATCGATTCCAGCGTTAGCAAAACAATCAACTGCCCTATCGATATGGCCTTCGAGGACTTCCAACTTGTATACTATGATGCTTATACTCAAGGCTGTAAAGGTTGTACAACATATCGCCCAAATCCAATTCGTGGTAGTATTCTAAGTGATGGCGGTGGGGCTCCTACGGGCTTAGCCGCAGAGGCAATTCATCACACCCTACGTAAGAGACCAAACCGTATAGTTGGCTCAACCTACAAGCTTGAATGGCCAAATGAAGATGCAAGGTACTATGTCACAATAAACGACTTTGAAGGAACCCCTTATGAAATCTTCATCCACAGCACAAGCGCAAAGTACAATGATTGGTCCACAGCACTCTCGTTGATGCTCTCCGCAATCATGCGCCGTGGGGATGATATTACATTCGTGCCAGAGGAATTGATGAAAGTCGCATCCGTAAGCGATCAGGCGTGGGTGAACGGGCGCAGATACGGCTCCCTTGTAGCTCTAATTGGGGATACCATTAAGCAGCACCTGGAATGTGATTCAGCCTTCTCGGCAGATCAGCCACCAGAACTACTTGAGAGTAATATACAAGGCAATCAGCCCGCACCTATTGGCGATATCTGCCCGCGGTGTAATCAACCAACCTTCATTCGACAAGAAGGATGTTCAGTCTGTTTGAATTGCAGCCACACATCATGTGGTTAACCTGGAGGATATATGACTAACGAAAATGACGATCCATTGGTAGCGTCCGACACAAAAGGGGGTATACTGTCTCCGTTACCTCCGCCGCCACCAAATCCACCTCCTTCAGGTGAGCCGGTAAATCGGGGGCCGACACGTATTGCTATAGGAATTAAAGATGACCAAATAGTATTGCAAGTTACAGATGACACAGGATATAGCATTACATCATCTATATCCCGCAGGGATGCTATTTATTTAGGGCAGCGATTCCTAAAGTTGGCATCCCGATTTGGGCGCATAGTCCCAATAATCCCCAAAGTTGTTGAATCCCCCAAACCACCCCAAACCCAGAAACGGGCCCACCAGAGGCTGCATAATAATGAATAGACGCAACTTCTTGAAGGGGCTAATTATAGTCCCAACCAGTGTTCCAATTGCTGCTGGATTACTTGAAGTATCTGCAACACAATTAATTCTGCCCGAGCATCAAGATATAGTAATACCCAATTTATTAGACTACCACAAAATCTTCCTGCCGAATGGGTGTGGTATAGTAGAATCGTGGGGCCACGACGATATTTTGGGCAGGATTGATGTTAGAGGTTTTGGTAACCCAGGAGGCCCCCAAGTTGGCGTTTAGAGAGGGTGGAATTCACAATAGTATATGGCAAGTTATTTGAGTATCTTGGGATTGTCTTATGGGAGGTATGCTCTCAATGTATACCAATCACACTTTGCGTCGCAGCACCTTATGGCCGACGTGAATATGATGTGATAATAGCACAATGTCATATTACGTCCACTATAGATAATTATGGTTCTGTTAAACTAGAGGGAGTGCCAGTTGGTGACACACCTGTACGAAATACCCAATTAATATGACACATCGGATAAGGACAACACCACGTATGTGGGATGTTCGTCACCTTGAATTGGCGATGGAGATTTCAACTTGGAGTAAGGATCCTTCATCACAAGTAGGCGCTGTAATTATTGATTCCAACAGACACCCAATTAGCTGGGGCTACAATGGTTTCCCCCGAGGGATCAAGGATGATAGTAAGAGGTTAGATAACCGTGTTGAAAAGTATCCACGAGTTATTCATGCGGAGGCTAACTCCATACTTTTAGCCACACGTTCGGATCTTACGGATTGCACATTATATTGTACCCACGCGCCATGTAGTAGATGTGCAGGATTAATAATTCAAAAGAGGATTAGGCGAGTAGTATATTATCGACAACAACGGTATGAGAGTAAATGGGCAACTGATTTGATGATTGCTGGTGATATGTTCCGAGAAGTTAAAATCCCTTTCATGATATACAACCTTAAGGCCCAGTGTGTATTTAGTAGGGGGCGTCAAGGATAAAAGGGGTGGGTTGATAGTAGATTGCCTGAGTTATTAGGGGCGGCTAAGCTCAGCTACTACCAACCCACAAGGGGCTGATCCATCAGAATGTCATCAGCAAATGTTGTTTCAGTTTGGTTAGGTTCGCTCGCTTGTTTGCTTCGTGTTGTGATAGCTACGGCTGGAGGGCTAGAATCGTATACGCCCCGTTGCCACACCACAAGCTGCAGCTCCCCCCAACGCACCGATAGCAGCCCCTCCGAGCCACGCATATTTACTCCCGAAGTTTAATTTTGGTTCATCCTTGGCTGCAATATATTTGTCGTGTAGATCATCATAGCTGGCGAGGCATGTCTTAGCGCCCTCTTCAAACGCCAGTTTCTGTTCATCCTTTCCATTTTCGATTTCTACATGGAGGCGTTCATTCTCCTGATATAGATCAACAACCTTGCCGTATTTTGTCTCGTTTAACCGATACTCAATAAGTTGCTTCTCCTTGTTGTTGGCGTCTTGATGATCGAGGATTGTTGTCTTGAGGACCCACTCTGGCATTGTAACTACGGAGACAATAAGGCCATCATTATCCACGACATCCATAATGCCTAAGTCTTTGGCTCGCCCGTACTCCGGAAATTCATTGATGAATGCTTCGAGTAGTTCTCCTTCTGTGCGGATATTATTAGTGGATGCTCTTTGCGACTGAAGATCCTCTGTTAAGGCAGCTATCTTAGCTTTGGTATCATCAATCTCTTCAAGATAGTCCTGCGTAAGCACTATGTTAGCTGCCAGCTCCTGATTTAAGGTATTAATTGTAATTTGTAAGCTATCACTTTTATCCCGTGCATCATTGAGTTGCCCGTGGAGTGCAACTTTAGCACGCTCTGCTTCCAATTTGTCGTTTTCGCCCATAATACGGGAACATTGGTTAGTTACAATGACTAGAAGGACAACAATCAGTATAGTTGTCTTGTTTGCTTTCAGGAATTCAAGGCTGTTCTCTTTTATACTCATGACTATTCTCCGCCAGTGTTAACAGCAATTGTTGTTGCAGTAACTTTTAAGCCTAAGCGGATTGCTAGTTTGTCACGAACGTCCTCCCAGTTTGGGCGACGCGATTGTACATACCCATAGGTTACACTTGTGTCTTTGGGGTTTGATAAACACAAGTAGATGCCTCCATTACGTTCCAACTCTCGAAGATACCCTGTAATTGCCCCATTGGCGGCATTACTTAGTTGTGATAGGATGTCAGAGTTATCCTGGATTAGTTTCTTGAGCTGCGCGGTAGGTAAATTAGGCATCTGGGTTACTCCCGAGTCTGATTATTTTGGTGGTGTGTTTGGCAAGCGGATAAATGATTTAACGAGCGAGCGAGCTCTTGTCTTTCGCCACACACCATCACCTGTTATAGAGTCACGCTCTCCTTTGCCGTTGGTATTACCCTCAATGGTTTGGATTGTAGCTCCTATATCGTTGACTACGATGCCAATGTGTGAGAAGTCGAACGTAACAAAGTCACCTGGGAGTGCTGGTTTGTCTTCTGTCAATAGTTGAAACCCCCCAAGTTTGCCCCCTGTGATGTGTTTAAGGGCCCACGTTTCCCATCCGTAGGCGCTTGCATCTTGGCAGTGTTTAAATGGGGGCGTAACTCCGTATGTTCTTTTTAGGGCTTCTTGCAACACCCAACTACAGAACGCGGCGCACCATGGCCAAGCTGCTGGGGCTAACCATGTTGCGCGTTGGTACTTTATAATATCTGCACCTGTATTGTTTGATACTCCTTCACGCACCCCTACTTGGGAGACTGCAATATCTAGGATTGCTGCTTGTAATGAGATACTCATGCTTTACTCCTTGCTTTTCTTGTTGTCGGCTTTGATGGCTTGGGGACCGGGCTGTGTTTTATCCTCTTGATCCCGATCCAGTTCAGGTGGTAAGTATGTTGTCTTTGTGGATGCTGGAGAACCTGGGGGGCGATGTTCAACTGTAAGCCACTTATACATGCGGACCTTCTTATGTCCGGCCGCCCAAATTACCCAAGCATCAAATGTAAGCCGACTTAGATATCCTGTCATGAACCACGCTGCAACAACCATTACGAGGCTTGTTACAAAGTAAATTAGGTTATCGTAATAAAGTAGGCTGACATCCAAGTCAAACTTGACACCCATCAAAGCGTAAATAATAGGCTGCCCCAAAAGTTGGGTGCTCAATCCCCACCACTTACCAACATGATATACCTTCTCACGAATCAGTTTTCCAGAGAAGGGTGGGTTACCATCTTCTCTATTGTCACGGCGCCAGAATGTAACAATAATAATAACAATGTGGATAGCAATCATTAGGGGGATCAATCCGAGGATTATCTTCGCAAAGACAGGAGCTAGGATATCCAGTGTCTTTGATAAGAATTCAACAAGTGCTGTTATTACTTGGTCCATATATAACTCCTTTATGTTTAATGCTTAAGTTTACTTGCCACTCATTTAGTAACATCAGGCTAATAACTACAGAACTTGCTGTAGCACCTACCAGCAACCCAATACCTGCAGGGATAAACGCTATCAACAGGACTATGCTGATTATGGTGTCGCTGATCGTTCGAGTGTTTGGATAATCAACTATGTTCACGAGCCGATATACCGCCGGCAGTGGTGTAGGTTCAATTTGGCCGGGAAGAATAATAAACCCGCCAAATAGTAGCTAACTGCCCAATACCAAGCATTATCTTTCAATCGACCAATACGTGATGAGACTGTTTCATTCGGATGCCCGAACAGCACCAGACTATTGATGCCCTGGTCCACAATATGAAAGGCGTTGACGAACCATTGGATGATGATACGCCACCAGGGCATGTTGCGGTATTCGCCTTCGCGCAAATCGTAGTGGTCGGCGACGTTAACACAAACGAGCACTATTACAAACAGGATTAGCATCGTCATTTATACGCCTCTTAATATTTTGATTTCATCGCTGTGAGCTTGTAAATCCCTTTTGAAACCTTCATGCTTAACATCATCAAGCTCCACATGAGCAATAAACTTTTGCTCGATTTTTATTAATTTAATAAAATTAAACACCATTACCGGGGCAATAATTATTAAAGATACATTCCCAAGTAAATCAAATATCTGAATAATTGCCGGGCTAATTATCATATAATTATTACTCCTGTTATACTGTCTTACATTACCGCTAGTTTAATTTGAATTTGCTCTAGTGCTTTTAATTGAGTTTCAATTTCCTCTAAATCATGCTGCTTTTGTATTTTGTTTTCTTTTACAACGTCTATAAATTCACCGATTAGTTTATTTGATAATGCAAATTTCCTAACCTTCTTTTCAAATATTGGTGGATCAACTGTAAAATTTGGAACATTTCTTTGGGTATTTATTCCAGCGTCTTAGGCACAACCGCATCCAGTTTTGCTTGATACACCTCTTCCAATGCCAGACAATCCGCTTTCAGTTGCGTCGCTGCTTTCCAGGCTGCTTCCGCTGCAATTAGCGCCTTTTTGTAATTCGTTGTCACATCCTTGAAAAATGATTCCTCAATGATTAACTCCCTGTCCGCTAACCGATTAACAACCGGTGGGAATACAGAATTATCTACGACATAATTTTCAACAACCATTCTGGCATGGCCCAATTCTGGGTAATAAGTAATATCCTTTTTGCCGGATTGAATGTCGGTTACTACTTGATGTAACTGCCCGATAGTCAAACTTTCTTTTACTGTGTCTACCATATAAACCTCTTTAAGTTATTGCTGATTTAAGTAACGAAAACTTAAGCACAATGGCTTCAGATTTCGACCCTGTGGAAATATTGGTAACGGTTATCACTGCACTCCCGGAAGCACATACCGCGACAGCATTATACGCGCCCACCGTCCCGGCTGATATATGCTGCACATGCAGATAATCGTTTGCTGATATTTTTGTATTAGTCAGCGTGAATGATACTATCGCATCCGCCGCCAGCGCTGCATTGTTCATGGTTATCTGGCCGGTTTGTTTGGATAACGTAACACCTGTAGCTTTGCCGCTACCAGCGCCTTGCGTAACTTCCCCGCCAGCGCCAACGCCGTAGCCAAATTGACCGCCACGCAATTCCAGATTACCAGATATAATTAATAAAGCATTATTAGTCGCCCCTGCCGTTGGTGCGTTGGTAATAGTTACGGTGGCAGCATCAGTGATTGTGTCTGTTCCGATTGTAATAGTCGGTCTGACTATGTATAACTGGGATACATTAGCAATCGTCTGCGAAGCAGATTGTGTTGTGATCGAGTTGGAGAATTGCGTACCCGCAAGTAGTGTCGTGTCGCCAGAAACCCCTGTCAAAGTACCTTCAAATAGTTGCTTGTTAGCGAAAGCATCCCCGCCGTTGGAAGTAAAATTCCCACCAAAATAATTTTGGATAAAACCAACTACTGCGCTGACATTAACCCCTGTTCCAAATAGTCCCTTCTTAACCGCCGCTATGCCACCGTCTGCGTGAATACTGGCTGATGTGGTACTTGTGGCGTCGGTGGTATCGTCAATGGATAGGATGCCGCTTGCTGTTAAGGTCGTAAATGTTCCGGCGGCCGGCGTGACGTTTCCAATAATCCCCTGAAATGATGTACCGGTGGCTGCGCCGATATTTATAGAAGAACCAAGTATTTGAGTAGCAACACTTGCATCACCAAACGTTGCGACATCCGCAGCTGTCACTATCGCTAAAGTTTTAGCAACTCCAGCAGCAGTCTTTGCTTTATATCCTTTATTATTGGTTAGGATTATCTCAAAGGTGTTCCCGTCCAGGTCACCGCCGAGTTGCGGCGTGGTGTCCTCGACGACATTGAATAAAGCACCAATACCCCCAATAATTGAAAAGGTAAGCGTAGTAGAACCAAGAGTGATAGGCCCATTAGTAGTGAGCATAAATAGCTTATCGCCATATAGCGTTCCTGATTCTACTGGAATTACACAACCAGGACTTACCTCAGCGGATATATTAAAATCTGCTGCTCTAGTCCACGCGCCGGCAGCAGTATTATATATTCCGTTTTGCGACCCCGTAGTTTGTTTCCAAACTAATACGCGGCTAGCACTTGTTAGAGTCCCATCAATTGTCTGCTCCCCTGACAATGTGATATTAGCAGTTGTTGCTAATAGACAACTACCGATAAAATCATAACTACTGAATACACCCCAAGCTGTACCTGACCACTGATATTGCAAACTTTCGTCAGCAACCCAGGCCAATGCACGCGATTTAGTACCGAGTGTAATGGATATCCATCCAGTCCCAGAATAAATTGCTATTCGATTTGCCCATCCAGTCCACGCACCACTGGCGCCAGCAGCAACAATATAAGCATCACCATCAACTGGCGAGCCTGGAGGAGCAGCAAGATCTTTATCAATGATATTACCAAAGAACTGTGCCCCCTGCTCAAGTATTCTCGTACCTGTATTAAGGGTAATATACTTGTTATTCTGGGTTTGCGTAAGTTCTGCAATACCTAATAATGGGGTTGTCATTTAATCACCTATTTCTCATGTCCTTAACGTGCGTTTGTTAGACTGTAGCACTCGCTACGAAACCTCTACCTATTATACTATTTTTCTTATAAATATTCAAGTCGATTGCCAAGGGTGTTGGGACACCGTCAGTTGTCTGTTGCGCGCTAGTATAATTGTAGCTATCGGCGTTATCAACAGTATATGTGTTTAATACAGTTGTACCATCCATGATATCAAGCTCATATTGCCACAAGTTGCCTGTGGGTTGGTCATTATCAACGAAGTCAATCAATTGGAAATGCGTGCGCTCTTGGGGCGTCCAAGATATAAGGCAGTCATTGCCAGCATTGCGTATGCCTTTAATATGAACTGCTGGATACTCCTTACAATTATTACCTGCCCATGTGTAGTCAATAGCTAACGAGTCATCCAACTGATGCCCAAAGGATACAACGACGAAGCGCGCCTCCACATTAAGGAGACTTAATGGAAGAGATACATGGATTATTCCAGAGTCACGATCCAGAACTACAAAGCGCTCATTAATGTAATGTGTGCTCCTGTAGGATTCTGTGCCATTAAGTCCGCGCAAGAGACGACTCAACGTAAAACTATAGTCCCCATTATCCACAATTGTGACTGCTGCAATAACTTCGTCGCCAAGCATGAACCAGTTCTCGCCATTAAGAACATCTTCGTCACTTGCTGCGGATGTCAGGCTTAAAGAAGCATCAGAGAATCGTACAGTAACTGTATTACCGGTGTCGAAGATAGTTATTGGGCCTGTAGCAAGAGCAGTAACAGCTCTACCAATTATTGTATCAGTGGTAAGAGTCCCAATATCATTGTAGGTGTTGCCATTATCAATACTGTAGAATATGCGGCAGCCTTGCCACCCAGTACTTAGCCCCTGCACCGCAATATAGAGGCCAGAAAGAGTATCTGCATCCAGCAATGGGGGTGTATCCATGATTTCGAACTCCGTTATTCCTGGCAGTGTAATCCCTGGAACGATCTGTCCTCCTGAAGTATCGCCAGCAGCTACGGTATTATCCAAAGTAGCTGGATCGAAACTAATCCCTTGAAAAGGAAGATTCACACCCCAATCAACATTGGCTACAAGGATCTTGTGTGCTACGCCACTTACAGTAACATTAATAACATCACCAGGAAGAATATCAACATTCTTCATGCTTAAGCTGCCTTCATAAGTCAATCGTTGTTTGAATTCACGGGCAGCCATGGTATCAACAGCTTCAGCAGCCTCAGCCTTAGTCATGACTATTGGAATTCTAATATCTCGTTTGATATCCGATGTAATTGTGGGGTTACTGACTGACACAATGTTGACTTCATAGTTCATGTCTGCATCACGATATGCGAAGTCTAACTCCTTCGTCATTTCGCCTTCGTGGGTGTCTTTATAAGTTAATACTTGATCCAATGCACCCTCAATATTGCTGGCAAGATCATCCGTCGTGATATTATGTTCAGTGGGTGTTCTTAAATCAATGAACTCCATTATGCCATCATTGTCGCGGCTAATTACACCAAATAGTCCCAATAGTTGTGTAATTGCTTCCCTATTGGCGCCTCTCTGATCAATTTGATACCCCCGTACAGGGATTGCACTTATATCTGTGACATTAATCTCACTTGCAGATACTCCGGATTCCTCTACAAGAGCGGTAATTAAATCAGCAAGAGTGCCTGTGCTACCAATATTGGTGCCGATCACACCCCAATAATAGAATAAGCCCGTAGACCACCCATAATAAGAATGTATTACACCGCCAGTATCATTAAAATCCATAGCAGGGATGGTTGGGTTAGTATTTGGAGAACCTTGATACACCCCAAGATTAGTAGGAACAATTGGTTGTGATGCTGTAAGGTCATATCGATACAAACTGTGAGTGCCCAAATAAAAGATAGGAACATAAGCATAATTAGATGCCACAAATAACCCTACATTGATTTTGCTATTTGCTTGAAAATCATAAGAGGTTACCACAGATGAATTACCATGATCAAACATATTCAGAAGCCACGTAGCACTGGGATACTCTTGATATAATACCCAAATGCCATCACCATCAATATAAACACGTAATTCGCCCCCAGTGCCAGAGTATCTAACGTCAAGAGCATCACCATCAATTATTGTAGTATGTACTCCAGTTAACAAATCAAAATGCACCAGATGGCGTTTATTAGCTTCCACAAGATAGTAAAGGTTATTGCCGTATATTGCAATAGCATAACAAACAGTAATCGTTGCATTATAACCTGCTGGTGTGGTTATTGGCTGAATTAATCTTTGGTCACCACCCCATTCCATGAACCACATCTGCCCACCGTATGCACTATACAAATATGGTGAGGTAGACTTATCATAGAATGTGCAGCACATTACACAGCGTTGTTCGGGGGATAATACACTATTATTTAAATGCTGTGTAGCATGCGGGTAATATGGGCCAGTTTCATCTTCATTCATCCAAGGAAATGCTAGAAGTATAGCGGAGCTTTTCACAAAACGCACACCACCACCAGCATTATGGATTATTTTAAACCACCGCGATAATATACCACGTTTGTGGTATGGATGATTTGTGTAATCATAATCCATCAATATCCCATAATCCACAGCATTTCCATTAGCGTCAATATAACCAGTAGAGTACCAAAAGTGGTATGGGTTGGCTCCAATAGATGAAGCACCAGGATTAATTTCTATTTTTCTCCAAGTCAACACCTGCGTAGAATAATGATAAGCATTATAGCTAAAAGTTAACAGTGATTGATTTGCTGGGCCCAACTTAGCAAATGTTGTGGAGTCAATTGAAGTCAGCTGGGTAGTTTCTGCTACAAGGAAAGTGAACTGTGGGGGGTTCCCATTGAATTCGGTTACATCTAACTTCTTGAAAGCAACATAAGTAATCCCACGCAATCCAGAAGCCTTCGTAGGTCCTACAATGCTGCTGTAGATGGAGTTGATCCCCTGTGTTTCGGTGCCTTCATACAAATCCATCCTTTGGTATTTACCCCCAGCATTCAAAAAACCTGTTGGGCTCGATTGGCCGGTTAAGTCGACAAGAAGTTTTGCGCCTATGTAAATCTTCAAGATCTGCCGAGTGCCTTCGCATACACCTATAACGCAATCAATATCGTAGGTGAAGGATTCATTTATAATTGTGGTTTTTGCCCCTCCTTTACCTGCACTTTGGGAAGATTTTTTAACGTGACGGCGTTCACGAAGTGTGGTGGATGCCAAGTAATACCCAGAGACAATACCAATTCCATATACTCGGTGGATAGTTGCGCCATACCCGGAAAGTGTAACATCCAAGTTGTCAAGCCGCGGCCCCACTGTGCGTTGAGTAATTGTTGGAGCAAATAACATGCCACCAACAGTCGATCCAACCATCATACCGATTTGAGCCCCTAATACAGGATTCCCAAATGCAGTACCTACTACTGCACCTGCTGCTGTGCCCGCAACTGTGAAGACTAATTGCATAACAGTTTAAACCTATAAGCTGTTACAATCTGCGACCATAACTCACTGTCCATTTGTTCAAGGACGTATTTCATTGTAAATGATGACGCATGCAGGACAAATATATTATTGTACTTGTTATGCGTGTATAAAGCCATGTGTTGTGGATGGATCCGCCAAGCTATGTGGAACCAATCACCAGGAATTGCATCCTTCTTGTGAATGGGATTCATGTGTTGTTCAATGCATTCCCGCATGACTCGTGGATTTGGAACTCTACTGTATTGATTAACACCTATAGATTGCCTGGGGTTGTCTGCAACCCCAAAGTGAGCAGCAACATCCACCAGAGCGGAAATGCAATCACCACGAACACCTACTTGGCGCCCAAGATGTTCATACGGAGTACCTACCCAACGAAGAGCATACGCAATCATCTGCTGCCTAATTTCTTCTTTTGTGATTACGGGTTTTATGACTTCGGCTGTAAGAGGCATTTAACCATCCTCCGCGACTGAAAGGATAAATTTATCCCCAGGAACACCAGGAAAGCCACGATGGTTTACCAAGTTGCTGAATTTAGTATCACAATCCTCTGCCGCGCGCTTTCGACAACCCGCAACAGCATTGAAGCCATCACCTACTTGGACTGTATTTGGAAACGCTTTGTACATTGTAAATGTGTCAGTGATGAATGATTTAACCCACCCCACAAGCCCATTATTATTACCACTTGTCCAAATTAGTTTACCCGCACCGAAGTAGTCATCAGCCTTATTTGCTATAGCTGGAGTGGTTACATCCGCGAAGATGGAGTTGCTTGTAACACCCGTGATAACCCCCGCAAATGTAAAGGTAGCCTCATTAAGCCCACATCGAGAATCCGCGAAGACAGCGTCGCAGAGTGGCTGGATTACTCGCCCTATCGGCTGCATTAACTTCTTATAGTCGGAAATAAGCTCACATTCAAAGTAGTTGCCTTTATCTACAATGTTGCCGAGCGTACCTTTGAAAGGTTGATAATCCCCTTCTGTCAGATCTTCAAAGTTAACGACCATAATCTTAAGAACCGCATTATAAAAGCGGCCTTCGTAGATCTCTGACTTTAATAAGTCCTCCAACGTTACAGAACCGAAGAGCCCCTGCACAGATAGATTATCAACTGAACCATCAGAGGACTTCTTTATCTGTGTTGCAGTAAATCCGGAGGATGCTTTATAAGTAACTACGCCATCCCCATCACCATTATCGTAGTCCAAATCAATATCAATGTCAGTAAAACCTAACACAACACCATCAACTCTATGGATTTTCCACAAGTAAGCTTTTGCCCAATTCCCTGATTGAGCTGTTGCAAGAAGGTTTGCGGGCCAACCCATTAGATGCGGATCTCCCTTAGTATAATACTTGCTTGCCCAAGACTTATGGATTCATAGGATACTTTTAATTTCTTATCCATAAACCTCACAGGTACATCAAAAGCGAAGCCTGCAGTAACTACTTGAGTATCTGGTGGTGCGACAGTGAAGGATACTATTCCTGTAGCAGTATTTGTTGTAAATGCCGTTGTTGGGGTTCCATTAACGGCCGCTAATATAGTCCCTGTAACGGGTTTACTAATAAGCCTCGTTTTTGTTAGCGCTCCCTTAATATACTTCTTGATAAGCTGAAAGTCCTTATTACTTCCATTGCCTACACCAATTTGTACATCAAGAGCTGTTATGGTTGCTTCTGTGTGGCAGGATTTCCAATCAAGGACATCTTTATATCTGAAGGCGTAGCGATCGGCTTCGACAGCATGGAAGAAGTCAAGCATTTGTTCATACAACTCGAAGGACTTAATCCCATATGCAACGTCATATTCGTGTCTTGGATATGCCCACTTGGCTTCTACTGTCTCGTGGCCACCATCTTGTTCGGAGATGATATTTCGATATTCAGGGCCCCCCTGCGAACCGTAAGCAATATTAGTAGGGAACCTTGGTGTCTCTAGGACATACATTACGAAAACCTCGCTGCCGCGATTGAGGTTGCACTATACAGTCTACGCGCAATTTCATTCTGACTTTGAATGTCAATTTTGCCTGAAGGAGAAGTAATATAAAAGTTTACAGTCTGATGTATTGCTGGCTTATCCCCGCGCTGTGATGGCTTGGTGATAGCAACTTCCTCATTTGGGGAAGCCCTAAAAGCTACCAACTGGCTATCGGCACCACCGGAACCACCAACTCTAAAGGCCCCTTCATTAGCAAAGCCACGCAATGCTTGGCCGTAGTCAGCGAGCTGTGATGTGCTTGCCCCACTACTTGTCATTAGATTCCCATAACCCGTTCCTCCGCCACCAAAGGATCCTGCAAACGCACTAACACCAATCTTGAATAACTTACCCAAAATATCCGTCCAGCCGCCGCCCCCGCCTGTTGAAGTAGTTGTTGTACCACCACTCTTGCCGCTCATGATGTTGGTGAGGAATTCTTCGAACGGCTTGAGTACTACTGCCCGCAGCATAATTTGTATAAGAGCCTGCTCCAAATCCTTTATGGCATTACTGAAGCTCTTGGTTCTCATTAACACTGACTCCAAAGCATCTGTCATTGATCGCGCAAAGCCTACTACCATTTCAGATGCCTTAGCTTCCTGCTTGGAAACTTGTGTTAGAAGATCCTTATATTCTGCCACTTTCTCATTAATAATTTGCCTCGCGACACCTTGATCTTCTAGAGTTTTGGTAAACTCCTTAACATCATTATTAACTTCGTTGACACGATCCCACTCTTCAAGGGCGTCGGGGCCCTGTTTGAGTGCAACTAACTTACTACGGAGCTCCTCGATAGCGGCTGTTGCATCGCTGATTGCTTTAGGCGCAGTTACAAAGGACTCCATCAAGTTGTCAATTGTGTCCTCGGACTCACTTGAAGCTACAGCCATCTTAGCCATAGCTTCGGCCATTGCTTCGACGGTAGGGGCAACAGCAGCAAATAATGGCGAAATAGCAGCCATGTGATCGCGCAATCGTTGAAGATCAAGGTTGGAATCTGATAAAGCAGCTTTGTATGCTTCCATGGCCAATACAAAGTCACCGTTAGCACCTCCCGCAGCAGAAACTTTATTAAGAGCAACAGTTAGCTGATTGTACTCGCTAACCAACTCACTCACATCATCGGCGGCGGACTTGAATGTTGTCTCGCGGAGTTTGGCGGCATCCTTGATAGCTTTCTCTTGAGCCTTACGGAATTCTTCCTGTGCTTTGGGGATTCTTTCCATAATCTCTTTAGCGGCGGTTTCTGCATCGGCTGTATTGACAGCCAAATTTGCAAACGCGGTGGCTAAACTATCAACAGTAGGTTTGACTCCTATAAAAATGGGATTTATAGCTGCCATGTTTGTGGCAAGCCCCCGAAGTTCATGATCCTTGAAATCTTTGAGGATTGTGCGGTACTTCTCGAAGGCCATGATAAAGTCACCACCAGCACCGCCAGAGAGCTGAAGTTTGTCCATGACACGGCTGATTTCTTCGAACCCTGTCACAAGTTTAGTAATATCCTTGGTTACCTCTTTATACTGTTCACCAAACTTTGGGCTAAACGCCCTTCTCTCGGGCAACAGTGCAAGATTGATTTCCTGAAGAGACCCTAATAATCGTTGGCCTTCATAATTTAATTCACTCCAAGCTTCCTTAAAGTCGTCAGTCCATCCACCCGGAGCCATTGTAAGTGTTGCCATCTCAAAGAAAAGTCTGTACGGCAATTCGAGCGCACGATATGCGACTGCACCATACTTTTTAGCATTAGACGCAAAGTTGACAAGACCCTGGTGGTTTTCTGCTTCATCTAACTGCTCAATAACAAGCTTGATGCCACTAACCCAATAATCCCATGATTCCTTTGTTTCGGCAATTGTTACTTTCATGCTGCGGATGGATTCTGTAGCATTACTAACCAGAGAATCTAATTCATGCACTATAGAAGAACTCAGTCCCATGACGTCCAATAATTCACCGAACTCTTTGGTAAACTCAAACGCCGCATTTGACAAATTATTTATTTCGCCTTGTAATGAGCGTACATTGCCTTGAGCAGACTTTCCAAAGGCAGCTTTCAATGCTGGAATAAAATGTGTGAGGAATTCTTCTGCCGTGAGCTCACCAGCCTTCATAACGTCGCCCAATTCACGGGTTGTATATCCCATTGACTCAGCAGCAATCCTGAAAGCCCCAGGGAGCCGCTCACCCAATTGTCCGCGGAGTTCTTCTGCTTGAACTGTACCTTTGGATATCATTTGTTCAATTGCGCGGAAAGTCCCTTCTACTGATTGTGTATCCATACGAAGGGCTGCCGCCGCTTGTGATATCCCCTCAAAGATCTGACGTGTGTTCTCACCCTCCATAGATGTTCCCATAGTGGCTGCAGTCAGCCGAGAATAGGATTGCCCCAAGGAGTCAACACGCAAGCCCAACTCCTTAGCAACTCCCATAAGATAATCGAATTCAGCACCCGCTTGTTCAGTACTCCCAGTAGCGGCCGTAAATCGGGCCATCATCTGTTGCAATTGCAAGCCTGTTTGGATTGATGCAGTCCCAAGCTTAACTACGGCCATCACTGCTGCTGCAATACCACTAAGGAAGCCGGCTATCATAAGAGTACTACGTGATGTTATAGCCGCCAACGCACCAATTCGAGCACCAAGACCACTCAATGGCCCGATAGCGAGTACCGACGCTGACTGTAAGTCCCGTATAATTTCGTTGAAGCGGCCAGCACTCCTACCACTATGCATGGCACGTGTGAGTTCATTCACCTCACGTGTAGCAGTGCCCATAGTCTGCTTGAAGCGGATTATTGCCTGATTGTATTGAGCTGTAGTCAATGTACCACTACGCATTGTAGCAGACAACTGATTGTAGGCATTTGCGACCTGTTGTATCTGCGCCGGCGATGCCCTTACAACTTGCATACGTTGTTGTAAGTTGAGCATCTGCTGGAATGCACGAGCAGTAGCTGTGGCTTGTCTATTGCTAGCAGCTTCTGCAGTTGCAGAAGATAATGCAAGCTGCTTGTTTGCGGCCGCAGTGGCAAGAACTTGGCGAGATGCTTCACCCATACGAGCGTTGAATGCACCCATTACACGCTGGTACTGTAGAGCAGTCAACTGCCCAGAAGACATCTCCTTTGTGAGGATATTAAATGCTCTAGTGACTGCGCCTATTTGTTGTGTGGAATCACCTGTAGCACGCTGCTTTTGTTGCAGGTTTAAAGTTTGTTGGAAAGCTCTACGAATTGCAGCTTCCTGCTTTGTGAAAGCTGCAGTAGCTGCTTGTGCTTCCTGCGATATCTTACGAGCAGATTGGGAGACTTGATTATGAAAGCCCTGATACTGCTGAAGGCCTCTTCTAAGCCCCTCCGTCCGAGCATATAATTCAAGATCAATCCTACCTAAGCTCACTGCTATCTCCGATTCTTCTGTCGTAACTTAGCTTGTTGGGCTTGCCGTGACTTTTCAGATGCCTCAATCCGCATCAACCCAACCCATCGATTGAACTCGGGTACTGGCATCTGTTCAAGCACTTCCCATTCGAACTTGCCGAGATCCCGCGCGATTTCGAGGATTATCCTTCTAAAGGGCTTTTCTGGAGCTCCTCCGTAGACTTACCAGAATCAAGACCAGCCATCACATTGATAGCTCTCTGCAAATCGAGGAGGTCCTTACAGAAGGGCCACTGGAGAATTGCAGCGTGATCAGTATCCTCGAATACACGTTCATTGGTGCCTGGAACGTAGGAATACTTGATGATCATCTCGGTGGCGCGCTGTTTGGAATCCTTTTCAACATCCTTCTCGTTTCCGACGATTTCGTCAAGTGTAGGAGCGCGGAGTTCTACCGAAACACCGAAGACTGTAATCAACTTGGCGTCAATCTGGTGTCTGCCCAAAAGCTTCGTGCGCATTTCATCACGTGTTAATTGCTGTGCCTGTGTCATATTAAACTCCTGTGGCATTGTGGGTGGCTGTAGTTGCTATTGTCATGACCCGTATTGTAGCCTATCATCCGTATAGTTCACTGTGGAACATGGATTTCGGCTACAATACAGGTACATGATTCTTTATGATACGTACGTTATACTGTGGTTGCTACCCCCGTGCCCTGCATTTCGCAATTGAACACGTTCATGTCGGATAGCCCACCGCTGAGGGAGATGTCCGTGAAGATAACGGTTCCCTCTTTTCCATCGAGTGGAGATTGCGTAATCGCACCTTGTGGTAGATACTGCACAACAGTTGCAGCACTCTCCGCTAACCAGGCAGCAATCGCGATTTGGATAGCCGCTGCCAATGTGGTGGTTCCGGAATGCCTCCAATTGAATACTGTATTGATCAGGGTGCCAAATGGGACATTGAGTGACGCTGTAACAGTTTCCTCTTCCAACGCACCCACATTACCACTTTGGCCCGCACTTATCAAACGGAAGAATCCACGAGCTATGGATGACCCATCACCAGCAGGATCAACTTCGATGATAAGCTCACTGCGTGCGGCAAGATCCGCCGCAAGGGCTTCAGTTGCGTCGAAGACACCACCCATTTCGAGTTGGACTGTACGAAGCCCTGGGGCGAATGTTTTGTAGCCGCCGTTGCCTTGACATGTATCGAAGTCAGAAGTATCATTTGTATCCGCAGACATTGTCAGCGTGTAGCTGTTTCCTTTCGCGATAGCCGCGGTTGGGAGGTACTTCCCTGTTGCAGTTACGGCACCGGTTACAGTGTACGAGTCAAGGAACTTCACTCGCCCAAACAGGTAGTCGACCCATTCAACAAATGCAGTCTTATCAACAGCAGTGTCATAGAATGTTAATGTTTGACTCCGATCCCAGATCTCTTTGGTAGCGTCGGAGATCTTGTAAATCTGCCCTGATTCCAAAGCACATGCCTCTGCTGTAAAGGCGGTGGGAGTACCCTGCTTTTTGATTTCAGCAAGGTAGCCAGCAAATCCTTTGAAGATGCCGTTGGCTGTGACACCCCAGGAAATCAATCCAGGTGTGTTCGATTGAAACGTCTGCCCAAAAACTGTGTCCTCGATTTGTTCGGATTCCACCGAGAATTCACCCGTGCTACCAGGAAGCTCAGAATATGTTGAGCCCGCATCATCGGATAATTTGATTTTCTTTGCCATTTACATAACCTCCAAAACGGTAGTAGGTGTTAAAGTGATACCCTATATGTACCGCTTGCAGGCTGTACAATAAGGTTGTAGTTCAATGATAGCATTGGTCTTTCGTTATCGTCGTTACCTAACGCAAACATATCACCCATTTGGGTAATAGACACAATCCGTAGATCACCCATTGTTGCTGAAGTGATCCCTAATAGTGCATTCTTAACAGCTAAAGCCTTTTGTGCTGTCGGCTCATAATCTAAACGCTTTCCCCTGACAATAATTTGTATCGAGGGGAATTCCAACAAATACCTTGGATTTGCTGGTGCTCCTCCTGAATCCTTAATAACTATAGCACGATCGGGTAGCATAGGTTCTTGATGTATACCTATGTACCATTTTGTAGGATCGATAGTACCAAACTCGCCCACAGCTGCAGCCACCAAAATATCTTTGATTGCCACAGTTACTAACGTTGCCACTTCAGCAATTTCCTTGGTTATCCTGAAATATCAAAGTCTGCCGTATCATCAATTGCACCCACGGCAGCCAAATATTTCTTAAGGTATCGCGTTACACGCGGTACAATTAAGTGTTGCTTCCTTTCAACAGCAGCCTGCATAAACTTCGCTTGTGTGGGTGGGCGATGTTGTAAGTCCAACCGTTCATGCACAATTGCTGCATACGCAGGATTCCCACCTTTAGCGTATCCAATGTTAGCGGATACCCCACCAATAGTGGGTTTCGTAATTAAATAGTGTGAACTCCTTAAATCACCTGTATCCACGGGTACGAGCTTCTGCGCCTCTACGGATATTGGCTCCAATCCGTAGCGAAGCGCATCTGGTGTCACACGCGCCAATCCATTGATTATGCTGCGCAGTTCCCCTTCATATTCCTTAAGAGCTTTAGCTACCTTACTCCCGTAAGCAGCTTGCCACGGGTCACCAACATTGCGGTAGAATCGCTTTCTTCCTACACCAATGTTAACAGTTGCTCGCATTAAAGGAATGCCTTGCGTTGAACAAACCCACCACGAAGATCTGTATGCTTGTTAAACTGCTTAACTCGAAGAGGCGTTGTGGCACCTGCGGTTACGGGTGTTGTAGGATCAGATACTGCTGAGAGATCACCTTGAGCCACGTAATCACCGACACCAACATCAGACGCCAAATATATAATAGCGTTGGATGTTTCTTCCTCACCATCGGCATTGCGGAAGAGTTCGCTGCGTGCTTCATATCGTGCAGCAATGAGTGCCGGCGCGGCGTAGGAGAACCCACCATATCCGTTGTTTCCGGTTAAGGCCCAGTGTGTAATCTGATCCTTAAGGTTGCGTGTTTCAAAGCTCATACTATACGATCCTGAACTCTGCGCGTTGCTCTGTACTTGTGGCAGCACGTAAAGTCCCCGATACGTCAAGAGCTAGTGCCATCTGTCCATATCGTGTGCTATTAAGGCCAGCTTTAAAGACATCTGAATACGTTTCAGCAGCATCACCTGTGCCACTACGCACCAATCCACCCCGTTCGTCAGTTAGAGCCACTAAGTGGGCCGCTAAATACAGCTCAATCTTAGTTAACATGGATGCTGATAGCTCGGCATCAAGGAGATATTCATCAACAAGCAGGGTGGCTGTATCGATGAAGTTGGATAGTATAACAGCATCAGCAATTGATGTTGTTATAATCTCCTTTACTTGGTCTGCCGTAACACGAGCCATTTAAGTCACCTTTACTCCTTGGATTTCGTTTGGATTGCCGACTTTTTCTCTGTTGGTGGGACTTTCTGGTTGATCCTTCCGGCCTCAGTTGCTGTGGCTTTCAAGTCATCGAGAGCATCCTGTTGTGCTTGGGCAGCAGCTTTCTGCGCCTCGAATAACTTGAGATCACCGAGACGATCCGGGAATGCTGCCGCAGTAGTAATCCTTACTACGATAGTTTCACCCGGCATGGCTGACTTGTGTTTCTTCCCATTCACTTCGTCAGCATCATACCAATAGAAGGGCTTACTTCCTAGAACCACCCGCTTGACAATTGGTTCACTTCTTTGTGTTTGTGCGTTCATTACTTTACCTCACGTTGATGTTAGCGCCTCATATCAGTGGTATGCTGCATTCTTTGGCTGTGGTGCAGTATACACGTAACATTTGGCGATTGGTGTAATGGTATTACGAGAAGTGAGCCACCCCACTTTGGTTTGTCTGTGTTGAACGTATCCGCGGCACCATTATTGCCAGTACCTTGAAGTTGAACTGCATACCACCCTGGGATTCCCAGGAGACAACAGTCGGCTGTATACCAACCACTTCCTGAATCACATCATTGGATAGTTGCGTCAACACGACGGCACCAGCAGTTACATCCTTTGAAGGTAGGATAAATTGAATACCCTCGATTTCCTTCAACCGCTGCAGAATGGTTTTGTCGCTTTCGGTTTTGAAGTCATCCATCATGCGCAGGAAGGCAGCATTGGTGACGAACAATCCATACGGACCATACATATTGTCCGTCTGGCAAGCAGATATCATGGCGATGATATCAGTTACCATTTGTGCACCGGTAGCTGCGGTATCCCAGTTTGCAGAGACTGAACCCGTGTTGCGGTAAGTATGGTTTAACAGGCCGGGGATGGTATTACCTTTCACCGTAATGGCGTGCCCGGTAAATACCATTGCTTCGATTGCTTCGGTCACCAGGGTTGATGCCATCGTCACCTGAGCAACATCCAACGGAGTACCAAGCTTACGGGAAGCTTTCAGATGCCGGATGTTCAGGTGGAAATCCTTGTGCACGATGGGCAGTGGCAAGGATGCGTCTTCGAAATTCAGACGATCCCCTTGTGCTGGTGTGATGCCGCTCATTGATACCTCAGCAGGCGTCATGTCACTCACAGTTTCCCACTGTAACATTGTTACGCCGAGAGCATCGGGGACGTTGAATCGCAGATTTCTGGACAGCAGTGCTTGCACCGCTACCAGCCGTTTGCGGGCTATTTCGACGAGAACCTCGTCAAACATCAGCCATTCTTCCTTCCGTAGGATGTCATTGGTACGTAGTGCGTTGATGTTAAAGTTACACTCCATCAACCGTTGTGCAACGGTACCATGAGCAACCCCGTTGGAAATAGTGTCGATTTGTACACCGTTCATAATTGCATTTCCTCTTGGTTACGTGTAATTGAAAGGGCCGTTACAGGACTTCAACCTTGATGCGCGCGACAGCACCACCGGCGGAGTTATCAACTGCTTCGAGGGCTACTGCTATTGGCAAGAAGGCACTGAAGGCATCCAGAGTTGTTTCGTCAACAAACGCACCGATAGTAGTCAGCGCGGTGGTGTTGCAGGTAAAGGCAGTCGATGTTGGGGATGCAACAGTAATGTACCCCAGGGATACATTATTGGCGTCCACTGCAGGCAGAGCCGCTAAAGCGAGCGCAGCTGTAGTGTACACTTGATCCGCTAAACCACCACCAGGCTTCGTTGATATCGTACCCGCAGCGTCAATCTGCACACGCCAGATACCATACTTGATACCGGCTCCTGCGGCAGCGTTAACGGTATCAGCTGCGGTGAATTCCAAGTTGTCAGTAGCAACCTTGGAGTACTGCGCACCACCTATCTTGAAGATTGCGGTGGTTGTAGTCTTGAATTGATCCGCCGTTGCAGAGATCGCCAGAGTACCAATGTCGTACAGACCATCCGCATCGGCGCCGGCAGTCAACTTGCGAAGGGTACCATCACCGGCAGATTCCAGTTTATCCCCAATGACGAGGGCAGCGGCAGCGGCAGCAACGAGTGCGTTGATTTCAGCACCCCGTTCCATCACGTTGTACAGCACATTATCAGCTGCTGCATAATCGACATCGATATCGTCACCAACGACTTCGTTCTCGACGGCGTACGCACTTTGGGCGTACGCACCCGCAGAAGCGTGTTTTCGGACTTTGTTAGTGGACATCAATTCCACCAGCATTCCAGGAGTGATGGCAGCATTCGCGATGCGTTCCTTACGGATGCCATTGCCCTTTAAAATGATTGCGTTCGACATAATATTTATACCTCAATAGTCGGATTAAAGAGTTGTGTTTGCCTTGTTGCCTTACTGCCTTACAGCAGCGGCGGGGGCAGCAGCGAGAGCTGCAAAGATGTCAGGCGCAGGAGTGTACTTCTCTTCACCTGCGTTGGCTGTTACGGTTCGAGCAACACCCGCACCGGTGTAATCGTCAGCTTCCGGGAGCAACGAAGCAATTGCTTGCAATTCGTCGATGCCCTTGGCTTTCAATTGATCGGCCGTAAACTTGTTGCGTGTGTTTGCCGTTATTACGGCAACCAATGATGCCTTCTGAGCCTCTTGAGCCGCAAGTGCTGATTGTAGCACACTCTTGACTTCAACGGGGGCCTTCTCTAGGAATTCCTGTACACTCATTGACTGAGTGGAAGGAATTGCAGCCGCAGGAGCCGCCACAGGAGCAGGGGCCGCCGGAGCCTCAGCCACAGCAGGAGCTGCTGATACCTTGGGGATCATCTTTTTCAATACGGATTCATCCAACGCCATTAAGGTGTTGTTATCCTCCTGCGTAAATTCCGTGGCCGTGTTATCGATGATGGCCTTCACGAGTTCTGTCTTGTTCATCGCGGGTAATACCTCTGGGTTAGGGGTTGGTGTATTATTCGTCTTTATTACAACGGGTAAAAATTGCGTTATTGGATGGACTTGTGTACGTTCAGTCGATATAGTGATTACTCCAGTAGTGCCATCAATACTGAAGTCACGACTCCATAATTCTCCATTTGAACCACTCTCGTATACAACGTGGTCAGATTCACCTGTTGTGCCACGAAAGATGGCCACAATCCAGAAGAATTTGTCTGGCTCAACTTTTGCAAGCCCAGCATTTAAGGCTGTTCTTGTGTCGTGATCACTTATGCTCGTACCGGTGCTATCTCTGAATGAGATTAAATGCCCGATAGAAGTCATTAACTGCTTAAAGAACCCCCTGTCGGCTCCGTTGGGTTCTACTGTTGCTATACCAGCGCGCTGAGCCATAATAAAGTCCCCAGAACCAAGACGGACTGCGACTTGGCCTGGGGGGAGTGCAGCACCACTGACACGAGGTGCACCACAGCCATCGGCCACACTACACGCCCCAATCATTCCTTCAGGAAGGATCGCTAAATGGTCTGGAACTATGTTTCTCCAGATACCTTGAAATTCTTTGCCATCGGCAAGGCCTGTGGCAGCCTCCAACTGCATAAAAAGTCCTGTGGACACTTCAACCATTGAATTCCCTTCAAGAAGGCGTTGGACATTCGTTTTGAATTCCTCGCCGAGTTCCTCCACTCTTTTATTATTTATCCACAATTCCGTATGTAATTTGTCCTCCTTGAGCTGCGTGTTGAAGATTTGCCCAAATGCACGGTTTTCTACGATCCCCGGGGAGTTTGCGCTCACGGGAATACCATCCATCTTAGGATGATCGAGGACGATTGGTCTGCCATCCCATCCTGATGGGAATCGTCCAAACTCCGACGCGAGCGCTAACTCGGGTTTTGGTGCATTTGCCGGATGGATAACACCCTCTTTAAGGATGATTGCGGGGATGACTGTATATGCTTGTCCAGCAAGAGTGCTGGTACGAATAGCGGCCCGATCGGGCTCTGCCAGAATTGATATCATCATAGGAGTTGCAATAGATGTACTCCGATCCGGGATCGCGGTTGATGTATCTGTTCTTTGTGTTCGTAGCATATCGAGTATTCCTCGGCTTATCTTAAAAATTGTGTGCCGTCACGTTGTGTATCCAACGTAATATATAATGTATAAATACGTTTACGCTTCCATAAAGACCTCCCCAACAATTAGGGTGCATACCCTACCTACGTATGTGTAAGTCATTGTACGTGCTTTCTAATAATAACATAAATGCGGGTGTACTTTCAAGCCCCTATTGAAAATATATTTTATGGACAACCAATTATTAGGTGATACTTGTTATATTTGCAGCCAGTGTATTGTCATCGGCTGCGGTATTAGCGTTGTCGTCGTCATTAGACGTACTCCCTGGGGGTAAGTTAGCCCGTGCACTCTTACCTTTGCCCACACCACCAGCATCGCCAGCACTTGGATTGTTTGGATCGTCAGGATTAATCTGATCCACGAGGTCATTCTGATTGATTTTAGCCGTTGGAAGAGCCCCCTCCAACTCGATAATCTCGCGGGCTTCCTCTTGTGTAGTGATTTGCATTGGTGTTTTTGAACCTGTTTGACCTGCCAAATTTGTGACAGCACGTGCTCTTGCGGCCATTGTTTGTGCGCGTTCGAGAGGATTCATGCGAAATGCTTCTGGCCAGAGGTATTTTACGTTTTCCTGCGGCAAAACACCAGCATTTTGCAGGTTTTTGATAGTTGGGCGCAGGATAAATGGCTCTGCGTGGAGGGTTCTACGTTCCATAATACGCTCCGCCCAATTAGCTCTGTCCTGCTCCGATGCTAGCTGGCCTGCTTCAGCCCCCAGCAAAATGCGCTTTGGGATGCCTGCAGTGCCTGCTAAAAGGTCCATTAACATGTTGAAAACCGTGCTTGGATCAGGCGGTTGGGAGGATAGCGGTGTTAATTTTACCCCTCTTGTCCGTATAATCCTGCGTAATTCATGCTGATATTCCGTAATTTCATCAGCCAACGCAGCGGCATCTGCTGGTAGCAGCTCCATATCCTTATCAATATCAGCCTGCATACCACGGTTGGATGTCAACCAATAGGTTTCTGCTGTGCCACCGGCTACTTTGAGGATATCATCAAGAAGATTATATGTCTTCTCGATGATAGGCGTACTGAATACCATATCCGTGAGAGGATTCTCCACAATATGCACACACCTACTGGCATGAGTAACAAATGGTTGTGCACCTACTTTAGTAGAGATTGTCCCTTTCTTGTACGATGTTGTTGAGGGATCATCAAAAGCAATTTTGTATATGTCTGGCTTCCCAAATGTTGCTTTTGTGGGGTCGGCTTGAAATAGGATTTCCTCTACTTGATTCTCAATGACGGGCCTTATATAGAGAACACTCCGCTTTACCCCAACGTGGCCGGCGGTAATTGGAGATTGCGCATCACCACCACTGTAGCCAATGAGTATAAGAGAAAATCTACCCAGACGTGACAGTTTATCAGCCATCATCATAACATTCCATATGTTATGGTTCTCTACAAGATCTTGCCATGCTTTTAGAAATTCTGGTGATGCTTCAATCTTAGGAGAATTGCTCCATGTTGCGACGGGTGGAGCGTCTACCAAGCGGGATGCAATATCCTGACGTTGATATTTTGCTACGAAGTCATTGCAGGTTAAAAGAACTTTATACCCGAAGACGGCATACAAATCCCTTTCGCCATCAAATTGAAGGCCTGCTCTAATAGCAAGCTGCAATCTAGTAGCCATCATACTTAATGTGCGTATTAAACCCGACTTGCTTGCATCATTAGTGGCAAGTCCACCTTTTGGGGATTGCTTTTTCATCGCCATGTGGCTCCTGTGATTAACTGTTTATTAGGAATTTGTGAATATGTTCGAATAACACCCGTATTAGTAGCTTGTTGCGCTTCTCTTCCCCAAACCACACTGCCTCTACGCCCTAATACAAGCTTACTATATGCTAAAGCGCCTGCTGCAATTATATCATCATGTTCCGCTGTCGGGAATCCATTCAGTTCCTCTCGGAATTTTGCATTCCAGGGGGCTCTTACACAATAAACATTGCCTGATTCTACTGCGGCCAGGAATGGTTGTGCTCTAACCTCCAGTGGGCCTGTAGCTCGTTCCCCTTTAACTGAAAATCCTGGAAGGATTTGTGTTGTATAATTACTGATCACAATCTTACCTGCGCTTCCTGGCTCCTGCTCAAACCAAATGGGGACTCCATAACCGTCAGTATTGGCTGTTGTCTCCAATAATTTGTCACTTCTCTGTGGGGAGAGCTGATCGTGCTGTAAATCCTCAATGAAAATTTTACCGTTATCTAACCCCAAATGCATCTTCAATCCAGCTGTAAAGTCACCAGCACCTTCGGTAGCTGCCATATCCCATGAACGTACTGTCTTACGTCTGGCTAATGGTGGGAGCTCGTGAGCGTCAATATACTTTAAATAGTTTCCTAATTCGAGGCCGCCCATGCTGGCTAGCGGGCGTTGTTGATATAAAGCATTCCACCAATAAGTGCCGAGAGCACTCTTGATATCCATTAGTGCTTCCATATCATACCGTTCTGGCCACAAGGGCTCGCCCACTGCACGCCCTAATGGATCGTTTTCGTATGCAAGTGCTGGGAGATTAATAACTAGCCACTTACCAGGCATTTCGTTAGTAAGATGTGCAATCATGTCGTCACAATCCCATCTCGTCGCAAGAACAATAACACTTGCACCAGGATTTAAGCGAGTATAAGCTGTAGATTTAAACCATTCCCAATCCTTATCACGCTGTGCCTTACTTAAGGCTGCTTCCGCATTCTTGGTGTAATCGTCGATAAGAAGCAAATCAGCATCTCGGCCAGTAATAACACCACCAATACCAGCAGCTGTATATCCTCCGCCCTGAACTGTAAGGAATCTGTCAATCTTGAGTTTGTCGCTTCTAAGGCGCACATTAAAAAGAGGTTGTAACATGGGATCCATCAATGCTGTACGAACCTTCAAAGAAAAGTCGGTAGCAAGATCCAACCCATATGACAATCCCATTACATATTTGTCAGGAAACCAATCCAGGAACCATAAAGGTGTGTTAACTGAAAGGAATTCACTTTTACCGTGGCGTGGGGGAACCGTAACAATAATCCGCGCACGCCCACGCATGATTGCTGTTGCGACAATGGTCGAGATATAAACTAAATGCTTTGCCGGGATCCATCTACCTTGCGTAATCTTGACAGCCATAGTCGCGGGGGTTAATCGATAGCCTATCCGCGTTAGTGTCTGGAGATCTACATTTGTATTAAGGTTGTGCATTTATTCCAAGTGATTTTTGATATATAAATAATGAGTAAAAGATTTATGACTTAAGCACAATCTTCCGGATGGAGCACCTACGTAGCCTCGGATTCTGGTGAGGATTCACCATCATCTGTATCCACTTCGTCAGTATCAACATCTGCAACTGCCGCGGGTGCTTGGTATGTAGCACCTTTAGCAAGATTTTCCGCCCCTGGGATTGCTGAGAGGTTAGTAATGGCCCAACATCTTTTGAATTCATCCCAGTCAACTGTGGGAAGCTTACTGAATGGTTTGTTTCTAACAACTCTGTATAAGCTAAGAGGACGTATATGATCAATATGATAGCCTTCATTCAGCGCATCACGTAGCTTCCTCTTTGGCCCTTCTCGTGTTTGCAAATCCGCACGGAGATGTTTAACCAATACCGCGATTCTATATCCAAGATGGAACTCCAAATCCTTAGTAAATGTTTCAGGTGCAGCGCTGCCCAATTGGTCAAGACACCTTGTAGCAATATGATGGCGGAGTCTGGCCGTTGTATTCTTCTTTTGTGCTGCTTTGTTGCGTTCGTTCTTGCAGGAGTAACAAATACTTTGGCGGCCGTCGGAACTATTATGAGTGCCAAAGCATTCCGTCTTGAGTTTCCATTCACGACACTTAATGCAACGTTTGTATAGCTTCTTATCGATTCCACTTTTGGCGTTCGTGCTGGCAATAACTGGCATTATCATAATTGTGGCCTCTTATGTGAACTCATTTTAATAATCAACTCCTGCGCGAGATTTGTAAGTGTGGGATCACTCAATGTATTCGCAAGTAGCTGCTTATTGTCTGCATCAGTGCCTGCAACTACAGTATGTGTTTGTTGCTCTTGTGCAATAGTTCTATACATAACCTCCACGGAAGTACCCTCTTCCTGTGGTGTACCCTTTGGAGCTCCTGCGGGTAGCCCAGAACTCAGTCGTTGCATACCAGAAACAACCTTAAGCATATCGATCGCAACTTTGGGCGTCAACATATCCCAGAAGTCCTCTTCACTTTCAAAATATTGCATGAGCTGCGCGAAGAGGCGATTGCTCTTTATATAATGGTCATTCTGCAATTCAATTGCACGGACTTCCTGCATTTTGCGGAATTGTACTACACGGAACATATCAAATGCTTTCGCACGTTGCGGCCAGTAATTGTAGGTGAAATACTCTTGGAGTCTTTGCGCCTGCATGAGGACATTTTCAGTCCCTTCGCCTTGCGAGAGTGTAGCAGCAAGTGAATATAAAGAACGAGCACCACCAGCATCCATGACGCCTTTGATATCACCTGATGATGTATTGAGCTCACTCAATGGGGTATCAGCATCTTCTGGTGTAGCGTCATGTAAAGGCATCATTAAGTACTGCTGAAACGACGCAAACGCTTCAGGGGACTCAAAATCCAGTTGTTGCCAAAAAGCCGCTCCAGATGGTAATGTAGGGAACCCCTCTTGATATGCTATGGAGACAACTGCCACTTGTAACATGTGTGATGGGAAGCCAGCTACACAATGATTAGGTGTCACGGTTAGAGTCGCTTCATTGAGGGCTACACCCTCATCGGTAGCTGGTTGTAATGGCTGTTGTAATGGCTGTAATGAAATCATTTCAGTCCCCGCTTCTTGTGGTGCTGAGAGTATTGGGGCTGCTTGTGGGAGATGTGCCAATCCAATATGTGCAAGTGTTGATTGTTTAGCTTGCTCAACGTAGAAGGATCGTGTATTGAATTCGTGCCACGGTAACATGTCTGGGCGATAAATACCTAATGGGAGCCCATATTCGTTAAGTGGGATTTGTCCTGCGAGGAGTTTAAAAGCCTCCAACTGTGTTTGGGGCGTCAGCTGGTTATAATCCAGGACTTCTGGAGTTGTGTTGGCTCGCTGAGCGCTTGCTGCCCCATTTGATTTGGGTCTTCGCGTAATTGCCTTCTTTGGGTTTCTGCTTGCCACTTTGGAGCTCCTACGGTGCCCTACATTATTGCACCCATCCATTATAACATATAATAAGGTGTTCCTTCAACAATTATTAATGAATGCTGAATGACTTAGAGAACGCACAGGAGCTGATAGCATAGGCGTATAAGCCCGCTGAGAGGTATAATTGCTACGGGTGGGCCGAAGCCCGAAAGAGGCCAATTATGCTACGGGTGGTGTGGGGGTTGATCAAAAAACAAAACAAACAAATAAACCATCAAATAAAATAACTAAGTATACTAAAAGTCAACAAAAATATTTAGTAAATAACTAAATAAATAAGTAGGTAGTTAGGTACATTTGATATATAATATATATATTAAATAAGTTAATATAATTATTTAATAAACAATTACTTTTAATTTTAATTTTTGGAGAATAAAAAAATGTTATCTACTATACAAACAACTAACTTAACAAAACAAACCAACTTATCACAAAAAATCAGATACCTACATTCATTAAAACTCAAACCATCAATAATCATCAAAACACTCAACATTTCATATCAACACTACTACAACACAATACATAGACCATTAAAAACAGCAATACCATTTATTAAATAAATCAACATTTAATAAATAATAAATAAATAAAGTACACGGATGTACTTTATTTTTATTTGTTTAAAGTTTTATATGTAGGAAGGGGACCCCCCGGTAGTGAGGTTTCCAAGCGCTATGGGGGTAGAGCACTCCCTATAGGGACCCCACGCCATCAGGTGCTAGTAGGTGCCCAGGGCCAGTGATAGTGTGAGAGCGGTTGTATGGTATAGGATAAAGGGTATAGTATAGGATATAGTATAGGATAAAGGATATGGATAAGGTTAAGGTTAAGGTTAACATCGTGACCACCCTCCATCGAGGAAACCAGAAACACGATACAGCTATGGAGGTCTTAGGCGCACCCGGTATAGTGGAAGCCCAGAAACACTATACACCGCCCGCGCCCACTGAAAAGAGATCGGGTCTTAGGAGTAACCCGATCTAAGTTGTCACTACCTACAAATCTGTTAGGCGGCTTTCCTCCGTTTCATTTCGGAAGGATATACGATCCTCTTACCCGACAACTGAATCAGCCTTCGCGCCCATATTGCCCGCGTGCGGACGGAATGTATCTCCCAAGTTGCGTTCGTGATGTTTAACAGTATGTACATATATACCTCCTAAGGTATTATATTAATATAATATTATATTAATATATTATATATTATAATTGGCCTCCCTATTGAAAATATAGTGTAGTCCTTAAATATATTTCCACCCGCAAATTGAGTCCCTTTTTCTGTGGTGGTTTCGGGTGCCCACCCGGTAGGCAGACTTATACCGCGGATTCTGTATCTACCGCCGCTTCCTACTTATCTATTGCCCACGTATTCACGCCATTCTCTATGTCGTGTATGAAGGTACATATTATAATGACCTCCTCGGGTTCATAGTTACTCCATAACCCCTCAATACATTCCTTCATCGCTCGCAAGTACACAGGTGCTTCGGATTCCTCGCTCCTCAGTGTTTGTTGATACACCAGCACTCTACATACATTATGTAGGTAGATCGCGTCCTCCAAACTGACATCGAACTCCTTCGCTACCATTTCGAACGCCATATCCACTATCCGACCTACTTCCATAACCTCCTCTCCATCGATCAACATCTCTACCATACTAACTACTTTGGGTGATAGGTTATTCATTCCGCACCTCCTAATTAATATTAATATAAATATAAAATTATATTTATATATTATATATTATATATGGGGTCCCATATATAAATATAGTGCGGACTTTAAATATTGTACCATGGGGGTTTATGTGGCCACCCCGGTAGGAGTTTTATTTAAGGACCACACTATATTTTATATGTGGAGGTATTATATAATTATAATATATAAATATAATTTTATATTTATATTAACCTACACAGGAGTACTATAATGAAGGTAGAGTACGAGATAGATAATCGTGGGCTGGAGTGCACTGAACTACACGCCGATAAGGCGTATGGTATTGAAGTGGGGAGTATCACGATGGAAGTCAATCCATGGGAGTTGGTAGAGAACGCACTCGCGAACGCGGGATATCCTGAAGGTATAGGGGAATTCCTGGAAGAGTACTTCTCCACATCCCTCGAAGAGGAGGATGATAGCGTAAGGGAGAACGACACCAAACGGGGGCGCCTGGAAGATCTGGCGATGTATATCACCCACACGCCAGCAACCTACTGGTAATAGAGAGTAGGTAGGGCTCATGAGGTAACGAAGAGTTACGGCCCGTAGGGGTACTCGATTATGTGGGACCACCATCTCTTACTACCTTGTGGGTACGTGGGCTAAGGCGCGCCCTAGGAGGCTGCTGCCCTCTCGAGTGTTATATTTTAGTGGACCACTCTGGTTGGGAGCTTAATCCCCAACATCTCTGCGACAGCACCATTGAACTCCGCGATCCGTGCCATCGCTTGTTCGTACGTCCCTATTGACCACACTATTGCTACCTCACTAATGGGGACGGTTATGATCCTCTCTGCTGTACCCCCAATGCTGCAGTGGATTGATACCTCACCCGTGAGGGGATTGACATCCGTCACTATGATACCTTCCCCACTTCTTGTGCGCACCATCATACCGCGCTGCACCGCGTCAATTGGAGGGTTGTGGATCTCTGCCCTCCCATCCGCTCTGCGTACTATACGTGTGTTGTGGTCTGTCATTTTGTCACCTCCTATTTATTAAAATTATATTATAATGCAACCCTATATTAAAAGATAGTATCACCCTTATAATATTTTACCTCGGTGGTCCTATAGGGCCACCCCTACAACGCGGTAAAGAGGTGGGCACGCCAAGGGAGCTAAATTATTTTAGGACCCATCTATCTTTTATATAGAGGCCCGCAATATAATATAATATATAAATATATTTAATTATATATTTATATAAACCAACCGACAAACAATATACCGAGGAGGTATAAAATGAACGCCAAGACCAACAAACAAGCCGCAGTAGCAACCGCAACCGTAGCCACCACCGAAGTGTCCAAGGCCGAACCAACCAAAACGCCGTTCACGAAGGATGTGATGGATGGGCTGGCGAAACAGACCAACAAATCGCAGAAGATCCGTTACCTGGTTAGCCAGGGTATCAAGGATGGGCCGATCGCGCGGTACCTGGGCTGCTCACACCAACAGGTCAACAACACCCGGCACCGTCCATTGAGCGTGGGCTACGCGCCATTCATCAACTAGTAGGTAGCAACACAACCTACGAAGGAGGGCTTAACCGCCCTCTTTTTATGAATGTAGGAGGACCTCCATAGCGGGTTGGTGTTTTGAGGGCCTATATGGCACGCCCGGTAGTTCGATAACGATTGCACGTTAGTTGGGTGCTCACCTTTTCAACTAAACTAGGCGGGCGAGCAGACGCTAAGAGCTCCTGTTGGGTTGGGTGCTAGACAGCTTACGAGGGTCCAATCTACATCTGTATCTGCATTGCCGTTTGGTTTGATACAGTTGACTGTTCGGGCGTATTCCATTGTAGTTTTACTGTGTGAGAGTGTTTACGATTTCTTCTGTATTATATATATATTCGCTCAATGTTATGAATTCCTCTATTCACCCTCCCTGACCTACCATTACATTCCTTTCTATCTCTATACTTTACAGAATTCACTCTAAACAAAGTAAAAAAATAAAATATATAAATAAACCAATCACTTAACTCTCACCCACCTACGCCGCCATTATAAAAGCACCCCCCTCAATATCAACAACCTACCACTGATTTAAAACGAACGCCCGTACGTAGGAACTCCAAGCACTCCACCGAATTTTTACGATTGCCTCAAACGCAACTAAAAAACTGGCTAACACCACCTATTAAAGGAATCCTATAAATGTGCGTACGAACATTCGTACATTTATTTTGTGGCCCCACCTTTTATTTGCCCATTGTTCTACTATATAATAGCTCTATATATTTATACTTCCTATAAATATAAACCGCGGCATCCTAACAATATAAGGTGTCGCACAACTACAACCGTAATTGGAGATCAAAATGAAAACGAATACGCAACCAAAACCCACAACTGCAACCGCACCGCAAACCGGAAACCCGAAGGCGCCCGTGAAAACGAAAGCACCAACGAATTCTCCTGTAACCACAACCACAACCGAAACGCCAAAAGCGAAAGGCCGTGCAAAGGTGGAATTAACATCCGAACAGAAGGCGAAGATGACAGCGTTAACCAAAGACGACACCAGTACGAGTGCGAAGATCCGCACGCTGATGAAAGCAAAGTACAGTCGTGGTGAAGTTGCCAGGTTTCTGAACGTCATATATCAGTTCGTGAACAACGTTTACGCGCGGATGGTTCAGCAGGAAGCAGACGCTGCCGAGAAGGCGAAGGCAACCCCTGCAGCTTCCAAGAGCACCAAAACGGCGTCGTAATTCCATAATACGGCCGACAACGGAGAGGGAGATAGCTCAAAACATTGAGCTATCTCCAATCCTTAGCAACCACAAGAATTAGGAGGCGTTTATGATAACAGCCAGACAAAGTGCCGAAGTAAGAGTGAAATACAAATTGATGGAAATAATATCCAGCTTGAAGGATATTGAATCCTCCATTGTATTCGAGCCCAAGGATGTAGTAAGAATCCGTCGTATTGCTGATGATGTTGCTGACGTATTTAATGAAATTCCTGCATCCCTTAAATCTGGTAACCCCCACAAGTAGGAGAGCTAACATGCTTACCATTACAACCGGAGGCTGCATACGCTTCGCTCGGCGGGTGATATTGTGTGGCATAATGGCTTGGGGCATATGTGGCATGCCCGTAAGTACTGTGAGTAGAATTATTTTATGGAACACACTATATTTGCCTAGATGTCTTATATTATAATAATATATGCATAAAATAATGCATACCATACAAAAGCCAAACATACCAATAGGAGGTATACCATGTCACAGTTCACGCAAGCTAACAACAACTTAAGTCAAGCGTGCAGTTTGATATATTGTCACGAACGTGATCTTAACGAAGCAATTAATGACGTTTATGCATTTGGGGGTGATGGCGAAATTGTACAACAGGTAGCCAATTCAGCCGATCATGAATTGGCGGGCGCCATCCACAATTTAGGATTTGATAGTATCACAACAGTGCGTGAGCAGGCAGTACATCGTACAACGCACAAATTCGTATATTTTAACCTATAGGAGGCTCCGGCCATGATTAAGACAAGACGCATCCAAGTGATAATGGAAATTCGACACGACATCGACAACGACGAAATACATAACACCTTATGTGATATGATTAGTGAACCTGTGAACGAAGGAGCCGCTTGGTTCGTTGATATTGGTGTCCCCACTGATATACCCACAAATTGGGACCTCCTATTACGCGCTGCTGCGACACATGGCAAGAGCGCACAAGATGTTTTGGCGTTCATAATAAAGGAAGAAATAAGTCGTAAGATGTGTTTATCCCCAGCTGTGTGGGCTTCAGAGATTGCTTCAGCAGGCGGGGTGCATATCACGGCGTGGAGTATGATCGAGAAGGTAAATAAAATGAGCGACACGGATTTTCAGGAGACGCTGGCTCACTATATAGATATTGTGTAGAGGCGTAGATACAATGACACAACCACAAATAAATAGTTTCTACGGGATGAATAGGTTCTTAAGTAACTTTTATCCCGCTGTGATAATCTATGATGGGATTACTTATCCAACAGTAGAGCACGCATATCAGGCGTCTAAAACGTTGAATATGTCTGTACGTAGGGATATATCACAGCTGCCAACACCTGGAGGTGCAAAGCGAGCCGGCAGACGTTTAATTCTACGGCCGGGTTGGGATGATATGAAAATTGGAGTAATGGATATCATCCTCCATAGGAAGTTTGAAATCCCACACCTGCGACAATCCCTTCTTGATACGGGCAATGCATATCTGATTGAAGGTAATACTTGGGGTGATACTTATTGGGGAGTATGCAACGAACGCGGACAAAATCATTTGGGTAAGTTGTTAATGAAAATAAGGGCCGAATTGGCTCAGGAGGTATAATATGGGCATGAATATGCAACAGAACCAACAATCGGAACCACGACACGAACAGTGCACTGTGTGTGGGAATGACAGTTATTACGAACGTCACTGCGCAGCAAGCGTGTGTGATACTTGTGGGCACCATAATGGTTTAGCGCGTTGTTATTGTGGGTGGGCTGCTGATGGTGGAAATGGATACGAACAACTTGTGGCCGCAGGCGAAACAATTGAACCTGATCCCGAAGATGCCGATCCGAATGAAGTCTACAATTGGGAGGAACGACAATGAGCAAGCAGAAACAACATGTTCTAAAACTGGATGTAGCCATAATTGAAATACCTGCATTCGTGGCGGATCTTGTATGTAAGGCGGCTCGCGCAGAGATAACACGTCAATGCAATATATTAATTTGTGGTCCTACAAAAGAGATTGGGCACCGCACAGACCAAAAGACTCTGCTAAGTAATTGGTTTGAACACTGCCGTATTCATAACAAGCAAGTTGAAGCTGTCGAGTATATCGAACATAAGTTTTCACGTGTAAGTGATTACGGAAGGCTTGATACAGACGAGTGGGTGCTATTAAACACAATCCCCAATCTTGACTGACATCATAAGGATGACATTTGTAGTACCTCCTACTTTGCCCCGAAACTTGGGGCAACCTTTTTGGTTCCAACTGCCCACAAGTGTGTTCCTATGTGGCATCCCCGATACTACAACAACGGAGCTAAATTATTTTTATTGCCGCCTCTTTATTTGCCCCTATGGTTTATAATATAATATTATATGAACAAAAATATGCACAACAGTATACAAATATAATCGGAGGTACTTATGAAAGGCAAGACGCGTAGGTTGATACAGAAGGCTAGCTACGGAATAGGATTCGCATTCCGTCAAGGCGATATTAAAAAGTTACAGGTACGTAATGAAGCGAAGGCGGAGTTACAGCGCCGAGCAGCTTCAGGGAAGGATCCAACAGCGAAGTCATTTATACAGGGTTGCAGGAGTTAATAACAATACATCCGTAGGAGGATAATATGCACCCATTCTTAATATGTACAATGTTGGAACTGAAATCACCGATACATGAGGTTCCTCGAGGCTTCCGGTTGGTAGCAGCAATTCCCAATATGGCAGCAGTCGTTCCGTTCAAAGTTGGGGGGCCACGATGTCCATCATTTAAAAAGCCTTATCTTGTAGCAATTGTGGGGGACTTCCCAAAAGTAGAGCAGGCAATCGCAATGCAAAAGCGATTCGAGCTGGGCCTAAAACATCACCCAATCGTTCGTGCACAACGTGTCAAGTGGGTTGAATCAGGCAAAGCGGTTGATAATGAATTCAATCTTCTGACTAAGGAGGAGGTGGAACGTGTTAGATCATACAGCTAATAACGTTAAGCACGATATAATGTGTGGCGGCGCAGATGTCCTCTGGCTTGAATTCAAAACGGCGGCAGCAGTGCCAGCCCCATTCATACCATTCCGGATTGGGGGTCTAATATATTATACACCTCTTGTCATTGGCTGCCACGCACTAATTATTCGCATAAGCGGATTTGTATTCAATCCATTCGAGACGCCACATGATGAAGAATAGTCGTCAATTTGATGAAGAAGATGTACTGACTTTAATGATGCTGGATGGATTTGACCCTTATGAAGTCATTGCAAATGCAAATGGGTATGCCGTCGCAATTACAGGCAATGCATCACCCACCGCCGTTAATAAAGTAAAACGAATTGCCCGGCGACTCATAAAACGCGCATACAAAGAGGCGGAGGTTGGCGAGGTGAAAGACACAATCGAGTTACCAGAGCAACTGACCCCTGTGAAGTGCCAATGTGGCGCTCCCGTATGCAATACATACGGGTTTGAAGAAGGTATGTTTTATCAGGGCTGTGGGTTCAGGAAAGAGGTAGCTGAAGAAATCGCCCGCCGCTACAACGCACTGCCCAAAGTAAATGATATCATCTATGCAGTAGGAGCGCCTTTAGGAAGTGACAACTACTTTAAGATTCGTAACCTGTGTGTAGGAAAAACGCCATGAAAGAGATTACTTGGGAAGATTCACGCTGTGAGGATTATACTGACTATCAAGTTGTTGGCTGGCGTGATATAGATGGTTTATTCGAAGCTTTCGAACGTGAACTTAAATTAGTGAATAAGGACTTCGAACTGGAAGTTGTCTGTGATGGTTCCGACAATTATGTATTCCGTATAATAACCCAACCACCCACGAGCGTAGGAGACTCTAATGCCAAGAATAGTCCATAAAATATACGATACCCCAAAAGGGTTCAAGCACTCCGTTGCGGCCGAAGGTAAAGAGGGGCCTCGCGTGGGGTTTGAAACAATTGCACAGCTAGGTCATTACTGCGCAACAACCGAATACTGGGAGGGGGTACTACCACCCGTATTCAGGATTGAAATCATAGAAGCTGGCGTACACCATCAATCAACTCCACATCCGGAGGATGTATGAGCACTGGTGACACAGATGTAGATGCAGACGTATTATATGAATGCCCTGACTGCAAAAAGATCACTCTTACACCATATCAAAGGCAGAATGGTTATCATTGCGATGCGTGCACTCGCGAAGCCGACCCGGAAGGGTATCGAAACGAAGTCATGGGTTTTAACGATCAATCTGATTACTACATAACAGAAGAGGAATTTAAAGATCGTGTTCTGGAACTTCTGGTCATGAACAATGCGGATGGTGTAAAAATGTGATAAACCTAGATTTATGTGTGGCCCCTTATCACCCATGCACAACAACCACC
>Ga0209002_10000227_pt1 | contig 42752 bp, 45 predicted proteins | sample Rifsed16ft2_FD_184010 | JGI IMG/M metagenome (GOLD analysis project Ga0209002, IMG submission 184010) | Soil microbial communities from Rifle, Colorado, USA - sediment 16ft 2 (version 2) | ecosystem: Environmental > Terrestrial > Deep subsurface > Rock core/Sediment | place: Rifle, Colorado...
TGACCTCTTGAGGATAAAGTTCCTTATATCAGAGAAGTTTACATAAAGAAAGAAGAGGACGAGCAGAAGCCCCACCCAGAGGAAAACAGCAGCAGTTATACTAAGGGTTGACTGAATGGCATATATAATACCGCCAGCAAAAATCAGGATTAAACCGATAATACCGAGTATATAAGTAATCGTTTTCATATCATCCTCTCCATCTCTTTGACTCCAATGACCTCATATTCAGGAAGATGCAGAAGAGAGTAAATAATAAATAATACATGATATCCTCTGTATCAAGGACACCTTTTGCGAAATTGTAGAGGTGAGGCGTAAAAGACAGATATTTTAAAATACCTCCTATGGTCTCACTGGCAAAACCCGCCGAATAGCCCATCATGAAGAATATAAGCAGAAAGCCAAAGGATACAACGGCAGCCACAATCTGGTTCTCAGTAACGGATGAGGCAAATATCCCAAGTGATATAAACGCTGCCCCCATTAAAAACAGCCCCACATAGCCGCTTAATACAACACCCATCTCAGGCTCACCAAACAATTCTATGAGAAATATACATGGCAGGGTGAGGAGAATCATTATAGTAAATATCCCCATACAACCGGCAAATTTACCAAGTATAACCTCAGAGTCTTTTACAGGGTATGTCAGCAGGAGTTCTATCGTTCCACTCTTCTTCTCTTCAGAAAATATCCTCATTGTAAGCATTGGCAGCATTATGAGCATGAAGAGGCTTATATTGGCAAAGAACGGCCTGACAACCATCTCTGTTATATTTAACTGATTATACTGCTGCGCCATTATGGGATTGGTCATTACCTGGAAACTGATGGTGCTGAATGTGGCAAATATAGTATAAAAGAAATACCCTGAGATTATAAGAAATATGGTGATAACGACAAAGGCGATTGGTGAATTAAAATATGACCTGAGTTCTTTTTGAAATATAAGATAAAAATTTTTCATTATTAATAATAACTATTAACTGACAACTGACAACTAAGTTATAGATTGTAAGTTGCAAGTTATCAGTGTATCTTCTCTTCTGTTACAAGCTTAATAAATATATCCTCAAGACTCATCCCTATAGGACGCATCTCATATAATGCCCAATTTTTTCTGACAATGACAGGAGCTATATCTTTACCGCCATCTGAATCTTTCTTAAATTCCACCAGATAGGAATTAATCCCGTCTGCCCCGCTCTCTTTAACTGCAACCCTTGATACAGTATTTATTTTTCCAATCTCCGATAGGACCTCTTGTTCCGGACCGTCAATCCTCACTATAAACTGCTGTGATTTCTGAAGCTGGGCAGTAAGGTTTTGTGGTGTATCTACTGCCACCAGCCTTCCTTCATTTATTATTATGACCCTCTGACAGGTCATACTAACCTCTGGCAGGATATGTGTGCTTAATATAACTGTCCTTTTGCCGCCAAGTCCCTTTATAAGACTCCTTATCTCTATAATCTGCTTTGGGTCAAGTCCAATAGTCGGTTCATCAAGGATAAGAACTTCCGGGTCATTTATAAGTGCCTGTGCCAACCCAACCCTCTGTCTGTAACCCTTGGAAAGTTCAGCAATATATTTCTTTGCCACTGCATTTAAACCGCAGTCATCCATCACCTGAGCTACCCTTCTCTTTATATCCCTCCTGTCAACACCTTTTAACCCCCCAACAAATTCAAGATAAACCGGCACCTGCATATCAGTGTAAAGGGGAACACTCTCTGGAAGATACCCTATCCTTTTTCTAACCTCAAGGGAATCCTCAAAGACATCAAAACCCGCAACCCTCGCCTTTCCGCTTGTTGCAGGCATAAAGCAGGTGATAATCCTCATAGTGGTTGTCTTGCCGGCACCATTCGGACCAAGAAATCCAAGGATTTCACCCTTCTCTACAGTAAAGGTGACATCATTAATTCCCCTCGCATTGCCATATTTTTTTGTAAGATTTTCTACTTCTATCATATAAGAACAAAGACCTAATGAAACCACAGATGGACACAGATTAACACAGATAAAAACTTTTTTTCTTTATTCTATCAGTGTTCATCTGTGTTTACCTGTGGTTAATTTTATAATTTCCTATATAAAAATAAAAAATACCCATAAACTGGGTATTAAATTTACTATAATATATATTCTTAACTTAGTCAATAGGTACAAACAAAAAAAGAACGACCACCTGAACGCTTATTTGCTTCCAGGTGGTCGTTTTTTTAATTAACCAGTACTACTTACTTATCAGTCTCCTTTACAGAAGTCCTTGTAAACTCACTATCACCAATCCTTGCAGATTCATCCTTTGCGCTACCCTTTGTCCTCACTCCTACCAGCCTGCTTGCCAATCTGCCGCCGCCAGGAGAACTATACCCTCCAGCCATTCCTGAGCCTCTTCCACCCATTGTGCCCTCAAGTTCAAGCTGTTCATTGAGGTCTTTAAATTCAGAACTATCCTTTGCATTGGCTGCTGTAACATTGCCCTCTTCTGATTTTGCATTATATGTTGGTTTTGCAATGGATCGCATGAATGCTACTACATTCCAGATGTCCTGATCCTGAAGGACATTGCCCCATGCAGGCATTGCCTCTGAAAGGTTCCTTGCAGGACCACCACCCTTTATAACTGCAAAGATCTCAAGATTACTGACATGGTTCATATATTTTCCATTGGTCTGGTTCCTTGGCCTTGGGTCTAACATTGCTGCTGTAGGACCATCTCCCTTTCCGCTCCATCCATGGCAGTGAACACAGAAAAAGCTGAACCAGTGGGCACCCTGTGCAGGGTCAGCACCTGCAACAGTGGTTTCTCCTGTTGCTGATTCCGGTCTTGTCAGGCTGTTCCATTGATTTACCCATTCGTTATAATCACCACCCAATGTTGATGCTCCTTTTACCTTTCTATCCCATGCCTCTGTAACTCCTGTCTCTTTTGCCCAACCAGAACGAGATTCGCCCACTTTACTTAAGTCCTTACTCTTGGCAGTCCATTTAGTTGCCCATCTCTTGTTAATCTGACCTACCAATGGATTGTTCTTTGCACTTTCTGTCCCTTCAACTGTAGACGCCATCTTACCAATACCTGTTAGATAATCAAAACCTGTTACACCGTAAACGGACTTACCTGACCCTTTTACAGTTGTCTTTGTCTCAAAGGACTCAACATTTGCCTCATCAGCCTCTCTTCCGTAACTCTCTCTCGCCTTTTCCAATGCTGCATCAGACTGATCCCCTTCTTTCTTAGCCTTTTCCAACTCTTCTTTAGATATCTTTGCTGCGAATGCCTTTGTAGAGATAGCCGTTTCCACAGAGACGCTGATTGTAAAAATTGCTATTAACAACATTATCCATTTCCCTTTGCCCATATTTTTTATCCTCCTCTTCAAATAATTTCCCCCAACCTAATTAACTAAAACATCCTCATTTAACAACTAACTAACCAACATTCACCTCCTTTCTATTTGAATTTTTATATTATGACAACCTTAATTATTGTATAATTCAACATTAAGTGGAATAATTGCAATCCTTATACCACAATACTTACTATATAAAGCCATTTTTCTATTTGAAAAATCAACTATATACTTACTTACAAAACCAAAGAGCACCTTTTTGCTTGAACATTTTATTTATATGCTATATTTCATTCAAACAAAATGTTCAATACTTTGACGGTATTTTAAATCTATCCCGCCTTTTGAAATTTGTTATTAGTAAAATTTTATAGCTCTGCCAATGAGTGGTAATACTATCCACACTCAAAATAAAAGTCAAGTTATTTTTTCTGATATTTTTTCTGATATTTTTTCCACTGATTTAATGTCATATTTTCTTATCTTCCTCTCCAATCTTGGCCTTGTTATTCCAAGAATTTCACAAGCCTTCCCCTTATGCCAGTTTGTAAAATTCAACACCTTCGCTATGTGTATCTTCTCAATGTCATTTAACGAATCATCTTTTATTTCATGCCCACGCACTCCATTAGCATCCACCACTAATTTATGTTCTATTGGTTTGCCTGTATCCCCCTTTAAAAACAGGGTAAAATGCTCTTCGCCGAGCCTATCCTCTCTTGAAAGAAGAATAGCCCTTGTAATTACATTTTCAAGCTCCCTGACATTTCCAACCCACGGATTATTCAGTAAAAGTTCAAGTGCCTTATTTGATATTTTCCTCACATTTCTACTAAGGTCATTATTCACTTTGTTAATCATATATTCCACAAGCAACGGTATATCTTCCTTTCTCTCCCTCAACGGGGGGACATCAATAGTTACCACCTTCAGCCTGTAATAAAGGTCTTCCCTGAATTTTCCCTGTTTCACCAGATTATCAAGTTTTTTATTCGTGGCTGTTATGACCCTCACATTTGTCTTTATCTTCTCCTTCCCCCCCACCCTCTCAAACTCCCTCTCCTGCAGGACTCTTAGAAGTTTTGTCTGTAGATTTAAACTCATCTCTCCAATCTCATCCATGAAAAGCGTGCCGTTATTGGCAAGTGTAAATTTTCCGTCTTTACGGTATAAAGCCCCTGTAAACGCCCCCTTTTCATGCCCGAAAAGCTCGCTCTCAAGGAGTGTCTCTACAAGGGCGGAACAATTGATGGATATAAACGGATACCCCTTATACGGACTATTAAAATGGATAGCCTTCGCTATTAACTCCTTCCCTGTCCCGCTCTCCCCTTCAATCAGGACAGTTGTCCTGCTCTGAGAGACAACACCGATTGTCTTGAATATCTCTTTCATAATCTTGCTCTTTCCGATTATCTTCCCCTCGCCAACATTCATCTTCGGTATCTTTATGGTCTCTTCCCTTTCCCCTGTAAGTATCTTAAGGCTCCTCACTGCATTATCCACTGCCCTGTCCAATTCATCTATGCTTATGGGCTTATGGATATACTCAAAAGCCCCTTCCTGCATAGCCTTTATTGTAGTCTCCATATCCTGAAATGCTGTAATCATGATTATATATTTATTATTGTCTATAGATTTAAGCTGCCTTAAAACCTCAATCCCATCTGTATCAGGAAGCCTTATATCAAGTATGACAATCTGGGGTTCATTCTCGCTTACCATCTTTATCCCCTCACCACCTGTATGTGCAAAACTGACATCGTATCCGTTTCTCTTTAGATGGAGCTCCAATGTCTTACAGATAGACTCATCATCATCTATGATAATAATTTTATTCATATCCTCATCCATCTTTTTTCTCCTTTATAGAAAAGCAAACTACATACCAAATTTAATATATAAGAAAAATAACATCTTTGGGAATAAAAACAAATAATTATTTGTTTAAATATTTAAACGAGTTAATTAGTCTTTTTCCCTCCTTCCCTCAACAAGTTGCTGCCTCTCCTTAAATAAGGGGAGGGGCAGCAGCTAAATAATCTGTTAAATTCACATATCATTCTGTTATAATATATCATAGTAAACAATAAGTCAGGTTTAAAGGGGGGTATAACATGAAAAAGAAAACTATAATTTTTATAAGTATATTTGTTGTAATCCTTGCAGGGTTCACACTGGTGATGGCTGTTCCCAATAGTATTGGCAAAAAGATAACCGAAGAGATAAAGGCAAGGGGGTATATGGAATACTCCCCTGATGATGCAAAGGCATTGGCTACAGAGAAATGCACGCAGTGCCATGACACGGAAAGGATTTTAAAATATTGCCACAGGTGCGGACCACCCTTTATAGCAGTAGTCCCGCACATGCGAAAATTCCTTGAAGAGTACAGGGCAAGGGAGCCTCACAAGAAATTTTTTGATATTACAGATTATCAGGCATCTGCTATTGTTCAGACATGGAATGCATGGGTTGGAAACTGGGAAGGGGATTTCAGAAAAGATGACCTGTTAAAACTGATTGGTAATAACAAAATTTTGATTGACCTCTCTAATACACCAATAGAAAAAAGGAAAATAGAATATGCCCTTAGAAAGAGCGGAACTAAAGTTAAAGGAACATACCAGAGTGAAGGACTTGGAGCAGAAAGTGGACACCTCCATTGAAAGAGGGGCACCAATAAGTGAATCATTTCAGATTAACAAAATTGTAATCCTTGTTGCTGTTGCCCTTGTTTTAAGGGGTATATTAAATTATACCCCTCCAATAACGCTCCTCAAGGTAGGAGATAAAGCCCCAAATTTTTCCCTAAAATTGGTAGATGGCAAAACATTCAACTTTTCCCCTAACCATGCCCATCATCACGAGGGTTCAGGCGGGGATGGGAAGCCAATGGTAATGTTTTTCTATGCAAACTGGTGCCCATGCTCCAATGCATCTGCACAATTTCTGAAACAGGCATCTGAAGAATTCAGCGGAGTTAACTTAATAGGCATAGGTATTCAGGATAATGAAACAGACCTGTCTAAATTTTTAGACAAGCATAAACTCAAATTCCCTGCAGGGTTTGACTTAAAACAGGAAGTCGCAAGGGGCTATGGAGTGGCAACGACTCCAACTACGATTTTTATCAATAAAGAAGGAAAGATAGATTCTATCTTTGTTGGTAAATTAAAAAAATATGAAGAAATCTCGGAAAGGATAGAAAAAATCAGAGGACAGAGAACAGAAAATCTGTCTTCTGACTTCTGACTTTTATGACTATTTTTGAAGCATATATAGGCGGTCTGCATAACTTCTTCTCTATTTGGTTTTTCTGTCTCTTTCAGGTGACACCATTTTTCTTGGCTTATATCATAGGGCTGACAATGATAGAAATCGGGGATAGAAAATGGGTAGAGGCGTTATCAGATATAATTACAGGGGGTATATTGTGTCTTATAGGATTTATGGCAGGTTATATAATTTTGGGTGCTTCTGCTACATCCATCAGTAATATAATTTTCGGATATTTAACTATCTTAAATCAATTTGGCGGTGTATTTCTCTTGTTAATGGGTCTTTACTTTATCGGACTATTTCGTATAGCTGAAGACAAAGGGAAATACTATAGGAGATTTGGCGGGCTTTTAATTGGATTTTCCTTTGCAATGGCGTATCAACCCTGTGTAACACCAACCCTGACATCTATTTACAACCTTACCAAGTCATCTGAAACAGTATATAGGGGGACAGTGATGCTCAGTTTTTATTCTCTCGGCATCTCCACTGCATTTAGTATTGCAGGACTTACAATTTCAAAAACCTTATCTGTTGACGGCTTAAAAAATATTAGAAATATAGTCCAGCGTATCAGCGGCGGGCTACTTATCACCATGTCAATCCTGATATTGGCAAACTGGATGACAATATATAAAAGTTACCTTGTGGGGTGGTTATTACATGAACACTGAAGACAGAAGACAGAAGACAGAAGACAGAGGACAGAAGAGAGTGGTCAGTGGTCAGTGGTCAGCAATCAGTGGTTTTTTATTTTTACTGGTCACTTGTCACTTGTCACTCGTCACTGTTTCTAATGCTTCTGACCTTAAAATAGGTAGAATGAAGGTTTCAATAATGCCTGAATATGAATCATCTGATGTCCTTGTGGTATATGAAGGGAAATTTGCCGATAAAGATGCCTTTCCAAATCAGGTGACATTTACATTGCCAAAGGGTGTAACAAAACTAACAGATGTATGCAGCCTCTCTCCTGGGGGACAGCACTTTTGCCAGCTATATAATATTGTTAATAAGGGCGAATACAACGAGACATCCGTAAAGCTTCCATACGCCGATTTCTTCATAGATTTTAAATACTCTCCGTTTAATATAAAATCGGGCAGATTTCTTAGGGACTTTGAATATATTATAAAACTAATATACCCGATAGATACACTTGAGGTAAGCATTCAGGAGCCACTGAGGTCAACAGAATTTAAGCTTTCACCAGAGCCAATGAGCAAGGTCAATAAGAAGGATTTAAATTATTATAACTATACTTTCAAGGATATAAAAGGTGGACAGGATGTAAGATTTAAGATTAAATATGCTAAAGATGATACTATGCCTTCCGTAGATATAAAATTCTCTGCAATGTCAAAACAGGACTTGATTGAAAGGAGAAAAGGGATATGGCTGCTCGGTATAGGCATTGTAATATTAATTGCATTTGTAATTATACGCAGATTAAGAACAAAGATTGATTAGCCACAGACTCGCACAGACCAAAAACAAATAAAAAGATTAAGGAGAAATGGAGAAATTAGGAAAAAAAGAAAATGCCCCCTTTCTCCTAATTATTGTTTTTTTAATATTTTAGTCCGTGAAAGTCTGTGGCTAAATTTTATAATTTCATTAATTTCAAGATGAAAATAAAAATATTCCTTCTATCTTTATCAATTATAATTATCTTCTCTGTTATAAAATATGTCTTCTGGCCTTCTGCTGCTGCGGATACTGTGATGGGCATATCCCATAACATTGCCTGCCCGTGTGAATGCCCGATGGTCCTTGAAGACTGTCATATGAGCTGCGGAATGGAATGGAAGGATATGATAGGAAAAAGGCTGATGGCAGGTGCAGGCAAGGATGAGATTGAGGGATACTTTTTTAAGCGGTTTGGAAAAGAGTCAATGCTTACACCACTGCAGAGAATACATGGAAAATGGTATCAAATCACAAGGGGGGGCTATCCGATAAGTGATATAGCCCTTTTCATTGCCCTTGTCTTCGTATGGTCAGGTGTATTATATCTAATAATAACAGGGGTGCTGGATTTTTTAGAAAAAGGAAAAACAAAAACCTAATTAACCACAGATGAACACAGATTTACACAGAAAAATACTTAAAGCAAAATATTTTTTAGGTATAACTTTGACTTTTGCAATTTGCAATTTGCAATTTGCAATATCGGCAGAATCTCCCTTAACCCAGGAAGGGATGGTTCTGATACCTGCCGGTGAGTTTATAATGGGGAGTGATACTTCAGAAATAGAAGATACAGTCAAAAAGTTAGGCGGTAAGTCAAAGTGGTATTCTGATGAAGAACCTAAGAAGAAAATTAACCTTCCACCATTCTATATAGACATCCATGAGGTAACAAATGCTGACTATAAAAAATTTGACCCAAACCATAGTTTTCCATCAGACAGGGCAAGACACCCTGTAGTAAACATAAAATGGGATAAGTCAAATGAATACTGCAAATCTGCAGGAAAGAGACTCCCAACCGAGGAAGAGTGGGAAAAGGCTGCGAGGGGGACAGATGGAAGGATATATCCGTGGGGCAATGAATTTGATACATTAATGTGCAACTCATATGAATCTGGATTGGGCGGGAGTGCCAGGGTAGGACAGTTTGCACAGGAGACATCAGGTTCTATAACATTTGGAGGCACAACAGAGGTGGATAAATATAAAGAGGGTAAGAGTCCTTATGGTGTCCATGATATGGCAGGGAATGTTTGGGAATGGACAGATACATGGTATGACAAGGAAAAAGAGCTTAGGGTTATTAAAGGGGGCTCATGGTTAAGCCCGGCAGTCAGCACCCGAAGCGCTGTAAGACTCGGTGAAAGCCCTGATATGGAGTCTAATGATTACGGATTCAGATGTGTGATGGACTACAAAGAATAAAAACATAACTTAACCACAGATTTTCACAGATTTTTATTAATGAAATTATTTAAAAAAATTTCTATTGTTTTTCTTATAGCCACCTCCATTTCCATACCGGCAATCCTATTTGCAATCTCCGAAGGTTCTGGCATTAAGGATGATATTGATTATGTTTACAGTTTAACAAAGCTATTTATGTTCAAACACTCCATAATAAAAAATTTGAGCGAAAAAGAGGCGAGGGTATTGTATCAGCAAAAATGTTACCGCAAATGCCACGGGGATGAGGTTATAAAAATGGTCCTTCTCCCCCCTGCAGGGTGGATAGAGGTAGTGGACAGGATGAGGGCGGAAAAAGGGGTTGAGATGACCAGTAAAGAGGCAGATGTTATAACAAATTATTTAAAAGAAACCTATCCAGTCCCGCAGTCTAATCTGCCTTATAGAATAGTAAAACAGATTCAAAGGCTCTTATGGAGGAATGATATGGGATATGGAGATGTATATGCTGATATTACATACACCACATCCGAATACCTTAAATCTATAGGTGCACCTGACCTGATAAAAAAATATGATGTTGAAAATAACATAGTATTTATAATAAGTTTAAATGTTCATGACGGCAGGCTTGAGAATTATCCTCTGGATGAATTATCCTACCTGAGGGTAAATAATAAAGAATATCCTGCAAATAAAGGATGGGAGCTGAGGTTTGAGGCATGGGATAAGCATCACAGGGAGGGGATAGTAAAATTTAAAAAAGAGATACTCGATGATAAGGCAGAATATTTTGAGCTGATAATAAGAAATCTGGCTACAAAAGATGATAGAATATTCAGGTGGGATTTACCCATTGTATATCCGGAGGGAATATGAATAATAAAAGCTCAAAGTTCAAAATTCAAAGTTTAAAATTAATTCTTGCCTTTCTATTATTGATTATCATGCCGTTTAATTGTGATAGCAATAAATCAGCAGATATTTCACAGGAAGAAAAAAAATCTCAAGCCTCCGAACCAAAACCTGCACAGGATTTCACATTGAAGGACTTAAACGGCAATGATGTAAAGTTAAGCAGTTTTAAGGGGAAGGCGGTTATAATTAATTTCTGGGCAACATGGTGCCACCCCTGCAGAGAGGAGATACCCGACCTCCAGAAAGGTTATGATGAAAATAAGGATAATGGGCTTGTAATCCTCGGGGTCAACATAAAGGAAAATGAATCAAAGGTATCTAAATTTGCAAAGGATTATAAGATGACATACCCAATCTTACTGGATATTGACGGAACTACCAGCGATGCCTATAGGGTATTTGGAATACCAATGAGCTTCTTCATAGATAGAAACGGCCTTGTGAAAGACAGTTTCATAGGTATGCTGACAAAAGAGGAAATATCCAAAAAGTTAGCAATGATACTTTAAAAAGCCCCTTTCTTAAAAGGAGGTGATGGAGTTCACCTTTAACCGCCTTAATGGCTGATAACTCCTACAAATTTCAAAAAAGGGAGGTTAATCTTGAAGGCGGATTTTACCCCACTAATTGTTGGCTTATTAGTCTTTTTCTCAAGCCTTATTTCATTAAGAATTGGTATATCAGTAGCAATAATAGAGATTCTTTTAGGGGCTGTCTCTGGAAATCTGGGGCTTAAGACTGAAGAGTGGATGCTATATCTGGCAAACTTCGGCGGAATTATTTTAACCTTTTTGGCAGGTGCCGAGATTGACACACGATTAATGAGGGATAAATTTAAAGAGAGCTTTCTTATTGGTGCATTTTCCTTTTTAATTCCTTTTATCGGGGCATTCCTTTACACATACTATGTTATAGGCTGGAGCCTTCCTGCATCTTTGATTGTCGCTACCGCCCTATCAGAAACCTCTATCGCCGTAGTTTACTCAGTTCTTATAGAAACGAATCTTTCAAAAACAGAGATTGGCAAATTGATCATGGCATCTACCTTTATAACAAATATGTGGGTTGCACTTACATTGAGTGTCATATTTATAAAACCAAACTTATTTACATTCATCTTTATTATAATTTCCATATTTGTAATAATACTGGCAACCCGATTTTCCCATCAGGTCTTTGATAACCCGAAATTAAAAAACAAGGTAATTGAGCCTGAGATAAAATATATTTTTCTCCTGTTACTGATATTCATCTATTTCGCAAATTTAGGAGAGGGGCATGCAATACTGCCGGCATTCGTTTTGGGACTAATGATGTCAAAACATTTTACTGAGACATCCGGGACGAAGGTCGTAAAGAACAGGTTAAGAACTGTTTCCTTTGCAATTATCACCCCCCTCTTTTTCATTGTCGGGGGCTTAAAGGTCTCATTTCCATTGATTATGTCAGCTTTCGGGCTTTTCATTGCCTTTTTTGTAATAAAACAATTGATGAAATTTATTGGTGTTTACTTCCTTGCAAAGAGATATATTCCCAGTGGAAATATTTATACAACACTTTTAATGAGCACAGGCTTAACATTCGGGTTAATCGCAAGTGTATTCGGCTTAAATTCAGGTTTTATAAATCAGGTGCAGTATTCTGTTTTGACAGGTGTGCTTATTGCGAGTGCGGTGATTCCAACCTTCGTTGCACAGAAATGGTTTATGCCTCTTCACTCGGAAGATATCTTAGATTCGGAATAACAAAGACCTGATTTAAACCACTGAAGCACTGAAGACACTGAATTAAAATATTTATTTTTAACCGGTTTTTTCTGTGCCTTCAGTGTTTTCTGTGGTTTTATAATATCCTTTTGGAACTTTTTGATTTTGTTTGTTGTCTAATAAATAATGAGCCATGAGTGAAATATCCGGGGATATAGTCAATAAGGCAGCCAAAGGTGATATTAAAGCCTTTGAGTCCATATATAGAGAATATTTTGAATTTGTGGCTAATGTGGTGCTTCGTATTGTCAAGCATACCGACGATGCCGAAGATGTGGCACAGGAGGTCTTTATGACCATCTACAGGAACCTTAAAACCTTTCGCGGTGAATCAGCATTAAAAACATGGATTTACCGAATTGCTATCAATACCGCGATTAACCATGCAAAAAAGCTATCAAGAGAGTTCAGACAGATACTTGAGCATGGCAATGATAAAGCGGTTGCACATTCTCCTCCGGAGGATGAAGATGCAATCAAAAACCAGGAAAATAAAAAAATGATAGCCAGACTTTTAGATGCCCTGAATCCCGACCAGAGGGCATGTATCGTTCTTAGAAATCTTGAGGGCTTGAGTTATCAGGAGATCGCTGAAAATCTGAATATTCCCATTAACACAGTTCGCAGCCGCATTAAACGTGCAAGGGAAGCAATGATGTCATTAAGTATACCCCGTTACACCCTGTCCTGAAGTGCGGGGCATTCTGGGTGTAACGGGGTAAAGAGGTGGCTCAATATGAAATGTAAAGAAATACAGGAAGTTTTATTGACCGATTATTTAGACGGTATGATGAATGAACAAAACAGGAGGGAAGCAGAAGCTCATTTATCCTCTTGTGTTTACTGTAAAGAGTTTATGGAGATTGCCATGGAAAGCACGGTTGAGCCATTTAAAAATGCACCAAAACTATCCCTTTCCCATGAGAAGATCTGGCAGAGGATAAAAGAAGAGATTATTTCTGAAGAAAAAACAGCAGCCGGAGCAGGTTTTTTGTCTGAATTAGCTTCTTCATTTAAAAATATCTTTGCGGTCAGGATGGCTTTAGCATCAGCTATAGTTGCCGTTATCGTTGTGGCTGCAGTTGTGTTTCTTAATCCCGTCGGTCAAAATCAGACAGTCAAAAATACAACACCCGATGAGTCAATACAATATCTTGCCTCTATCATAGATGAGTTATCCAGTACAACAACAGAGGAAGAGGAAGGTTACGGAACGGAGATCGAGAAGTATTTTTTATGAGAGGGGAACTTTTTGCATTTTCTTTTGTCTAAAATGAGAAGAAAGCCATTTTTTTAATTGAAACTAAAATTAAGGAGGTGATTTTAAAATGATATACTATAACTTGTTAGAAAAAAACATGAGTACTTCTATGTCTTTTTTCGCATTATGGTAGGATTGCTCTTTTTTGAGCATGGGGCACAAAAACTGTTTGGGCTGTTTGGTGCAAAGGCATCGGTATCAATGTTTTCTCTAATGTGGTTTGTCGGAATAATCGAGTTTTTCGGCGGGCTTTTGATAGCTGCTGGACTATTGACCCGACTTGCTGCGTTTGCAAGCAGTATTGTAATGGCAGGTGCCTTCATCACCGCACATCTCCCCCATGGATGGATACCCATAATGAATAAAGGAGAGTTGGCATTGGTGTATTTTGCATCATTTATCTTCATTCTTGCAAAAGGGGGAGGGAAGGTAAGTTTAGAGAAAGTATGGATTAACAAGGAAATTTTTTAAAATTTATAGAGTTGTTTGTTTAAGTTTTTTTGATTTTTTTGTCAGGTAAATCTGTAGTCAATGCCCTTAAGTAAAAGGAGGTGAAATAAGGTGGAAATGAAATATATTCAAAACCATTTGCTCATGGCAGTGGTTATAGTAACTGCTGTTTTTGTCCTGCAGACAAAAGCTTTGGCTCACGGCCCACATGATGACGCCGACCCTGATCGCCATGCTATGATGGAAAAAAGGATGGAAAAGATTCAAGAGCAGCTTGGTCTAAGCGAGGAGCAGAGGGCAAAAATTAAAGAGCATCGCAAAAAGCACTTTGCCGAAACAAAGGAATTACACGAGCAAATTCGCGGAAAGATGGAAGAACTGCGTAAAGAACTGCAGAAAGCCGATTTTGACGAAGGCAAGGTTAGGGCGATACACAGCGATATCAAAACCCTGAGAATGAAAGAAGAAGAAAACCGTCTGGAAGGTATCATCGGGATGCGAAAGATTCTCACCCCTGAGCAGTACAAAAAGTTTACAGAGATGATGAAGGAGAGATTTAAGGGAAATCGTGATAAAGACATAAATAAATAGCCGCCTACACAAGGGCAGACCCTTTCATGATATGAAGAAATTACTTATTGTTATTGTAATTATATTGATAAGCGGCACAATTGCGTTTGTCTCATTCAAAGATAAAAATAATGAGCCAAAATTCAAAACCGACAAGGTCACGAGAGGGGATATTGAGGCAACTGTTACTGCCACAGGCACCGTAAATGCGGTAACCACAGTTTTAGTGGGAACTCAGGTATCAGGGACTATTAAAAACATTTATGTGGACTTCAACTCACCTGTTAAAAAGGGTCAGATAATAGCAGAGATAGACCCTGCACAATTCACAACCAAAGTGAGACATGCAGAGGCAAACCTTGAGTCTGCAAAGGCAAGTGTTGAGAATGCAAGGGCAAATATAGAAAACCTCAGGGCACGGCTTAATGCCTCAAAGGCAGATATAGACAAGGCACGGATTGCCGTAGCAGATGTCAGGATAAACCTTGACAGGATTAAAAGACTCTGGGAAGAAGGGCTTGCCAGCCAGAAGGATATGGATAGCAGTCAGTACAGTTACGACTCACAGGTTGCCCAGCTTAAGTCTCTGGAGGCAATGCACGATTCAAACATTGCCCAGTTAAATGCCGCAGAAGCCCAATATAAAACCTCTCTGGCACAGGTAAAGCAGAGCGAGGCAAGTCTTGATACAGTTAGGTTAGATTTAGAAGATACACGAATACTTGCACCTGTCAACGGCATAGTAGTTTCCCGTAATGTTGATGTCGGTCAGACCGTTGCTGCAAGCTTTCAGACTCCGACACTTTTTAATATTGCTCAGGACATGACAAAGATGCAGATATACAGCAATATCTCCGAAGCAGATATAGGTAAAATAAATGTCGGCCAGACTGTAGAATTTACGGTAGATGCTTATCCAGACACTATTTTTAAAGGCAATGTGTCAGAAATCAGGAATGCCCCTATAATTATCCAGAATGTAGTTACTTATGATGTAGTGGTTAAGGTAGATAATCCAGAACTCAAGCTTAAGCCAGGCATGACAGCAAATGTCTCAATAAGTGTATCCAATAGAAAAGATGTCCTCATAATACCCAATGCTTCGTTACGGTTCAAACCACCTGAGATGCAGGATAAAGTTACTGCAAGAGAAAAAAGCAGTGGTGTCTGGATAATTGAAGAAGGAAAACCGAAACGAATAAAGGTGATTACAGGTATAAGTGATGGAAATTATACAGAGATAGTCTCAGGGGATATAAGAGAAGGTCAGGAATTGATTGTAGAGTCACTTATAAAAGCCAAGGCACCACCTCAACCGAGAGGCCCAAGGATGTTCTGATATGAAAATTATTGAAACAGATGAGATTGCTAAAATCTATAAACTTGGCGATATCTCTGTCAATGCCTTAACATCCGTTTCACTCAATATAGAAAAAGGGGAATTTGTAGCGATAATGGGGCCTTCCGGTTCGGGCAAATCTACTTTTATGAATATCCTCGGATGCCTTGATAAACCTACAAGCGGCAGATACTTACTTGAGGATGCCGATGTCTCCGGACTTAAAAGAGATGACCTGGCAGTAATAAGAAATAAAAACATAGGTTTTGTTTTCCAGGGTTTTAATCTGCTTCCGAGGACATCCGCCATTGAAAATGTTGAATTGCCGATGCTATACAACGGTCTTTCAGTAAATGAAAGGAGGCAGAGGGCAGAAGCTGCCTTAAAGAAAGTAGGGCTTGCAGGCAGAGAAAATCATCACCCAAACCAGCTTTCAGGAGGTCAGCAGCAAAGGGTCGCCATAGCAAGGGCACTTGTAAACAATGCCCCTATAATCCTTGCGGACGAACCGACAGGTAACCTTGACACAAAGACCAGTGCCGAAATAATGGAGCTCTTTACAAAACTAAATACCGAAACAAATATTACAATAATACTTGTAACACACGAGCATGATATAGCCGCTTACAGCCGACGAATAATAAAATTTCTTGATGGGTATGTGGTAAGTGATGAGCCAAGAACAAAAACATGATTAACCACAAAGACACAAAGAACACAAAGGAAATAAAATAAAAGATTAAGGAGAAATGGGGAAATGGAGAATAAGGGAAGAAAAAAGAAACAAATATAAGGAAACCATGAATTCGTGAATTTATTAAAAATTTCTTAAATTTATGGATTCCTAATAAAATTAATGTTTTTTCTTCATCTTCTCCCTTTCTCCTTTCTTTTCTTTGTGCCCTTTGTGCCTTTGTGGTGAAAAGATTTTATAATTTTTATGATTAATATCCCTTCTACAATAAAAATCTCCTTCAGGTCTCTAAGAGTAAATAAGATGCGGTCTGGACTTACTATGCTGGGAATTGTTATCGGAGTTGCAGCTGTTATAACAATGCTTGCGGTAGGCACCGGGGCAAGCCAAAGGATAGAAGAGCAAATATCCAGTATGGGGAGTAATCTCCTCATGATATTGCCGGGGACCACAACAGCAGGAGGGGTTAGAATGGGCATGGGGTCTCAGCCGACACTATCCTTAGGCGATACAGAGGCAATACAGAAAGAGTGCCCTGCTGTATTGTATGTTGCCCCCATTCTTAGCGGAGTGGCACAGGTCGTCTATGGCAATCAAAACTGGTCAACAGGTGTAGTAGGCACAACTCCAAGCATGTTATATGTCAGGGATTGGCAATTAGAGCAAGGGAGGCCATTTACGGAAGAGGATGTCAGAAATGCCTCTAAGGTCTGTCTGCTGGGTCAAACGGTTATTGACAGCCTTTTTGGAAGTATAAATCCGGTGGGTCAGATTATACGAATAAAGAATGTCCCCTTCACTGTTATTGGGGTGCTTGAGAAAAAAGGGCAGTCACCTATGGGACAGGATCAGGACGACACTATATATATACCTGTGACAACAGCCCAGAAAAAGCTCTTTGGAACTGCATTTCCAGGGATGGTAAGACTCATTATGGTAAGGGCAAAGGGTATGGAAGATTTATATACTGCTGAAAAACAGATAACAGAATTATTAAGGCAAAAACACCGTATCGGACAAAAACAGGATGATGACTTTACTGTACGGAATCTTACACAGATGATGCAGGCTTCCGAGCAATCGGCAAAGGTCATGACTTTACTGCTTGGAGCAATTGCATCCGTTTCTCTCCTTGTTGGAGGAATCGGGATAATGAATATAATGCTCGTCTCGGTTACAGAAAGGATAAGGGAGATAGGCATACGAATGGCAGTCGGTGCCAAAACATGGGATATTAGGCTGCAATTTATTATAGAGGCACTTACATTGTCACTAATAGGTGGAGCCTTCGGGATTATCATAGGGATTTCCGGCTCCAAAGTGCTGTCAATGATTGCAGGCTGGCCTACAATAGTGTCACCGTTATCAATATCTCTCGCCTTCAGTTTTTCGGGAATAGTGGGGATATTCTTTGGATTCTACCCGGCATATAAGGCATCACTCCTTGACCCGATAGATGCACTGAGATATGAATGAGTTATACTATTTCTTATACTGACACTTACAGAGAGTTCTAATAAATTTTACGAGACCACGCATTTCATCATCTGAAAGCTGGCCATCAAACGGAGGCATTGCCTCACTGAAACCTGCCTTAGCACCGCCAAATTTTACTACATTAAAAATATCTTCATCCGTCTTTTGTGAGAAATACTCTGCACTGGTGTGGTCACGAGGCTCAACCCCCTCTTCTAAAGTCTCTGCCAAAGGACCATCCCCCTTCCCTGTCTCACCATGACATGGCGTGCAGTAGCCATAGTAGTTAGCTTTGGCATCTTCCTCCTGATACTGTTTAGACCCCTTTTTACCAACACGGGCTTTGGTATAATCTTTTTCAGCTTCCTGAGCTTCAGCTCTGTTGATTAAATAAATTGTCCCAACTGGAAAACAAATCAAAACTAAAACAATGATAAATTTCCGAAACAAATTCAAACTAAATGCCTTCATGATATTCCTCCTCTTATACCTGCATTTTATTTATAAAATAACTCTAATTGCCTGAAGAAAAAGCATGAGCCAAACCATTCACCTCCTTTCCCAAAAAATTTCTTTGTGCTATCATATAACAAAATTACTTTAATGGGAATAATTTTTATATATTTTTTGTTTAATAATACTGAGGGATTAGGTGAGGAAAAAAGAGTTTGAAGGGCTGGCACTGCCGCATATTGATTCCCTATACAATTTCGCCATTAAACTAACAAGAAATGAAGGTGATGCAGAGGATTTGGTTCAGGAGACATATTTAAGGGCTTACAAATTCTTTGATAAATACAAAAAAAACACCCACATAAAGGCATGGCTATTTAGTATATTGAGAAATACCTTTATAAATATTTACAGAAAAAAGAAAAAAGAGCCTGAAAAAGTAGATTTCCATAGTGTAGAGCAGTTTATTGACAAATTGACAGATAGAGACAATCTGCTATCTAAAGATGATATCTCCAATGATTTGACAAAAGAAACATTTGACAGTGAAATCAAATCAGCACTTGATGAATTGCCTGAAGATTTTAGAAGTGTGATATTATTATCTGATATAGAGGGTTTCTCTTATCAGGAAATATCAGATGTTTTAAAATGCCCTGTTGGAACGGTGATGTCAAGGCTTCACAGGGGCAGAAAGATGCTTTATAAAAACCTTTCTGAATACGCAAAGAAAATGGGATATTTATAAAAGGAGGAGTAAGGAGATTTTATGTTTTTTAAGAATGATTGTAAATCCATAAACAATTATATCAGCGCCCTGATAGACGGTGAATTAAAGGGCAAAAAAGCTGATAAGGTTAAAGACCATATTGAGGGGTGCAAGAGGTGCAGGCAGGAGTTTGAAATTGTAAGCGCATTAAAACCTATTGTAAAAAATGTAAAGACAGAGAAAGCCCCTCTTTATTTAAAGAGCAGGATAATCAACTCAATTGAAGAATCTGAGAAAAAATGGAGTTTTATAGATTTACTCCCTGTCTTTAACTTAAAGCATGTTTATACTGCCTCTACCGTAGCCGCACTTCTGCTGTTAGCAATTATCCCTCTTTATTATCTCTCTGCAAATGTCTCAGCCTCCACAATTGCCGTAAAGTCAGTAAACAATCATCTGAGTAATACAATTGTAGATATATTTGATGAGCAGATGCCTTCAAGCAGGACAGAGCTTGAGAGGATATTTGATGTGCAGGGGCTGTCATGGCAGGGTATAAGCTCACCAAAGGTAAATCTCCATTATCTAAAAGAGAGAAGGGTTGCATATATTGCATTTGAGAGAAAAGGACATAAATTATCCATTTTTATATTTGATGTAAACAATCTGAAGCTCCCTGAGGGAAGGATAATAAAAGAGGGGGAGAAGGAGATATATGTTGATACATATAAGGGATTCAATGTCCTCTTCTGGAAAGAGGGGAATGTCGGATACTCAATGGTCTCCGACCTTGCAGGGGCTGAAATGATTCACTTCCTGAAATATGGGGAGGGTTATATTAACCAGATTCAGAAGAATATTGAATTAGGGATACTCTTTGAATAGAGGGTAATATGCTATTGATTAGAATATTCTTAATTGGCTTAATTCTTTTATTGACAGGTAATGTTGCTTCTGCTGATAGAGGAGAGATTAAAAGGCTTGACATAAAATATACGGCAATTTTAAAGGAAATACCCCAAAATGCAAAGACTGTAGAAATCTGGCTGCCGTATCCACAATCGGACAGGTATCAGGAGGTCTATAATATAAAAGTAGATTCCCCCTCCCCTGCCACAGTCCATTATGAACCTGAATATGGAAACAGTTTTCTATACATAAATGTAAAAAATCCAAAAGAAAAAGAGATAAGGGTTACAATGAATTATCTTGCCGATAGATATGAGGCGATAAATAAAATTGAGCCCAATAAGGTTGGTGAATTAGATGGGGACATTACTCAGTATAGACTTTATCTTGAAGAGAATCAGTATAAGGCTATTAATAAAGATGTAAAAAAGATTGCACAGGAGTTGATGAAAGACAAAAAGACATACTATGAAAAGGTAAAGACAATCTATGATTATGTATATGACACCATGGAATATGATAAGACTGCCCCTGGGTTTGGAACAGGGGATGTAGGAAGGGCATGTACTGTAAAGAAGGGAAACTGTATAGACTTTCACTCCCTATTTTCTGCAGTTGCCTCAGCGGCAGGAATACCTGCAAGAGAAGTGTCAAACTTTGACCTCCCATTCGGTGAGGTGGCACCAAATTACTGCAAGGTTGGATTTCACTGCAGTGTAGAGGTTCTTCTCCCAAACTACGGCTGGATTCCTCTGGACATATCCCATGCAAAAAAGGGTCGTGGCACTAAAGAGTTCTACTTTGGCTCTCTTGATAATTTCAGACTTCAGATTGGACACGGAAGGAATGTCCTCCTATCACCGCCACAGAAGGGGCAAAGGCTCAATCTTGTTTCATCAGAGCCTTATGTTGAGATAGATGGCATCCCATATGAAAAGGTAGATAAGGATTTAGTTTACAAAGATAGGATTATAGTTGAGGCAAAAAAAGATTAAGAACAACCTTCCCCAAAAATACTCACCCCAAAAAAAATCTTTTAAAAACAAACGTCATAGGTTATACTCTCTTAGTATTTTTTGAAAGGGAGGAACTCAAAATCCGATTTAGGATTTTGGGTAAAATCGCAAAGTCGTCCGAAAGACAAGGCAAGAGGCAATTTTGCGACGCAACCGTATATGACTAATACGGTAAGGAGCAAAATTGACGATAACGTAGTATTTCAGGATGAATCTGCGATTTTAAATTCTGCTAAAACGGAATTTGGGAGAAACTACTAATGTCAAAAGAGGCAATTGATGTATTGATGGCTGAAAAGAGGGTATTCTCGCCTTCAAAGGAATTCAGTAAAAGAGCCTATATAAAAAGCATAGAGGAATATGAAGAGATATACAAGAGGTCTATAGATGACCCAGAAGGCTTCTGGTCTGAAATGGCAGAAAAACATATTACATGGTTTAAAAAATGGGATAAGGTTCTTGAGTGGAATTTTGAGAAACCTGATATAAAGTGGTTCATAGGCGGAAAACTGAATGTATCCTACAACTGTCTTGACAGATTCTTAAATACACCGATAAGAAACAAGGCAGCAATTATATGGGAGGGAGATGACGGCAGTTATAAGACATATACATATCAGCAGCTTTTTTATGAAGTAAATAGATTCGCAAATGTTCTTAAAAGATATGGTATCAAAAAAGGGGACAGGGTAACAATATATCTGCCGATGATACCAGAGCTTCCGATTGCTATGCTTGCATGTGCGAGGATAGGGGCGATTCACAGTGTTGTCTTCGGCGGATTCAGTCCACAATCACTTAAGAACAGAATTCAGGACTGCAAGTCAAAGCTTGTAATTACTGCTGATAGAGGAATCAGGAGTGGAAGGTTTGTCCCTCTTAAGGCAAATGTGGATGCAGCTCTTCAAGAATGTCCCACAGTAGAAATGGTTATAGTGGTAAAAAGAACCGATGGTGCTGTAGATATTGAGCCTGGCAGGGATTCGTGGTGGCATGAAGAGATTAATTCTACCGATATTGTAAACTACTGTGAGCCTGAACAGATGGATGCCGAAGACCCTTTATTCATTCTTTATACATCAGGCTCAACCGGAAAGCCAAAGGGTGTCCTCCACACAACAGGAGGATATTTACTTTTTACAAATCTCACATTTAAATGGATATTTGATTATCATGAAGAGGATATCCATTTTTGCACAGCAGACATAGGATGGGTTACAGGGCACAGTTATATCGTCTATGGTCCGTTAAGCAGTGGTGCTACAAGCCTCATGTTTGAAGGTATTCCAATATATCCCGACCCGGGAAGATTCTGGGATATTATTGATAAGCACAAGGTAAATATATTTTATACAGCACCTACTGCAATAAGGGCATTGATGAGAGAGGGTGAGGAGTGGGTTAATAAGCATGACCTATCTTCATTGAAAGTTCTCGGCACCGTAGGAGAGCCTATAAATCCCGAGGCATGGATGTGGTATCACACCCATGTTGGAAAGGGGAAACTCCCTATTGTTGATACATGGTGGCAGACAGAGACAGGCGGGATTTTAATAACTCCACTTCCCGGAGCAATGACTTTAAAACCGGGCTCAGCAAACAAACCATTTCCCGGAGTTGTGTCATCAATCTTAAAAGAGGACGGTTCACTGGCAGGAGTCAATGAAGGGGGATACCTTGTAATTGAAAAACCATGGCCCGGGATAATCAGGGGGACATACGGAGACCCTGAAAATAAACATGTAAAGGAAATCTACTTCTCAAAATTCCGCGGTAGGTATCTTACAGGGGATGGTGCAAGGATTGATGAAGACGGCGACTACTGGCTGATGGGAAGGATAGATGATGTGGTAAATGTGTCAGGACACAGGCTGGGAACTGCCGAGGTTGAATCTGCCCTTGTCAGCCATGAGGCAGTTGCAGAGGCCGCAGTAGTAGGATTCCCACATGATATAAAGGGTGAGGGGATATATGCATATGTAACAACAAAGGAGGGTCAGCGGCCAACAGAAGAACTAAAAAAGATACTCATCGGTCATGTCAGGTCTATCATTGGTCCAATTGCAACACCTGATAAACTTCAATTTGCAGCAGGGCTGCCAAAAACCCGAAGTGGCAAGATAATGAGGAGAATTCTTAGAAAGATAGCATGGGGTGATGTCCATGACCTCGGCGATACAAGCACACTCGCCGACCCATCAGTTGTTGATGAACTCCTTAAGGGGAGACTCTGATAAAGACCCAAATTCTTTGTTAACCACAGATGAACGCAGATAAACACAGAAACTAAAAGATTAATAGAAAAAGGGGATCTGGAGAATATGAGAGAAATATGATTTTATCTGTGTAAATCTGTGTTTATCTGTGGTTTTATGCATTTTTAGGTTTATACCGGTGTCACTGGAAACTTGATTATAAAATCTGTCCCTTTGCCCAATTGGCTATTTACCTCAATTACTGCATTCAGATAGTCAAATATATTTTTTACTATAGAGAGCCCAAGTCCTGTTCCATAAGACTTTGTAGTAAAGAATGGATTAAATATAGATTTTAGATTCTTTTTTTCAATACCACATCCTGTATCAGACACCTCTACCACCACCCTCTTTTCTATGCCATTTGTATGCGGGTTCTCCCTTTCACGATATGTCCTTATACAAAGTATCCCTCCTTTATTCATTGCCTGTATGGAATTAAAATATATATTTAAAAATGCCTGTTTCATCTTATCCTCATCCAGTAAAATAGTTGGCAGTTCATTGTCATAATACTTATTAATAACTATCTCCTTCTCTTTAATATCACTCCTTACCATAAGAAGAGTATTATCAAGAAGTGAATTAATATCTATCAACTTTAATTTCAACTTAAGGGGTTTTGCATAGCTTAAAAGGTCTTCAAGAATACCCTCCAGATGAAATACCTCTTTTAATGCAAGGTCAAAATGATCCTTAGTATCTCCGGCAAAGAGGATTAGCCTGTTTAATATCTGGAGATTCATTTTTATTGAAGACAGGGGATTTCTTATCTCGTGGGCAATACCAATGGATAATTGCCCAAGGGCTGCAAGTCTCTCTGTATCAGCACTCCTCTCCCTAACCCTCTTATCTTCAGCCATATCCCTCACAACACCTATCGTTCCTACGATAGTGCCGTTATCATTCTTTAATGGGGAAGTGCTGAGAGATGTATTTCTGATATTGCCATGACTATCTATAATCTCTATTTCCTTCAAACCGCTCTTTCCAACTTCTATATCACTATTCTCTGTCTGTCCCACATTCAATATACTGATTAACGGCTTACCAATAAGCTCATCCTTATTATACCCCCACACATTGATTTTATTATTTAAATAGATAAACCTGCCCTCAGTATCTACTACCCAGATTATGTCATTGGCATCATCAATAAGTTTCTTATAAAAATCTAAAATCATGGTTACATTTTACCATGTTTTCGGGTTGGTTATATGAAGAGATTTTGGATTGAAAAATTGCAGATATTATTACTGGGGTTTTATCAAATAAAAAAAGAGGGGTGGTTTCCACCCCTCTTTTTAAACCATTTCTAACCAGCTTCTATCAGCACTTGCAGAGACCATGCAGATACTTCACCATGTCTTTAATTTCATCATCGGTAAGAATACTTTTCCATGGCGGCATAAAGGTAGATTTACTTACAGCTGCACCACCCTCTTTAATTGCTGTAAAGATGTTCTCATCTGTAAGCTTCTTCATCTCTGTAGCGCTTGTGTGGTCCCTCGGTGCTGTTGAAAGAGCGGCTGCATTGATACCTCCGCCACTCCCTTTTGAGCCGTGGCACTGAAAGCAGTATAGCTTATAATTATCCTCTGCCTTTTCAGCAACTGCAAGAGGGGTAATCATCAATCCTAAAAACATAACACTCAAAACCATTAAACTTACCTTTTTCATTATCTTTCACCTCCAAAATCACTTTGTTATTTCATTGATGCAATAAGTTTTGCAAGAAGCATGAAATCTTCATCTGAAAGCTCACGCCTTGGCATCCATATCTTTGGGTCATACTTCTGAGGATTCTTTAAAAAGTCAAAAACCCAGTCAGGATTCAGCCTTTCACCTGCATTGTAAAGTGTCGGGCATGATGTCCCGCCTGAATCAGCCTTATCCCTGTGGCAGCCGCTGCATCCCTCTTTCTGGCCAAACAGCACCTTTGCCTTTGCCTTTGAGAATTTATCATCAACAATAACACCTGTCTTCATGGTGGGTTCTTTCATGGTCATGAGATATTCGGCAACCTCATGTGCCTCATCCTTTGAGAGTGCAGATGTACATGGCTTTACATCGCCTATTTCATCCTTCTTCTCACCCATCTTAATATTATTTACATATACTGTCCCTGCTGGCCTTATCATTGTCGGCTTCTGGAGAAAACCTTCAAGCCATTCTATTTTAAACTTGCTCCCTGCATAAAATAAATCAGGTGCCTTCCTCTTTAATACATCTGCAATTGTCTTATCTGGAGGACCCTGCATCTTATGACAGCTTCCACATTTTTTTGACTCAACAAGAGCCTTTCCTTTTTTCTCATCAGCTATTGAATTACCAATCCCTACTGAAAGAAACAGAGCGAATACAATCAAGCTTATTAATAATTTTAACGACTTCATCTAAATAACCTCCTTTTAATATCATTGACTATTTACTAATGACTATTGATTAACGACTAATTCATCACCTCCTGTTCTTATTTATTTTTCATAATCTTTTCTCATACTCCTTGCAAACCATAATTGTCCTACTACAAGAACTATTATAGCAGCGGCAGGATATGTATAGACCTTGCTACCTGCCTTTGGCTCTAACAATACCCAGTACCATGTTGTCATGGTATGTTTAGAGCCTTTTTCTCCATTTGAACCATCCCAGTTTGCAAATCCTATTGGTATGAATTTACCTGCCTCAAACTGAAGCTCATCCTTTGCATTTGCAGTTGTAAGACTCCTCTTTAATATTACCCTCCATACACCTGCCTTATATTCTCCTTTTCCTTTTACATCAGTCTTAGCAGCATCTCTTGCCTTTCCTGACCCAAGACCAGTTGAATCTATAACCTTTGCTGCCGCCGCATTTCCACTGCTCCAATACCATTGATTTACACCCATCTCCTTATCACCATGACCAAAATATGGTTTCTGCATTGCCTCAGGGATTGAAGTAGGCAACTGAATAGCAACTGCATCTTCAAAAACTTCACCCTCTGACAGTTTTTCTGCATCTGCATCTCCGGGAATACTCTTTGTCCTGTCATCCCATTCTAATAAAAAGGCTATCTCCTTATCATTAAATAATGCCCTAACAGTAATACCATCATTGGTTGGCTTAAAAAATCTTTCCTTTGCAATAATCTGTGGGACCATTTGATAAGCTGTTGCTGATGCATTATTCCACTCAGGGGCATTTACATCAGCAGGTAATTCCCCTTCAATATTTTTTGCCTTTACAACAATCTCACCCTCTTTAATTTTCTTTGAATCATCAGTAATGGACTTAACATAGTTCACCACATGCCATCGTTCATCATCACTCAATTTGGTCTCACTCTTCGGGTCAGCAAATGATGGCATTGGTGTTCCAGGGATACCCACTGATACCCTTGTGAATATATCCTTTGGCTCACTCCCCGCCCTGAATGTCCATGGCTTTGTCAGGTTTCTGGGCCATACCCTGAAGCCCCAGTCATCCTTAAGTTTTTTTACGGCATCCCCTTTTCCATTCTCACCATGACACTCAAAACACTTCGCCTTTTTAAAAGCCTCTTTTCCTTTATTAATACTATCTTCAGAAGAAGACACCTCACTGCCAAAACTTATCTGTCCTGATACCTTCTCACTCTCAAAGATATCTGTTAAACTTTTTATATATGCAACCAAATCCCACCTATCTTTTTCAGATAAGACATCCTTCCATGCAGGCATAGCTGTTCCTACCATAGAGCCGGGCATACCATCACTTATCATTCTGAATATATCGTCATCACTTGCCACCTGACCGGGAGGTGAACTCTTGTATTTATAGACACCAAGTGTAAAATCCCTTGGCGGAGGCAGCAGGAACTCAGCGGCAGGGCCATTTCCCTCCCCCTTCTCGCCGTGACACCACCAGCACTTCTTATCATAAATCTTTCTCCCGGCTTCTTTATCTCCCTGAGCGGCAAATAGAGATGATGAAATAAAAAATACAATTAAAAAAGACAATAAAAAAAATCTAATCTTTCCCATCATTACCCCCTTTTATTAATTATTAGCTTTCAGCATTAAGCCTTCAGCCTTTTTAAAATTTTCACCACCAAATCTGAGGCGCACCCTCAATCTCTGTGACCCCTTTTAAAATATCCCTCCTTGACACGATACCAACTAATTTTCCACTTTTATCAACAACCAGAACCCTGATAATGTTTTTCGTTTCCAGTATATTAGTTATATCACTGACAGGTGTGTCCTCATTCACGGTAATTGGATTTTTACTCATAATATCTTCAGTAGTAATATTTTTAATATCTTTCCCCTGTTTTACTGCCCTAATAATATCAAACTCTGTCACAACCCCGATTACCTTCTTATCCTTATCTACAACCGGGATTCCGCTCACCTCTCCGCTTATCATTGTCAATGCAATATCAGATACCTTTGACTTCGGAGTTGCAGTGATAAAATTATTCTTTGTCATTATCCCTACTGCCTTCTTAAATAATTCCATTTTAATCCCTCCTTCTAAAAAGTAGGCAGTAAGGAGTAAGCAGTTTTTCTACTGCCTACTGTTTACTGCCTACTGCTTACTAATGTTAAAGCCATATCTGAGGTGCACCATTAAATTCGGTAATCCCTTTTAAAACATCCCTCCTTGATACAATACCAACTAATTTCCCGCTCTTATCAACAACCGGAACCCTTATAACATGTTTTGTCTCAAGTATATCAACTATCTCAATTAGAGCGGTATCTTCATTCACTGTTATTGGTTTTTTAGTCATTATTTCTTCTGTATTTATAACTTTTATGTCCTTCCCCTTTTTTATTGCCCTTATAATATCAAATTCCGTTATAATCCCCACTACTTTCTTATCATCATCTACAACCGGAATTCCACTAACTTCACCATTAATTATTGCTAATGCAACATCAAATACCTTTGTTTTAGGGGTAACAATAACAAAATTGCTCTTCGTCATTATACCCCCTGCCTTCTGAAAGACCTCCATTTCCAAATCCTCTTAATTAAAAGCTCTGATATTATCCAAATGTCCTTGGTGAGTGACCCGTATAATCATAGAGGAAAAGGATTGCCTTCCATATCTCCTCTTCACTTAGAAAATGCTGCCATATTGGCATTGCAGAACGCCATGGTGCACCCTCTTTTGGAAGACCAGGACCACCAGTTCCGATTCTCCAGAATAAGAATGACTCCTGAAGCTGTGCTATTGTTCCCACATCAACAAAGTTTGCAGGAAGTGGGGACAATCCGCTGTAGTAATGACCCTTTCCATCTAATTTATCACCATGACAGTAAAAGCAGTTTTTAAAATATACAATCCCACCCTCTCTTACATTCTTCTCAAAATTTGCCTTATCTTCCCTGAAGGGATTTGTCAGTGTAAGGAGGTTATACGGCTTTCCCCACATCTCCACTGATGAAGGCGGTGCAGGGTGAATAGACCTCAATTCCACTGGTGCCTCAAAACTCGGTTTTACATTCTGATAGGTAACATACCCGCCAAAAAGTGCAATGACTGCAATAACAATCATTCTTAATCCACCTTTTTCCGGGCTTCCATAAATCTCTTTTATTGGTTTGCCAAGCTCCTTTGCAGACTCTTCATTAAATGTCAGATACAGAAGAACACCTGTTATTATAAAAAACACATATATTCTCATGAGATTTGTCGGCACTACAGGCCATGTCCCATGATGCATGAATGAACCTAATGCAGGTATCCCGATTTTTAAAATTAAATAAAAGACCAGAATTAAAACTACTGCCTGTATCAATTTTCTCATCATTAACCTCCCCTATAATTAGCGGTTAGCGGTTAGCGGTTAGTAACTATACGCTAATCGCTAACCCCTAATCCTGTTTTTACCCCTTTTTCTCCAATAAATATTTAATTATCATATCCAGTTCCTTTACTGTCATCTTCTCACCCAAATCTCCCGGCATTGTGCCTGGCTCAAAACCCTTTACTGTATATGCATCGGGTGTAAGTATTGACTGCATTACATACTGCTCTGCAACCAGTCCCTTTACCCTATTTCCCGCCCTTGCAGATAACCCTGTCAGATCAGGACCCACATCTCCTGCCTCCTCAATCCCAGGAATTTTATGGCATGTTGTGCATCCATGCTTTCCAAATGCCTCTTCAGGAGTCTTTGCACTCTGCGGCTCAGCCGGTGCCTCAGCGGCTGCCGGTGCAGCGCCTGTTGGCAGTTTCACTGTAACCTGAACACCTGCTGACTTTTGAAGATATGATATTACTGCCCCTATCTCAGCCTCATTAAGTCCAATTGAACCCTTATTTATATTGGGCATTGGGCTCACTGTATCATTTGTCCCGGGTTTACCAAAACCAGCAACAACAAATGTTGATGGTTCAACCATTGATTCGTGTATATATTCTTCTGCTGTCTTTGCCTTACCCTTATATCTTGGGTCTTTTATTCTATCCGCTGCCCTTGCACCTACAGGAGCACCATCTTTACCACTCTCAACAAGAAGAGGTGCCCTTCCGCCAACAGGATTGTGACAGAGGGTACACGTTCCTTTTCCGTTAAATATCTTTCCACCGAGGGCAATATACTGGTCCATAGTCATAGAGCCGCTTATCTTCTCTTCTACCGGCGGAGCCTCAGGGATAACCTGGGGGATGCCGTAGTTTGAGAACCCCCAGTATGTCATTGATATTAAAACACTAAAAATCATGATACGGATAAAGACTTTCATTTGCCCCCCTCCTTTATTAAGGTAAAATTATGCAAGTTAATTCCTCTATTTAAATCTTCTTAATGTGAAGCCTCCACATGTTTCTTCGCACTGAAGTTCGCAATCCAGAACGCAAAGATAACAAGGGCTATAAATATATAAACTGCTATCGTTATAATACCTGCCGCATATCCAAGTGTTGGTGTAAAGGCATCTAATGAATTATCTCTCAATACCGTATATACATGCCAGTGCTGTCTGAGGGCTGAACGGACATAACCCATCAAACCCATCAGCCATGTGAAGGATACTGCTAATAGGAAGAGTGCATATTGAGAGCGTGGACCCATCTTGCCCCACTCAATAGGTCCTGTGGACTTTGCCCCCTTATACATAAATGCATCTATTAAAGAGCTTACAATAATTACAGTTAAAGTCGTCATAACCTGAGGAATTGATAGACCTATTCTTATATTTGCCGGTATGAAATAGCCATATACTCCAAGTGTGACAATATTTATAGCACCGGCAGCAAAGAGTGCTACCTGAATGGCATTCCCAGTGCTTGTCCATGATGCCGTTGCGATTTTATTACTCCTTCTATAAAGCATGAAGCTCAAGAAGGTAGAGACTATCAATATATTAACTGCAGTATTCTTTGCAGACATAACACCTAATGACCCCAATACAGGATGGTGTGTCCCCCCTACCTGTGTAACCTCCTTTGCTGTCATTATGAGTGTGTGAGGTGTAAACCATACAAGAAAACAACCAACTATAACTACTATAAGATATTTGATTGCAGGTGTATATCTCTCGGAACCCTTTATCCTCCCCATACCGCACCATAAATAGTAGTTTGCACCGAGGAAAAGAGCTCCTATTAAAACTGCCTGAATTATAAAGAGCCATGCAAATGCACCGCCCATTGCGGTTATACCCATCTGCTGGCTATAGCCATATACCTCCTTCATGAGCCAGTAACCTGCAAAAGGCAATGGTAAAAAACCGAAAATTGCTATAAAATTCGCTGTGTATCCCATCCAGTCATAATGAGCCTTTTCCTCATTAGTCTTGGCACTCAAAAATTTATATGCCGCATAGGCACCCACTATAGAGCCGCCAAAGGCGATATTTGCAATAAACCTGTGGAGGTTTATAGGATTCCATAATGGACCCCTCATAGCTTCCCAGATGTTTCCTGTAAATACACCGGCATCATCAACACCTGATGGTGCCATCATAAATGAAGCCCATACATTTGAGAGAACCATCAGAGTCATACCAAAGACATTCAACATAAGTCCCATTGTAAGATGCACCCACTTGCTGAAACCCTTATTCATCCTATCCCAGCCGTAGTAATAAATATAAAGACAGAAACTCTCCCCGAAGAAAAGGATGGCATATATTATCATCGTCTTTCCGAATATAGCTGCCATATATTTAAAGAAATCAGGGTAGAACGAAACAAACATTATTGTAAGTAATCCTCCGAGTGAGGCTGTAAGTGAGAATGCCGTCATACTGACCTTAATAAACTCATGTGCCATGTGGTCATATCTCTCATCCTTTGTTGCCATACCAACACCCTCTATTACAAGAACAAAAATCGGGACTGCAAGAACAAATGCCCCAAACCAGAGATGTAATTGTGCAACTATCCATACAGCTATACGGCTGTTAAATCCTTTGACAATTGGATAATCCCCAACTTTCAGTTTCGGTGCTGGTTGATAAGTAAATCCTTCCTCCCCTTCCTTTTTCCCCTCTTCAGCCTTTCCTTCGGCTTTGCTCAGAACAGGTGATGCATGTTCACCTGCTGGTGCAGGTGCAGGAGCCTCTGTGGCTAATGCAGAATTTAATAATATTGAACCGTTATAAGCAACCGGAAGGATAAGTGTAGAAGCAAAGAATAATAAAAATAGACAAGCTGTGAGTGATGTGAATCTGAAAGATACTCCCTTAAACAAACCTTTCCTTAAAAATCCCATTTCATTCCTCCTTTTTTAATATGACAGTGTGCAGATAAAAGATAAGATGTAAAAGACAAGAACCTCTTCATTAAGACCCCTCCCCTAAAGTCTTTAATTGAGAGCCAAAAATATGCGATAGTAAAAAATATACAAAATTCAAAACTATGTCAAGAAAAAAATCAAAATTCAAAACTATGATTTATGTCATCTTCACTATCTTTAAAAAACTTTTATAAGTTACACAAAGTTAATATCCATGTCAAGAAAAAAACACAGAAAAAAATCAGCCACAAAATTTCACTGACCAATTTAAAGCGATTCAATCGGTTCAAGCGGTTTAAAATGTCTGTGTAAGTCTGTGGCTAATATGTGTTGAATATTTTTGCTACCTCTCCCTTTGCATTCTCATATCTTTCAGGTGTCCCTATATCAATCCAGTAGCCATTGAATTCATATCCATACATAAGAGTGTTTTTATTCATCAGTTTTGGATATGTCTCCTCTGTTATCCCACAGTATTTTTTAGATGGTATCTCATCAAAGATTTCAGGCTCAACTATATGTATCCCTGTGAACATCATTTTTTTCAAAGGCAAGCTCCCTTTATATTCAGGCTTGCCGAGAAATCTCCTTATTCTCCCATCTGAATCAATTTCAATAGCACCGTATCTATCAACAGCAGTATCCTGCCTTAAAACCATTGTAACCACTGCCCTCTTTTGTTTGTGAAATTCCAATACCTTGTTTATATCTATGTCCACAAGTATATCACTGTTAATCACAAGGAATGTCCCATCTTTTAAAATTTTCTCTGCCGCTTTTATTCCCCCTGCAGTCCCAAGTATCTCCTTTTCATAGGAATAGTGAATCTTCATCCCAAAAGAAGAGCCATCTCCAAATGCATCCATAATCATATCAGGTAGATGATGGAGATTTATAACTACTTCAAAAATTCCATTCTTCTTAAGCAACTGAAGGGTATAATATAATATCGGCTTATCACTTATTGGCAGGAGAGGTTTTGGTATGCTGTTGGTAAGGGGTCTCATCCTCTCTCCGTATCCTGCCGCAAGAATCATGGCTTTCATAAATCTAATTTTAATGCAATGAAAGGGAAAAATCCACTAAAAGGGTTTCTTAAGGAAGATATAAATATATCAGGGATTATGATACAGCGCCAGACTCGCTGAAACAGCCATCTGACGCTGTAAATAGTTTACATTAACCGTATGGTTTTACAAAGAGCAGGATAAGGGCAATAACAAAGGTGTAGATAACCAACGATTCCATGAGAGCCAATCCTATAATAAGAGGTATGGTCATCTTTTCTGCTGCCCCTGGATTTCTTGCAATTCCGGTCATGGCACTCTTTACGGCACCACTCATAGCCATACCGCCACCAACAGCAGCAATACACAATCCGCCAATACACCCTAAGACCACATAACCGTAGTATTTATACTGGGCAATGCTGATTTCTTCAGCAGCTATTGCCAGCGGGGACATGGCAAACATAATAATAAAAAACGCAAAACTAAGTGCTAATATCTTCCTGGTCATTCCTCTACCTCCTTTCTTTTAAAATCAAAGATTTTTATTCCTTACTTTCGACCTTTAAACTTAGACTTTTGAGTTTATTCAATGATGCTCCTCCAATGCACCGGCAATATAGAACATTGAAAGGAGCGAAAATATCACAGTTTGTATTATACTGGTAAGGATAGCGAGAAACATCATTGGTACAGGTGCAAGCAGAGGAAATACTGAAGCCAGAATAATCAATACAAGATCCTCTCCTTTAATATTTCCAAAGAGCCTAAGTGTAAGTGTGAGTGGTCTTGCCAGATGTGCAATAATCTCTACGGGAAGCATCAATGGAGCCAGCCACCAGATAGGACCTGCAAAGGACTTGCTATATTTTACAATACCATGTTTTTTTATGCCGATATAATGGTATGAGAGGAATACCACCACAGCCATAGCTGCATTTGTATTTATATTGGCAGTAGGAGAAATAAAACCCGGTATAAGTCCTATTAAATTACAGGATAGGATAAAAAATGCCAGAGTTCCAATAAGAGGCATATATTTACTGCCACCATGCCCTATATTCTCTTCCATAAAATTGGCAATCCACTCTACAGCCGCTTCAAAGAAGTTCTGCCCTCCCCCTTCTGGGATGAGTGTTATCCTCCTGCCTACTAAATAAGATGAAATTGCTAATACTATCATAATAACCCATGTATAGGTTACATGCGGGTAGTGTTCAAGTCCTGGCACATTAATGTAAAGGAGAGGTTCTTCCATTTACTTTTACATCCTTTCTATATTGTCTCAGCAATATAGCAATTGCTGAAAAAAGGACAATTGAGAATCCTATTATAAATGCCACTATGTTTACAAAATGGCTTTTCACAGACAAATATAATACTCCTGCAATTAAAAGATAGCGAAAGAGAACAGTAAAAGCCACCGTTTTTGCCTTCCTGACATTTTTTATGTCTAATAAAAGGTACTTTACAATAAAATTGAGCCCTTTGATGTTCAAAATACAAATGGTGCCGCCCAATAAAATGCCTGCCAATATACTACCCATTATTTCTGCTCTCCTCTAAAAACCCTGAAGAAATTAATATATCCCGCTCCTATACCAAACAATAAAAATATTAATGTAAGAATCGGACTTGTGCCAAACTTACTATCCAGATAAATACCAATGATAAGTCCAACAAGTATTGAAACTACCAACTGAATACCCACCATTGATATTAGATACAAATCCTTAAAGGGCTTTAATTTCCCTTTTTTATTATCATCTTCACTCATCTTGTGTAGGTTCAATAGGTTTCGATGTTAGCAGAGAAAAACAAGTATTGTCAAATATTTTTTAAGTCTTTTTGTAAAGCTCAGGGTATAACTTTCTTGCACATTCAGGACATATCCCATGGCTAAACTCGGCTTCTGAGTGTTTCTGGATATATGTCTCTATCTGGTTCCAATAGCCTTTATCATCACGGATCTTCTTACAGCTTGCACAGATGGGGATAAGACCCCGCAGTGTTTTAATAGTCTCTATGGAATCCTTTAATTCTTTATTTAAGTTCAGTAATTCTTGTTCGCGATTTTTGCGGCGGTCAATCTCTTTTTTCAGATTGAGTGCCGACCGTGAGCGAACCAATAATTCTATACTCCTCAATGGCTTTATTATGTAATCCATTGCACCGACAGAAAATGCGGCCTCAAGGTCACTCTCTTCTGTCTTTGCTGTTACCATTATAATTGGAATATCCCTGAGCCTTTCTACTGATTTAATCCGACGACATGCCTCAATACCATCTACTTCAGGCATCGTAATATCCATTAATATTAAATCAATATCAGTATCTGCCCCCAATGAGTTATCCATTCCGAGAATTTTAAAGGCATCATGTGCCGACCCTGCAGTCAGCACTTCTGTATATCCTGCATTCTCAAGAATATATTTAAAAAGGAAGCAATTATCAACCGAATCATCAACAATTAAAATACTCATATGAACAAAAACTTAATGAAATCACAGATAATAACTGTGTTAGTGCCAGTGATTAGTGTTAGTAATAACTTCCTTAACTGACACTGACACTAAAAACTATCACTTATTTAATCAGATAATTCCAAAAATTTCAATTTGAAAATGAATAGGCCTCTCTGCTATCATAGATTTTATGGAAATAAGGTCAGATTTTTTAGTAATCGGCAGTGGTATTGCAGGATTATCCTTTGCACTTAAGATATGCAAATACGGAAGCGTTGCCATTGTTACAAAGAGAGACTGCGAAGAATCAAGCACAAAATATGCACAGGGGGGAATTGCATCTGTTATGGCTGAGGATGACTCTTATGAGCTCCATATCAAAGATACAATTGAGGCAGGAGCAGGGCTTTGCAATGAAGAGGCTGTAAAACTGCTGGTTGAGAATGGACCGGAGAGGGTAAAAGAGTTAATGGAGCTCGGTACAAAATTTTCATTCAGGAAAGATAATGGTGATGTCTTAGCACTTGGGAAAGAGGGAGGGCATTCAAAAAGGAGGATAGTTCACGCAGCGGATTTCACTGGTGCAGAGATAAAAAGGTCGCTTATAGAAGCGGTAAGGAAAAATAGCAATATAAAGATATATGAAAATCATATTGCAATAGACCTCATCACAAAAGGCAAATTAGATAAGAATATTACATTGGGGAGTGATGAAGATGCAGTTATTGGTGCATATGTTCTGGATAAAAACAAAGGGGAGGTAATAAGTTTTCTCTCAAAGATTACCTTTCTTGCCACTGGCGGTGCAGGAAAGGTATATCTTTATACATCAAATCCCGATATAGCCACAGGTGACGGTATTGCTATGGCTTACAGGGCAGGTGCAAAGATTGCGAATATGGAGTTTATTCAGTTTCATCCCACCTGCTTGTATCATCCGGAGGCAAAATCATTCCTCATCTCTGAGGCTGTCCGAGGAGAGGGCGGCATTCTTAAACTGAAGGACGGAAGGACATTCATGGAAAACTATCATCCTATGGGCTGTCTTGCACCGAGGGATGCTGTTGCAAGGGCAATAGACTATGAGATGAAAAAAAGCGGTGATGATTGTGTCTATCTTGATGTTACCCACTTAGAAGGCTACCGGGTAAGGGAGAGATTCCCGACAATATATAAAAAATGTCTTTCACTCGGCATGGATATGACAAAGTCTCCGATCCCTGTAGTCCCTGCCGCACATTATACATGCGGAGGGGTTGTAACTGACCTTTACGGCAGGACAAATATTGGAAGGCTTTATTCAGCCGGAGAGGTTGCCTGCACAGATGTCCATGGTGCCAACAGACTGGCAAGCAACTCCCTCCTTGAGGCACTCGTATTTGCCCACAGAGCATCTGAAATGGCTATTCAGGATATGAAGAAAATCCCATCCGAAGATATTTCAATCCCTCCATGGGATATAAGAAATGCTGTTGACAGTGACGAATCGGTAGTCGTATCAAACAACTGGGATGAAATCAGGAGAACGATGTGGAATTATGTTGGTATCGTCAGGTCAAACAAAAGGCTTAACAGGGCGAAGAGAAGGATAGATATTCTGCTGGATGAGATAAAAGAATACTACTGGAATTTTATAATAACCAGTGACCTTATTGAACTTAGGAATATTGCCACTATCGCTGACCTTATTATACAATGCGCCATGATGAGAAAGGAGAGCCGCGGGCTTCACTACAACATAGACTATCCAAGACGAGATGATATAACCTGGAAAAGAGATACTTTAGTTCAACTCTCTTAATCCTTCTCTCTTTTCCATCTGTGTTCTGAACCCTTCAATTGCATTCATATACTCACAATTTAACTTAAAGGAGGAAGATTATAAAGGTAAAAAAAAAGGCATAAATTAATACTGCTCAAAGGCCCTTTTAAAGATTTTTCTCTTATCCACTAATGATGATAAACCTCTTCCACATGGAAGAAATTATCCATCTCATTCTTTAAGATAGGGGCTAGGTCTGATATAGAAACTATCCCTTCTAATTTTCCGTTAAATTTGAGAGGGAGCCTTCTAATCTTGTGTCCTGCCATTATCTTAAATGCCTCTAAGATATCTGTCTCCGGGCTTGTATAGACAACATCACAGTTCATTATCTCCTTGACCATAGTGTAATTTGGGTCTTTTCCATCAGCTACTATCATGCAGGTTATATCCCTGTCAGTCAAAATACCTTTAAGGCTTCCATTCTCTGTCACTAATATACATCCAATCTTCTCCTCTTTCATCTTCTTTGCAGCTTCTCTCACAGTCATATCAGGTGTAACGGTTACGATATCTTTTTCCATTATATCTCTCAGCATCATAATTATCACCTCCTCTAATTCAAATTAAGGGCCTTTGAGCCGTGTCCATAACTTTAATATAATCCTTATTTTTTTGTTGTCAATAGAGGGACTGCCTTATATTTTTTTGATTGTTTATTTCATTTTTTTGAGATATATTTTTGATAGGATGCATAGTGTTTAATGCGGTTTTAGTGGTAAACCCCGCACATATTTCTACGGGATTGAGTTGCCAAAGGGTATCGTCAAAGAGGAATAGGTATGTGGGTTTTTATTTTTAGAAATAAATTTTATGAATGATATAAATTCTATAATACAATTAATATCAGTATTAGCTATTCCCATGCTTGTAGCAATTACTTTTCACGAGGTTGCTCATGGATTCGTAGCGGATAAGCTTGGCGACCATACAGCAAGGCTTGCAGGGAGATTAACATTAAACCCTATAAGCCACCTTGATCTGGTTGGAACGCTTGTATTTATTATGACGAGGATGATAGGATGGGCAAAGCCTGTCCCTATTGATCCCCGCAACCTGAAAAATCCGAGGAAGGATATGATGTGGGTGGCAATGGCGGGTCCTGGAATAAATCTGATAATCGGGGTTATCAGTGCTGTTATTTACAGGGGGATAATAAAAATGCCTGTCTCTGATAACAAATACCTCCTGATGGTTATTGACCCTATAGGACTTATGGTATATTACAGTGTTGTAATAAATGTAGGGCTTGCAATATTTAATATTATTCCGCTTCCGCCGCTTGATGGAGGGAGAATCTTGGTTGGAATCCTGCCACAGAAGCAGGCTATTAAGTATAGTCAAATAGAGCCGTATGGCTTCATAATATTGCTTGTCCTTATAGCGAGCAGTGCAATAGATATAACAATTGTGCCTATTATAAGAATGGTGATATATATACTCCTTGGAAGGCCGATTTAGCAAGTGTCAGTGATTAGTGTCAGTCTAACACTAACAACTAACACTAATAACTTATAAAATGGAAAAGAAAAGGGTTTTAAGCGGTATGCAGCCATCGGGAAGGCTTCATCTTGGCAATCTCCTCGGTGCATTGGAGAACTGGAAGAAATTGCAGGATAAGTATGACTGCTTCTATTTTATTGCAGACTGGCACGCATTAAGCACATCCTATGAAGATACCCATGAGATAAAGGACAATATATTCAATGTAGCCGTTGACTGGCTTGCTTCAGGGATAGACCCGGAGAAAAGCACTATATTTTTACAGTCTCTAATCCATGAACATGCAGTTTTACATCTCCTGCTCTCCATGATAACCCCTGTCCCTTGGCTTGAGAGGAATCCAACTTATAAGGAGAAACAGCAGGAGATAAAGGATAGGGATTTGACTACTTATGGATTTCTCGGTTATCCGATTCTTCAGGCAGCGGATATTATCATATATAAAGCCAATTGTGTCCCGGTAGGTATTGACCAGCTTCCCCATCTTGAGTTGACGAGGGAGATTGTGAGGAGATTTCATTTCATATATAAAAAAGAAGTCTTCATTGAGCCTGAGTCTCTCATTTCTGAAGTGCCAAAGCTGCCGGGTCTTGATAACAGAAAGATGAGCAAGAGCTATGGGAATGCAATTTTTCTATCCGATCCGCCTGATGTTGTGGTGAGAAAGCTGAGGACAATGATAACAGACCCTCAGAGGGTAAAGAGGAGCGACCCGGGGAATCCGGAGGTTTGCACTGTATTTACATTTCACAAGATATTTTCATCTGCAAAAGAGGTCGCAGAAGTATATACAGGCTGCACCACAGCAGGTATTGGATGCACAGATTGCAAATTGATGATGGCGAGGAATCTTAATGACTATATGAAACCTATTTATGAAAAGAGGAAAGAGCTTGCAGGAAATCCAAAAAAGATTAATGAGATAATCCATGAGGGTTCAAAGAAGGCAAGAAAGATAGCCCAGCAAACTTTGGCAGAAGTCAATGAGACAATGGGACTCTCTTGATTTTAGATTACAAGTTTAGATTTTTGATTTTAAATTTCAAATCGTAAATCGTAAATCATAAATCGTAAATTAGATATGGCACTATTAGTTCATAAATACGGCGGGACATCTGTAGGGAATATAGATAAGATTCGTGAAGTTGCGAAGAAGGTTGTGGATGCCTGTAATTCTGGCGACCATGTTGTTGTTGTGGTCTCTGCAATGGCAGGGGAGACTGACAGGCTCTTTAAGATGGCTCATCAGGTTTCCAGTGAGCCGAGTCAGAGGGAGCTTGACCTTCTTCTCTCCAGCGGCGAGAGAATATCTGCATCGCTGTTGGCAATGGCAATACAGTCTATGGGATACAGGGCTATATCCTTTACAGGGAGGCAGGTTGGCATTATTACTGACTCATTCCATTTCCGTGCAAGGATAAAAAAGATTACTGCCGATAGACTTAAAGAAGCGATTGAAAAAGGGATTATACCGATAGTTGCAGGATTTCAGGGAATAAGTGAAAAAGGTGATGTTACAACACTCGGAAGGGGCGGCTCGGATATAACTGCTGTGGCACTGGCATCTGCATTAAAGGCTGACAGGTGTATAATATATAAGGATGATGTGGATGGGGTTTATACTGCCGACCCCTCTGCAGTTCCTAATGCCCGCAGGATAAAAAAGATTAGTTATGAAGAAATGCTTGAGATGGCGAGTCTTGGTGCAAAGGTTTTGCAGAGCCGATCTGTGGAGTTTGCAGCAAAGTTCAATGTCCCCATTCATGTAAAGCCGACATTTGGAGAAGGGGAGGGGACACTTGTTACAGGGGAGGATGAGGAAATGGAAGAGGTAATGGTTTCAGGTGTGATTTCAGATAAGAATCAGGCAAAACTCACAATCGTAGGGGTTCCTGACAGGCCGGGTATTGCAGCAGAGATATTCGGAAAGATTGCTGAAGAAGGTGTTAATGTGGATATGATTATCCAGAATGTGAGTGAGAAAGGGTTGACAGATATTTCTTTTACTGTGCCCAAGTCTGATTCAAAGATAGGATTTCGTGTTACAAAGGATATGGTTGAGAAGATCGGGGCTCAGGATGTTAAATTGGATGAGAATATTGCAAAGATATCCATTGTAGGTGTAGGCATGAAGAGCCACTCAGGTGTTGCTGCTAAGATGTTCGCTGCAATGGCAAAAGAAAATATTAATATAATAATGATAAGCACATCTGAGATAAAGATTTCATGTGTGATTGATTCAAAGTATGCAGAATTGGCTGTTAGAACATTGCATGATGCATTTAATTTGGGAAAAGGTTAAGGCTAAGGCTGAGGCTGAGGCTAAGATTCCTTAATCCTTAACCTTGACCTCAACCTTAATCTTTATTTTTATGCGACAGATAAAAATATACGATACTACATTAAGGGACGGGAGCCAGTCGGAGGATATATCCTTCTCTCTTGAGGATAAGATAAGGATTGCCCTGAAATTAGATGAACTTGGTGTCCACTATATTGAGGGTGGATGGCCAGGGGCAAACCCGAAGGATACTGAATTTTTTAGTGAGATAAAGAAATATAAATTACATCATGCAAAGGTAGCTGCCTTTGGAAGCACGAGAAAACCAAAGGTAAAGGTGGATACAGATGAAAACATAGCGGCACTGCTAACTGCAAAAACACCTGTGGTAACACTTTTGGGGAAAACATGGGATCTCCATGTAAGGGATGCCCTCCGCACAAGCCTTGAGGAGAATCTTGAGATGATATATGACTCTGTCAAATATTTAAAATCCCGTGTCCCTGAGGTTATGCTTGATGCAGAGCATTTTTTTGACGGATATAAAGGCAATCCCCAGTATGCAATAAAGACACTCAAGGCAGCAGAGGATGCAGGTGCTGATGTTATTGTCCTCTGTGATACTAATGGCGGGACAATGCCAAATGAACTGCCTGTAATATTTGCGGATGTCAAAAAAAACATTTCAAAACCACTCGGCATTCATACCCATAATGATGCTGAGATGGCAGTGGCGAATACTATAGTTGCTGTAACTCTGGGGGCAGGACAGGTTCAAGGGACTATAAACGGATATGGGGAGAGGTGCGGCAATGCCAATCTATGCTCAATAATTCCGAATCTAAAAATAAAGTTAAAGTTAGACTGCATAACTGATGGACAGTTGAAAAAGTTGAGGGAGGTATCTTATTTTGTGGATGAGCTTGCAAATATGAGGCACTGGAATCACAGACCTTATGTAGGTAAGAGTGCATTTGCACATAAAGGGGGGATTCATGTAAGTGCAGTGATGAAAAACCCCGAGACCTATGAGCATGTCCGACCTGAACTTGTCGGAAATACACAGCGTATCCTTGTATCAGAGCAATCAGGGCGGAGCAATGTCCTATGGAAGGCAAAGGAATATGGAATAGATATAGAAAGCCATGACCCTGCTGTAAAACATATACTGCATGAACTAAAGGAGCTTGAGAATCAGGGTTTTCAGTTTGAAGGTGCTGAAGGCTCATTTGAACTCTTGATGAAGGAGGCAAAAGGTGTCAGAAGAAAATTCTTTGATTTAAAGGGGTTCAGGGTGATAGTGGAAAAGAGGCACATGGATGAGGAGCCGATTTCTGAGGCAACTATAAAGATTCAGGTGGGTGATAAGCTTGAGGTTGCTGCTGCAGAGGGGAATGGACCTGTCAATGCCCTTGATAACGCCCTGAGAAAGGCGCTGGAAAAATTCTATCCTGAGCTTAAAGAGACAAAGCTCATTGATTTCAAGGTTCGTATCATTGAAGAGAAAAAAGGGACTGAGGCAAAAACGAGGGTTTTGATTGAATCGGGTGATTACGAGTCAAAATGGGGGACTGTAGGGGTTTCAGGAAATATTATTGAGGCAAGCTGGCA
>Ga0209002_10000230_pt1 | contig 42527 bp, 32 predicted proteins | sample Rifsed16ft2_FD_184010 | JGI IMG/M metagenome (GOLD analysis project Ga0209002, IMG submission 184010) | Soil microbial communities from Rifle, Colorado, USA - sediment 16ft 2 (version 2) | ecosystem: Environmental > Terrestrial > Deep subsurface > Rock core/Sediment | place: Rifle, Colorado...
CGCCCCTGTCGCCGTTACGGTCTTTTTCAATATCCTGAACGTTCTCAACGCGAAGAACGTGATAAACGTTTATCCCACCACCGGTACTCCGAATGACGATTCCTGGTTTTCGAGCCCCATCGAGAACACAAATTTTTCGGGGATTCCGAACTACGAGGCATTCTACAGAGATATCAATCTCCGGAATCGGTGGGCCTATGCATTGTTTACCGGGAACGACCTTTACAGTACGCCCCGGCAGATTCAGTTTGGGGTGAAAGTGGAGATGTAAATGGGCAGGGTTCCTCCATATGTTGAAAGCGTTCATCAACGAGTCTGGTCAACTTGGAGGATAATCCTGTTTCTCATATGTATCGCGCAATTCTGCTGGTCTCAGAATATCTTCCCTGGGAAAACACAGGCCAATCACCTCTCCAAGAACACCGCCGGCCTCACCTGGCAGGTCCTGAACATCAACAATCTCTGGACGTGGCACCGGTCGGATGGAGAGGGAAATCATTCGCCAGGTGGGGAAGATGGAATGGCTTATCCGGCATTCACTGCTCGATGCATTTATGAAGACAATATCCTTTTCGGTGGAATCATGTATGTCGGGGGCTGGCCTGAGCAGGGGGGAACAAAAGCCGCATGGCAGCCGCTCCGTGTTAACGGGGGACATTATTTTACAGTCCACGGATTAGTACCGGGATGGGTGGAGGGAACCGGAGCTTTCGCCGGTGCCGCGGATACCTACGATCCTGCCGTGAGAATATACCGCATTCGCCGTGATTACGCAGAAATGACTGACGCCGAAGTATTGAGAGATGCAGCGATCTCCAACGAGCTCATCTCTCAATGGAATGCAACACAGACAATGGCCGATATTGTCCGCCAGAATTATGAGAGGGACTGGAATGAGTGGCCGATCGACCGCGGCGCGCCGTATATCGAAAGAAACGGAATCCCTGGATATCAAACCCCTCCCGCATTCAACCACTCATTCACTTCGGACAGCCTCGCCCTCTGGGGATACGACGAGCCGGGGATTGGTACAGCGGACCAGATTCTTTTCACCGTCTTCAATTGTTTGGACAGCACAAAGTCCCGCTATTTTGTCGGCTCTCTGCCGATGGGTCTCGAGATTCAGAAAACCGTTTGGGGATACACTACGAAAACATCATTGGGCAACAGCTATTTTGTCCTTTACAAGTTCATAAACAAGGGCGGTGTCGATATCGGAGGCGGCCAGAAAGGAGCCTTCTTTATTGACAGCCTCACCATCGGCCATTGGATGGACTCCGACCTCGGCTACGCCGGTGACGATTTGGTGGGGTGTGATACCATTCTCAATCTCGGGTACACTTACAACGGAAAGGATTACGACCTGGCGTACGGCCGCTACAATCTGCCTCCCCCTGCTGTTGGCAGCGTTGTGCTCGGCGGCCCCCTCGTTCAGGGTTCTCCGGGCGATTCAGGTGTCTTCTTCTTGAAACGATACGCGGGGAAGAAGAATCTTGGAATGACTTCAATCTCTTTCAATTCCGCCGGTCCGTGTTTCGAGTGCGAGTTCCCGTACAATGAATATGAAAGAGGCACGGCTCGGGCATGGGCTATGCTGCACGGATACGCCCCGATCGGGAGGCTCAATGATCCGTTTTATCCTTTTCCGGGTCCCCCGGGATATGCAGCGACTCAGTTTCCTTTTTCAGGCGATCCCGTTTCCCAAACAGGGTTTATCGACGGCCTTGGAACGACGTACTCTTTTGCTCCGGGAGATCGGAGGATACAGGTGAATACGGGCCCTGTTCGAATGGCGCCCGGAGACACTGTGGAAGTTCTCCTCGCCGTCGTGGGGGGAATGGGCGGCGACCGGCTTTCCAGTGTTACTGCCATGAAGCAAAATGTCCGCTCTGCACAGGAGGCGTATGGTCGTCTGTTTGACCTCCCCCGTGCCCCCCAGCCTCCCCTTGTCCGAGCTGCAGAGCTTGATCGCGAAATCGTCCTTGATTGGGGTTCAAACCACCCCTCTGTGCAGAGGCTCGAGGCATCAGGGATCGCTCATTCCTACTTGTTCGAGGGATACAACATCTATCAGCTCCCGGATGCAAAAGCTGGTGTCTCTCACGGGAAGAAAATAGCCACGTTCGATGTGATCAACGGCGTCACAACTGTCACAAGGAATGAATTCAATCCGGTTGTGGGACAATTCCAGCCGGCCTTGCTCCAACAAGGGACCGATTCCGGCATCCGGCGGTTCATCAGACTGAGGAAAGATTATCTCACAGATGGAGCCGGGTTGAATAACGGAACCGACTATTATTTTGCCGTCACTGCCTACAATCATTCACCCTTTGATTCGGAAATGCCGTCATTCGAATCTTCGCCGACTATCGTCAGGGTCAAACCGGGAGTTCCTTTCGGCATGTTGGTCCCATCCTCATTCGGCGATACGCTTTCCGTCTCTCACGTTTCAGGTGCCGGCGACGGTCGGGTTCTCCCCATTGTCATCAATCCCACTGATGGAACCGGGGACACCTATGAGGTTCGATTTGATACTTCTGCGGGCCAGATGCGCTGGTTCATTATGAACGTTACGAAAAATATGACCTTACTTGACAACCAAACGAATCAGAGCGGGGATGAAGATTACTTGATCGCAGAAGGCGGGATTATGGTGAAAGTGCTTGATGATCCTTTGCAGCCAAATTCTATGTCCGACGTCTTCCGTTATACGATTCCGGGCACAGGACACAATGCGGCTGCTATCAAGGCAAGCATTTCGCGAACATCAGTTTTCCCCAATCCTTTCGTCCTGGAACGTGAGCGTGGACCCCATTCCGGATCGGTCACCTTCACCAATCTCCCCCCAAAAACAACCATTCGCATCTACAACCTCGCCGGCCAGCTCGTGCGAATACTCCGTAAGAACAATTCATCGCAGTTCTGTGAATGGAATCTTGCGAACGAACAGAACTGGCAGGTCGCCAGCGGTATCTATCTCTGCCTCATCGAAATGCCCGATATCGGAGAGTCGAAGATCTTGAAGCTTGCCATTGTGCAGCAGCAGCTTCCCGGACAATAGCCGGGTCATCTCCTCTATCCTGGTAATCCTTTCATCCTTTAATCCTGGTCCATCCTTGAATCTTCGCAAATTCTGCGTTACACTGAGGCACTCATGGCCCCTTTTACTGAGAAAAACAAATCCCGGCTCGCCGGCGCAAGCGTGGTGATCTTCCTCCTCGTGCTCATTGCCTTCTCGCCTGCCTTCTCAAGCCGATTTGTCAATTGGGACGACCCGGTCTACGTGACAGACAATGCTTTGATCCGTTCTCTCGATTGGTCCTCTGTCGCGGCAATGTTCAGTATCGAGACAATTCCCCTGATCCATCATTATGTTCCGCTCGTCCTCATTTCCTATTCCATCGAGTACTATTTCGCGGGACTTGATCCGGCGGTCTTTCATGGGACAAACGTCGTCCTTCACGGAATAAGCGCCGTCCTGGTGTTTTGGATCGTACTCCAGCTCTCCGGGAGCCTGTCGTTCTCATTCTTCGTGGCCCTCCTCTTTGCGGTCCATCCTCTGCGTGTCGAAAGTGTTGCGTGGGTGACCGAACGAAAGGATATGCTCTCCGGGGTGACATTCTTCGGGGCTCTTCTCGCCTATGTCCATTATCTCCGGCACAGCAAAAGGAGATCGTTTCTCGTCCTGGCCTGGGTGATGTTCCTTTGTTCCCTCCTCTCGAAGGCAATGGCGATAAGTTTTCCGGTTGTCCTGATGCTTGTGGACTACTTGCAGGGGCGAAAGGTCGACCGCCAATCCCTCCTTGAAAAGGCTCCTTTCTTCGCTTTGAGCATTGCTTTCGGCATTCTTGCCCTTTTATCGCAGCCGGCAGGAACTGCAGTTCAGCAGACGGAAACCGGGAGCCTGAGCTTCTCCGAAATCGACAGGATCTTCATCGCAAGTTATGCGGTTCTCTTCTATGCCGTGAAATTCTTCGCGCCCGTCGGTCTTTCCGTCCTCTACAAGCTCCCGGCCACCGACGTCGGCGGATTTCCATGGTACGTGTATCTGACCCCGATTGTGGTGATCGCAGGAATCGCCGCTCTGATTTTCTACAGGAAGAAGACTCCGATGCTGGTATTTGGCGGCCTCTTCTTCTTTGTCACTCTCGGGCCGGTGTCACAGATAATCCCCGTCGGCGTTGCCACCATCGCCGACCGTTTCACCTACATTCCGTACTTTGGTTTCATCCTTCTTGCTGCGAGTGCGCTCCTCCTCTTGCGCGATCATGTTCTGAAGCAGAGGGGAATTCCCGGGTCGGCAACAACGTTTTTCGCCGTGGCGTGGGTCGTGGTGCTTGTTTCGGCAACCGTCGGCCGCACCAAAGTCTGGTACGACGATATCACCCTCTGGACATCCGTGATAGAACAACCGTCGCCTCCTGCGATGGCGTATTTGCAGCGCGGTCTTGCACACGCCGGCGCCATGAGGCCGCGCGAGGCGGTCGTGGACTACACCCGAGCGATCCAGCAGGATAGCACCCTGACATTGGCCTGGAACAACCGGGGCAACGTGTTCGCGCGCATGGGGAACTATGACCAGGCCGTTTCCGACTACGGGCGCGCCATCGCCGCCTCGCCCACCTATGCGGATGCGTACATGAACCGGGGCAGGGCTTTCATGCTCCAGAAGAAATACTCCGAATCGGCAGCAAGCTATCGACAGGCTCTGGAACTCGACTCGACAAACGCCCAGGCCCACTACAACCTCGGACTCGTCTACCTGAATCTCGGAGAACTCGATTCCGCACTCGCCGGCTACAACCGCGCTCTGGCGCTCAATCCCGAATTTACCGAGGCATATGTGCGCCGGGGAGACATCTACTTCCAGGAGCTGAAATTCAAAGAAGCGATCGCGGACTACACCGAGGGAATCAATCGGGGATCGTCACACGAGATCCTCTTCACAAACCGCGGCAGCTCTTATGCAAATCTGGGTGAAATTGACCGCGCCATCGAAGATTTTAATAAAGCGCTGGAGATCAACCCAAATTACACCGATGCAATTCTCAACAGGGGAATTGCATTTATCGCCAAAAAGGACTACCGGCTCGCCCTTGTGCATTTCAACATGCTGGAAAACATGGGTCTAAAACAGGACCCCAAGGTCATGAAATTCCTGCGGGAGCAGGCTGCCGCCCAGCAGCAATAACAATGAGGCCGGGCTGGTGTGTCTCAAAAGCAAATTCCCTATATTGGCGCAGATTATTAAGTCCCTTTGTCCCGATTCTTCAGGAGAATTGTTATGAACCGCTCACTCGCCGCCTTTCTTGAATACGGTCTTCTTTTCATTGTTTTCATTGTCCTGGTCGCCTTCATCGGACCGCCGGATTTTTCGAAGAGGCCACAGCCGGCAACGCCTCCCGCAACTCCCATGCTGAGCCAGGCATCGGGTCCCGCACCGTGGGACATGAACCTCCGCCTTCCCGCCCAAAGCGACCGCACGGTCCGCTACACGATGAACGTCAAACTCAATACGGAGACGAACATCATCGGCGGGTCTGAGGTACTGGAGTGGCGAAACAACACCGGCCGAGCGCAGAATCAATTCCCCTTCCACCTCTATCACAACGCATGGAAAAACAATCGCAGTACGTTTGCGAAAGAATCGGGATACAATCTCAGAGGCCGGGCGATGGAGGATAAGGATTACGGATATACGAACGTCAAGAAGGTCGTCCTCCTCGATGCCAGAGGCGAAACCGATATCACCAACACGTTTCAATACATTCAACCCGACGACAACAACACCGACGATCAGTCGGTGTTTCAGATTACCACCCCCCGTTCAGTCCCCCCAAACGGCGTTCTTCGCCTGCGCATCGAATTCGAAACAAAGCAGCCGATCCCGATCGCCCGCACGGGCGCGATTCGGGATTACCATTTCGTGGTGCAATGGTTCCCCAAGATCGGCGTCTGGTGGAAAGGCGCATGGAATTGCCACCAGTTCCACGCGAACACCGAATTCTTTGCCGATTTTGGAGTCTATGATATTTCCATCACCGTTCCCTCGGGTTATGTCGTTGGCGCAACAGGAGGAAATCCCAAAGAGGAAAAGGAAAACAGCGACGGGACAACGACCTACCGGTTTTACCAGGAAGATGTCCATGATTTTGCCTGGGTCACTGCGCCCGATATCGTAAAAACAGTTCGAACTTTTTCCCACAAGGAGCTTGAGACGGGAGAAAGGCCGGACCGTCATCACCCGCTCAAAGATGTAACGGTCATTTTGTTGTCGCAGCCTCATCATGCCAACATGATCGACCGCTACTTCACGGCAACGTTTAACGCACTTCGGTACTACGGCGAATGGTACGGCCAGTATCCCTACGATGCCGTCACCGTTGTCGACCCTGCCAACGACAGCCGGTCGGGCGGCATGGAATATCCCACGCTCTTTACGGGCGGTACCAATATGTTTTCACCGGTTGAGAGCGCATCCCCCGAAGGAGTCACTGTCCATGAATTCGGGCATCAGTTTTGGTACGGGCTGATCGGAAACAACGAATTCGAAGAGGCGTGGCTGGACGAGGGATTCAACACCTATTCAACCTCCCGCGTGATCGATGCGGGATGGCCGTCAATCTTTGTCCATCCGTCACGTTTCTACTTTGGTGGAGGTGGGGCAGGAAGTTTTGTCGGCATTCCGTATGTCATTGACGACGTTTATGATACCGATCCGCGGGCAGGGACGAACAACCTGCAGATCAAGTTTCAAGGAAAGAACGACGTCATGATGCGGCGCGGCTGGGAGTACCACGACAGTTACGGCTTGAACTCTTACACCAAGCCGGGAACGTCCCTTCTGCAGCTTGAACGATTTCTGGGTGAAGAGACGATGTACCGCATCATGCGCACGTACCACCATCGGTTCCGCTTCCAGCATCCGACCTCCCAGGACTTCATCAATGTCGTCAATGAAGTGGCAGGCAAGAACATGAACTGGTTCTTTGAGAATACATGGTTCAGTTCGAACCTCTTCGACTACTCGATCGATGCGATCCGCAACACCCGGGTTCCGCCTCCCGCCGGTCTTTTCAACAACAACGGGGCAGCGTTCGAGCCAAAGAAAGAATCGGGTGGGAATTACGAATGCATGGTGGTTGTGAAGCGTGAAGGGGAAGCGGTCACTCCCGTTGATGTCCTCGTTGTCTTCGAGAATGGCGATCAGAAACGAGAGACCTGGGACGGCCAGTACCGCTGGCGACGGTTCGTGTATCGCACCGACTCCCCCGTCAAGTACGCTGTCGTGGATCCCGACAAGAAGATCGCCATGGATATCAACTACAACAACAACGGAAAATCAGTCCCGGCATTCGGTTCGCAATCCCTCGCAGCGCGGAAACTTGCTTCGAAGTGGATGTTCTGGATGCAGATGTCGCTGGAATATGCATCGTTTTGGAACTAAACAAACCGTAAACTGCCAAACGAATTCTGTTTCATCAGCACATTAAACTTAAGGGTATCTGTATGGCAATTTTCCAGGCGCTCCGTATCGGATGGAAACAGGTCGGTCAAACCAAACGGATGGTCATCTTTGCATGGCTCGTCAATGTCACGCTGACGCTCATCGTTGCAGTCCCCCTGCTCCTGCAGCTGAACAGCTACATTCGCGGCGGCGTCATGGAGGAGCAACTCCTCCAGCAGATCGATTCCAACTGGTTCCAGACATTCAGGCAGGAGAACCAGTCGGGCGATGTTGTCCGATATTTCGATTACTCGATATTCGGATACGCACCGTTTCTAACACACTATGAATCGTACCTGAACGGAACAGTGGTTAAGAACATCGGCAATTTCTTCTTCGACCTGATTTTCAAGTGGAGGCTCGGCCTCGAGTATCTCGGCCTCACCACCGTTCTCGGCTTCATCTACGTCCTCACGTCGACATTCCTTGCCGCTGGATTCATCGGGACCTATGCGAAAAGCTACCGGCTCTCGTTTCAGGAATTCCTGATGGAAGGGGCAAAATACTTTGGCAAGTTCTTCCGCCTCGCGCTGCTCTCGCTCATTGTCTATGTTCTTCTCTTTGAGGTCATTTTCGATTGGTGGACCGGCAGTATCTCGTCGTGGACGGCCGAAGAGCGGTCAGAAATGGTCCCTTACGTCCATTACATGATCAAGAACGGCGTCGTTCTTCTGGTCTTGGGGCTCGTATCTCTCTGTTTCGACTATGCGAAAATCAGAATGGTCGTTGACGACAGGATCAGTGCCCTGTTTGCATCGTGGGCCGGTGTGAAATTTGTCTTCGCCCATTTCTTCTCGACAACGGGACTCTATATTCTTCTCAGCCTTGTGGGTATTCTCTTCATCGTTCTGTACGCTCTCGTAGAATCTGCATTTGACCAGACCGGGTATTGGACCATTTTCTTTGTGTTCCTTATCCAGCAGCTTTATGTCCTTGCCAGATTGTGTCTTAAGGCCACGTTTTACGCTTCTCAGACACAACTCTATCAGGCCAAGGCTGCCCAGGAGCACCCGACCGGTCAACCCGCGGCATAGACCCATCGAACATACCAACACGAAGGAGCGTCGCCATGCGACTACGGATTGCTATCCCCATTCTCCTCATCGTTGCTTCACTCTTCTCCATCGAACCGGCATTGGCGCGGCAAAAAAGCTCAATGAAATTCGATACAACCCTCTACAGGGGGCTTCAATGGCGTGAAATTGGGCCGTTTCGGGGCGGCCGGTCGATTGCCGTCGCCGGACACAAAGACCAACCCTGGACTTACTATTTTGGAGCAACGGGCGGGGGCATTTGGAAGACCGAAGACGGCGGTGTCACGTGGCTCAATGTCTCTGACGGGTTTCTCAAGGTCGGGATCATCGGAGCGCTTGCGGTTGCCGAATCGGACCCCAATGTCATATATGCCGGAACGGGAGAGGCCTGTATACGCGGGAACACCATGCCAGGCGAAGGGATGTACAAGTCTCTGGATGCAGGGAAGACCTGGAAGTTCATCGGCCTCGGCGAAGCGCAGACGATCAGCGAGGTCATTGTTCATCCAAAGAATGCCGATCTGGTCTACGTTGCTGCATTCGGACACGTATTTGGTTCGAATCCCGAGCGCGGCGTCTATCGATCAACCGACGGCGGCACAACCTGGAAGAAAATCCTTTACAAAGACACACGAACGGGAGCTGTTGACATTGTGTTTGATCCGTTGAATCCGCGTGTACTCTACGCAGCATTGTGGGAGGCGCACCGTACTCCGTGGAGCATGTCGAGCGGCGGACCGGGGAGCGGCATCTGGAAGTCCACGGACGGCGGGGAGACTTGGACGGACATCTCTAAGAATTCCGGCCTCCCGAAAGGGCCGCTCGGACGGATCGGGATTGCCGCTTCATCGGCCCAGTCGGACATCGTATGGGCCCTTGTCGAAGCGGAAGACGGAGGATTGTTCCGCTCGAACGACGGTGGTGCAACATGGCGAAGAGTGAACGATGACCGCCGCATGCGCCAGCGCGCGTGGTACTATACTCACGTCTATGCCGACCCGAAGAATGCGGAGACGGTCTACGTGCTGAACGTTCAATTCCTCAAGTCGGTCGACGGAGGAAGGACGTTGACAACGATCGGCGTACAACACGGCGACAACCATGATCTGTGGATCGATCCGAATGATCCTCTCCGCATGGTGAGCGGCAACGACGGCGGCGCGTCGGTCACAAACAACGGCGGAAGGATATGGACGGAGGAGGACGTAGCAACCGCTCAATTCTATCATGTCCTGGTCGACAATCAGTTCCCCTATAATGTCTACGGGGCGCAGCAGGACAATAGTACCGTCGGAATCGCCAGCAGGACAACAAGCTTCGGAATCGAACGTACTCACTGGTCGGACGTGGGAGGTGGAGAGAGCGGCTACATCGCGGTCAACCCAGCCGACCCGAACATTATTTACGCCGGCAGCTATGGAGGATATCTCACCCGATACGACAAGAAACTTGACGACACGCGCTCCATCAATCCATGGCCCGAGAATCCCATGGGGGCCGGAGCGGGGGACTTGAAGTATCGATTTCAGTGGACATATCCGATTGTCATTTCTCCGCACGACCCGAATACCCTGTATGCAACTGCCAACTATGTTTTTCGAAGCACGAACGAAGGAATGAGCTGGGATATTATCAGTCCCGACCTCACGAGAAATGATCCCTCGAAGCTCGGCTCGAGCGGCGGCCCGATCACCAAAGACAATACGAGCGTCGAGTATTACGGAACAATTTTCACGTTTGCAGAATCGCCCGTTCAAAAAGGAATCCTCTGGTCCGGGTCGGATGACGGCGTGGTGCAGATCTCAAGAGACGCCGGTACGACGTGGCATAACGTGACTCCGAAAGATCTCCCCGACTGGTCGCGCATAAGTCTTGTTGACGCTTCTCCCCATGACGCAGGGACGGCATATCTTGCTGCCAAGCGATATCAATCGGACGATTTCAAGCCGTACATCTACAAGACCGAAGATTACGGAAAGTCATGGAGAAAGATTGTTGCTGGAATCCCCGAGAATGAATTCGTCCACGCCGTCCGTGAAGATCCCAATGTCCGTGGGATGTTGTACTGCGGCACCGAACGGGGTGTCTACGTTTCCTTTGATGACGGAAGCAATTGGCAGACACTCCGGCAGAACCTCCCGGTTGTTCCCATTCACGACCTCGTGGTGCAGAAGCGTGAGAGCGACCTGGTTATTGCGACGCACGGGAGATCGTTCTGGATTTTTGATGATCTGGAAACGTTGTATCAGCTCAATGACAACGTGGCGCGCGCGCGCAATCATTTGTTTGTCCCAACGGCCGCTTATCGCATGGGAGGTGGAAGCTTCAGCCGCCCCGGAGCGACGATCGGCAAGAATCCGACCAACGGGGTTGTGGTCTATTACCATTTCGAAAACAGGCCAAAGGACGAAGTAAAACTCGATTTTCTGGATGGTTCCGGCGCTTTGATAAAGTCTTTTTCTTCAAAAGCCGACCCCGCAGAAGGGCAGGAAGGACCCCCGCGTGGAGGGGGACAATCCCGTGTTTCGGCCGATTCCGGCATGAACCGATTCGTTTGGGATATGCGCCATTCCGATGCTGTCACAGTGCCCGGCGCATTACTCTGGGGAGGAACGACCAGGGGACCTCAGGCCGTTCCGGGAAACTACCGCGTCCGTTTGTCGAACGGAGCCGATACATTGATTCAGCCCTTTGAGATCAGAACGGACCCGCGCACCCGCGTCAGCAAAGCGGATTATAGCGAGCAATTCGATTTTCTCATCAAGATTCGCGATAGGGTGAGCGAAGCACACGAAGCGGTCAATATCATTCGAGAGATTCGCAAGCAGATCGACGACTTGGCAAAGCGGATAAAGGGACAGCCGAATGAAAAGGGAATCACTGACGCTGTAAAGAGACTCAACGAGAAGATCACTCCAATCGAAGAAGAGATTATTCAAACAAGAATCAAGAGCAGTCAGGACGCACTGAACTATCCCATCAAGCTCAATAACAAACTTGCCGCATTGACCGGTGTGGTGGCGAGCGGTGACGGAAAGCCCACGAAGCAATCATATGACGTCTTCGAAACACTCTCAGCACAACTGGAAACTCAGCTTGTGAAGTACCGGGAGATATTTCAGAAGGATCTTCCGGCATTCAATCAAACCGTCAAGGAACAGGAAATCCCTGCCGTCATTCTGAAGCCGAAACAACATTGACGATTGTCGTTCGCCGATTGTCGATTTAGCAAAGCCCATTGGAAATCGTCCCGAAGGGATCCCTTCGGGAAAAATCGCACTCGCCTGCCCGCCGAAGACGTCTTTATGGTGAGCTCCGAGCTCGTCGAGAAGTCGAACCATCAGTCGAGGCGGGGCAATTCCCATGGAGTTTTTTCGCAATTTTGCCTATCTTGTCTGCTGTTTTGAATCCTCCCAAACGCATACTGCGTCAAAGCAAGAGGAACGCCGGTCGGATGCGGCATCTTTTCACGCTTTTGTACTCCCTTGCTTTGTTCACTGCAAGCAATCCTGGGTATGCACAGCAGGAACCCCAGCCCAACCTTGGCGCATTCCATGCGGGCGAAAGGCTCCAGTACAGGGTTAAATGGCTGTTCTTCCGTCTCGGAACGATAACAGTCACAACCGACACGATTCCGGGCGACCCGGCAAAATTCAAGGTGCTTCTGAAGCTCGATTCGAATCCGGATATCTTCTTCATCAGCATTCACAGTATCTATGAGGGAATTGTGGGATTGCATCCGCTGCGGTGCGTCTCGTTTCTGGGAAAGGAAAAGGATGGCGACGACACACTCGTGACCACATACACGTACTTCGATTCCCTCAGACGTGTTGTCATGGAACAGCGGCGGATGCCTGTCGACACTCTTGTAAAAAGCCTGGTGGGAGACTCCATCGACCGGTTCTTTGACGGAGCTTCGCTCTTCTTTTATGCGCGAACAATGGCCCACACCAATGTCCGTTACTCCGCTCCGACTCTTGTCGAAATGGAGATGTTTAGCACCGACATCAGCTTCACCGGAAAATCCACGGGGGTAGAGATCGGAGCTGTTGACGAGGAGATTGACACCAGGGAATTGTTTGGAAAGGCGAATTTTGAGGGGAAGACCTTCGGAGGGTTTTCGGGCGACTTCCGGGGTTGGTTCAGCAACGATTATGCATCGATCCCGATCAAAGCCGAAATGAGTATTTCACTGGGGACGGTGACGGTTGAACTGGAAGAATGGTCACGACCGTACTGGATTCCCCCGCGTGTTCCTCAAAAGCGATGACTGACACCAACACCATCTTCGTCACCGGCGCCACAGGGTTTATCGGCACGAAGCTCGTCAATGCCCTTCTTGCGAAGGGACATTCCGTGCATGCCCTTTCACGCGCCGCCAGCAACAGGGAGGGCCTGATGCATGAACGCGTCCGGCTCGTCCAGGGAGATCTGCTCGACCGGGATTCCCTGCGAAAAGGGATGGAGGGCTGCAGCCAGGTGTTTCATCTGGCCGCCTACGCCAAAAACTGGTCCCGTGATCCATCCGTTTTCTTCAGACAGAATGTGGACGGCATGACGAATGTTCTTGATGCTGCACGCGATGCAGGTATCAAGCGAGTTGTCTTTACGTCGACCATTGTCGTGTTCGGGCCAAAGCCGGCCGGTGTCATTGGCGACGAATCGATGCCCCGGATAACGCCGAAGTATTTCACGGAGTATGAAGAAAGCAAGGCAGTTGCCGAGCGAAAGGCCCTCGAATACGTCAAGAAGGGACACCCCATCGTCATTGTCAATCCCACACGGGTCTACGGGCCGGGGAAACTCACCGAAGGGAACTCTGTTTCGTTGATGATCGACATGTACGACCGCGGGAAGGTGCCTGTATTGCTCAACAATGGAGTGAACGTCGGGAATTATGTCTTGGTCGACGACCTTGTGAGGGGGCATATCCTCGCAATGGAGCGGGGGAAAATCGGGGAGCGGTACATCCTCGGCGGCGAGAATGCATCGCTGAAGCGTATTTTCGAGCTTGTGGACGAAGCAAGCGGCAAGAAACACTTCCAGTTCAGCCTTCCCCCGTCAATAGCCATGCTGTACGGATCACTCGAAAAGAAGAGGGCGGAGTGGCTGAGAATGTATCCCCAGATTACACCGGGCTGGGTGGAAACGTTCCTGCAGGATTGGGCCTATACCTGCGCCAAGGCTGAACGCGAATTGGGATATACCATAACTCCGTTGAAAGACGGTATCAAGTTGACGTACGACTGGCTTATGACCCTCAGGAAGAAATCATGATGAATCGATTTGATTCATCGGTCTCTCTTGCAGGGCTTTTCAGCGGACCAAACAGGAAACCCACGCTGATTCTCCTGCTGACGCCGATCCTTCTCACGGTTTTCAAGTATTACGGTTCAAAGCAGTTCTACCTCGACAACATTCAGCCCTTCCTCTCAGCCGGCAATCCCGAATGGGCCGCTGCCCTGTACGTGTTTGCCTCATCGTTCGTCTTGTTTGGCCTTGTCCCGGCACTCATCATCAAATTCGTCTTCCGCGAGTCTTTTGCCGATTACGGAATTCGCGTTGGGGATTGGAGTTTCGGCTGGAAGGCGCTCCTTGTCGTCGGTGCGATCTACGCCGTTTCGGGATACACCTCCTCCAAAATGCCGGAGTTTATTGCCGAATATCCCGTGTTCAAGGGAGCGGGAGAATCGGGAGTGACATTCGTTCTCCATGCCATCTCGTACTTGTTTTTCTACATCGGCTGGGAACTGTACTTCCGCGGATTCATGCAGTTTGGCCTCCGAACCTCGCTGGGTGACTGGAACGCCATTTTGGTTCAGATTCTTGCATCATGCCTTGTCCATATCGGCAAACCTGCAAGCGAGACCTTCACCTCCATTCTGGGAGGGCTGATTTGGGGAATCCTTGCGTTTCGCACGCGTTCGATCCTCTACGGCATCGCGACCCATTGGATTCTGGGGATTTCTGTCGACGCGTTCATCGTTCTCTTCCCATCATAATACCGGAAAATCATGTTTCTTGGCAGGCGAATAATCTTTGGAAAATTGGAGCTCCAGCTGACGGACGCGCTCGTCCTTGCAGCGCTCCTTTCTTTCAGCGTCCTTGGGCTGCTTTTTCTTGTCGACGGATGGGCGCTGCTCATTCTCAAAAATTTCGCTGTGGGTCTCCTTCTCCTTGGGGCAGCGATGGTCACGCCCCGAATCCAGCATCGTTTCTGGCGGTTTCTTGTCAGAGTGGCTGCAATAACGCTTTCATACGCCTATTTGTTCGGTGCGGTGGATAAGCTCCAGCTGGTTTTTCACAGCGAATGGCTCGATTACTACATCCTTGACTTCGAGCAATGGATTTTCGGTTTTCAGCCGACTCTTTGGGCCGAGAAATTCACCACGCCGCTGCTGACGGAATGGATGATGTTCTCGTACGTCGTATATGTCCCTCTCTATCCGATCCTCTGCGGCATCATCTACTTCACACGCGGCGAGCTACCGATGGAAGAGTATTTCTTTACACTGGGATTGGCCAATATCCTCTGCGATATCGGATTCATTCTCTTTCCCGTAGCCAGTCCGATGTACTTCATCAAGGAAGTCTACACGGTTCCGCTCGACGGCTATGTTTTCACGTTCCTTGGCGAGCTGATGAGGAAATATCTGCATTTCGCCGGAGGGTCCATTCCCAGCCCCCATGCCGCGGCCGCGACCATCATGTGGATCATGGCATATCGGTACCATCGGCCTTCGTTCCACGTCCTCACGCCGATCATCATTTCCCTTTACGTCTCCACGTTCTACGGTCGTTACCACTATTTGACGGATGCGGTGGTCGGCATCCTTGTGGCAGTGTTGGCTCTTGTGCTGGCTCCGAAGATCATGCGCGCGTGGGATCGACTGGTCGAGCGAGGAACCGTGAGAATGCTTTTCGCCCGGTCCCAGGTTGAGAAGCCGCTCTCGTGAGGAGTCGTTGCTTTTCCTCAACAAAACTGGTATCATGAGGAACGATAAAACAGAGCTTTTCTAGCCGATACAGCCCCTTGCCAACTTTATGACAGTTCTTGAGCGGTTCTCTCTTCTGATCACCTCGCCGGATGATGCCACGTTCGATCAATATGATGCACCGCACCTCGGTCATGCTCTGGTCATCGTTACTGCCTATGCGCTCCTCTCCTCGTTCAATTCATTTCTTTCGGCTGTCTTCATAGCAGAGAGCTTCGGGTTCGGGCTTCTTGCGTTCATGGGGGCGTTTCTTACGACGTATCTCACCTGGATCTTTTTGACTATTATCTTTTTTGTTGCCGCCGAGTTGTGGGGAAGCCTGGCAGAGATTGTCAATGCTGTTGCATTTGTCGGAATGGCGGCCGCTCCTCTTATCCTTACCTCTGTGGGGTCGATACTCGTAACAATCCTGGGTTCACTGTTCATCTCCAACGACACCGACCTGATACTCCCCAAAATCAGCCTGTTCATTTCTCTCATTGGAATGGCGTGGGGCTGGCCCGGTGTCCTTTGTTACTTCGGGCTCAAGAACGCCACCCGAATCCACCCCCTGAAGGCAATCGTTATTACCCTCATCATTTTCTTTGCCGGGGCTCTCTACGAGATTTCATACTCCAACGCGTTCTAGAACCAGGGAGACTCTATGAACCGCCTCTTCGTGCTCTTCGCGGCCATCCTGCTCTATTCCTGTCAACCACCTTCCGATTCCTATGACATTCTCCTGAAAAACGGAACCATCGTCGATGGAACGGGGAATCCATGGTTCAAGGCCGATGTGGCAATCAAGGGGGACAGAATCGAGGCGATCGGGTCGCTCCCGAATGCCACGGCGCGAACTGTGGTGGATGTCTCGGGCCTTGTCGTTTCTCCGGGTTTTGTTGATATGCTCGGCCAATCCGAATTCCGATTGCTCGTGGACGGAAGGGCGATGAGCAAGATCTCCCAGGGAGTCACTACCGAGATTACCGGGGAAGGCGGATCGGCGGCACCCATGAATGAACGGACGATCGCCGGAATGAAATCGTGGATGGATCGGTATAACAAACGCATCGATTGGACCGATTTCGAAGGATACTTCCGCACGCTGGAGAAATCAAAGACTGCGATCAATCTGGCAACATTTGTAGGTGCAACACAGGTGAGGGAGCATGTTGTGGGCCTTGACGATCGGGCCCCGACGGCTGAGGAGCTTGCAGAAATGAAACGGCTCGTCAGAACGGCCATGCAGCAGGGAGCGCTCGGACTCAGCACTTCCCTCATCTATGCCCCGGCAACATTCGCCAAAACGGATGAGCTGATCGAACTCGCATCTGTGGTAAGGGAATTTGGCGGAATCTATGTGTCGCATATCCGTGACGAGGGAAACAAGGAAGTAGAGGCTCTCTATGAGGCCGCGGATATCGCGCGGGCAAATTCTATCCCTGTTGAAATCTGGCATCTGAAAGTTGCAGGAAAGCAGAATTGGGGAAAAATGGCGTCGATTGTAGATCTCATCAACCGGCAACGCGACCAGGGAATCGATATGACGGCCGACGTCTATCCCTATCCGGCAAGCGGGACCAGTCTTAGCTCACGCATCCCTTCATGGGCCCACGACGGCGGAGATGCAAAGCTCCTTGAACGGCTCCTTGACCCGGCAACCCGAAAGAAGATAAAGAATGAGGTGATGGGAATGACGCCGGGTACGGACAACGCGTTTGCGGCGACGGGACCAGACGGAATTCTCATCGCATCCGCGAGCAATCCGGAACTCAAACGGTATGAGGGAAAGCGATTGAGCGAGATTGCCAGGGAATGGAAACGAGATCCGGTTGATGCAATGATCGATTTCCTTATCAAGGATTCCCTCCGCACGGGCGGAGTGTTCTTCTCGATGAATGAGGAAGATGTGCGAATGGCAATCGCTCAGCCGTGGACAAGTTTCTGCACTGACGGCAGCGCATATGCCACAGACGGCCCGTTGAGCGGCGGGAAACCGCATCCCCGCGCCTACGGAACGTTTCCGCGAATTCTCGGCCGCTACGTTCGTGAAGCAAAGCTCCTTTCATTGGAAGAGGCAGTCCGCAAAATGACCTCTCTCCCCGCGCAACGCGTCGGATTGCGGGAACGGGGAATACTCAAAGCCGGTTTTTATGCCGACGTCGTCGTGTTCGACCCGACTACCGTGATTGACAAGGCTACATTTGAGAATCCCCACCAGTATTCGGAAGGGATTCAGCTTGTTCTTGTGAACGGGCAGCCTGTATGGAGGGAGGGGACCTTTGCCGGGAATCTCCCCGGGCGGGTGCTCCGAGGGCCGGGATATCGCCGCTAGACAGCCGCGCGTTTGACCGATATCACCTTCAGAGAAGGACTGCGGCATTTACCTTTCCGCCACCTCAGACATTCACCGTATATCTTGCACGAATTTCAGGAGTTTTCGATGAAAACCTCTTTCCGCTCCATCATGTTCTTTTTCCTTTTTCCCCTCGTGTCCGTCCCTTTGTCTGCACAGACTGCCGGGGAAAGAACATCGGTTGATTTGACGGTCTACAATATGAACCTGGCCCTTATCCGGGAAATCCGCCCCCTGACCCTGACAAAGGGGCTGAACACCCTGGTTCTCCCCGACATTCCTGCCACAATCGACGGAACCTCGCTTCATTTCTCCAGTCTTACGGATCCCAAGTCCGTTCGCGTACTCGAGCAGAATTTCCAGTATGACCTTGTTCACCACGCCAAACTTCTGGAGAAATACATCGGAAAACAGGTGGAATTTGTCCGATATGATCAGTCGACCGAAAAGGAATACAGCGTGTTCGGGAAGCTTCTCGCCACCGGATGGCAGCAACAGCCGACATATAATCCTTATGAGCAGTACTTGCCGCCTCCTTCGTATGTCTATTCGGGCCAAATGATTGCAGAAATCAACGGCAAAGTGGAAATCGCTCCCACAGGCCGTCTTGTCCTCCCGAGTCTCTCCGAAGGACTTATCCTGAAGCCTCAACTTCAGTGGCTTCTCAATTCGACGCGTCCCGGAGCGCATAACGCCGAAATAAGTTATCTCGCAACACAGCTTTCGTGGAACAGCAACTACGTGGTCTTGTTGAATCAGGACGACACACGACTCGACCTCACGGGCTGGGTGACTCTCACCAACAATTCCGGTACTTCCTTCAAGGATGCCGGCCTGAAGCTTGTGGCAGGCGATCTCAATGTTATCAAGACCGAGGCCGATGCGATAGGCTATGCCAAGTCGATGGCACGGGTTGCCGAAGCGCCGCAGTTTGAGCAAAAGGAACTGTTCGAGTACAAACTGTATACCCTGCAACGGAGGACCGACCTTGCCAACAATGAGACGAAGCAGATCGAGCTGGTTTCGGGCAAGCAGGTACCGTCAAGAAAAATGTTTGTCTACGATGGTCTTGCGGACGTCTGGCGCGTGTGGCGCAATAACGCGGGATACCGCGATCAAAGCAGTTTCGGGCAGCAATCGAATCCCAAAGTCGGAGTGTTTGTCTCATTCAAGAACTCGCAGAACGAGGGCCTTGGTATTCCTCTGCCGAAAGGGAAGATTCGTGTGTATAAGCGGGACAGCGACGGGAAGGAGCAGTTCATCGGAGAAGATCAGATCGATCACACCCCGAAAGATGAAGAAATCCGGCTCTATCTCGGCAATGCATTCGATCTCACAGGATCACGCGTGCAGAAGAACTTCCGTGTCGTTGTCTCCGGACACAGCGTGGAAGAAACGTTCGAAATCAAGGTCAAGAATCACAAAGATGAAGCGGTTGAGGTGATGGTGTATGAACACCCGTGGAGATGGAGCGAGTGGGATATTACGAAGTCGAATACCGAATGGGAGAAACTCGATCAATCAACGATACGATTTCCCGTGAAGATCGAGAAGAATTCCGAAAAGGTCGTCAGTTATACGGTAAGGTATACGTGGTAGGAATCAACCCTTGAACATTGAGCGTTGAGCGTTGAGAGTTGAACATTTGACATTGCTTCCGCTGAGCAAGAAAGACAATATTCAATGCTCAATGTTCAATTTTCAATGTTTACCTTCCCTTCAGCGCCCTCGTCCAGTGCACAATCTGCTTTTTGACCTCCTGCGGTGACGTACTTCCGGCTGATTTTTTCTGCTCCACGCTCTTGTGAGGGAGAAGGTAGTCGAACACATCTGAATCGAACGACTTTGAGAATGTGTGGAGCGTTTCCAGGTCAAGATTGCCAAAAAACATGCGGTGATCGATGCAATAAGAGACAAGCCTGCCGGTCACCTCGTGCGCTTCGCGGAAGGGGAGCCCTTTCCGCACAAGATAGTCGGCCACTTCTGTCGCCGTGGTAAAATCATTCCGCAGTTCCTCTTCCATGTGATCCTTCTTGAACTCGGTATGGATCAAAAGGTGAGCGGCCATGAAGAGGCATTGTCGCGTGGTATCCACCGCATCGAACATCGGATATTTGTCTTCCTGCATGTCTCGATTGTATGCGAGGGGAAGGCCCTTCATGATGGTCAGAAGGTTCATCAGATCGCCGTACACCCGTCCCGCTTTACCCCTGATCAGTTCGGCCATGTCGGGATTCTTCTTTTGCGGCATGATGCTGCTTCCCGTCGAGTACGCGTCGCTGATCTGCACATAGGCAAACTCCTTCGTCGACCAGAGGACGATCTCCTCGGCCAGCCGGCTCAGATGGGTCATCAGCAGGCTGCATGCACCCGCAAATTCGAGAACATAGTCGCGGTCACTGACTGCATCGATGCTGTTCTCCACGATTCCGTCGAAATGGAGCTTGCGGGCAACTTTGTTCCGGTCGATGGGGAACGACGTACCCGCGAGGGCCGCTGCACCAAGGGGAGACTTGTTGAGCCGTTTGTGGCAGTCGCTCATACGATCCAGATCTCTCTCGAGCATCGAAACGTATGCCAGCAGATGATGTGACAGCATGACGGGCTGCGCCCGTTGAAGGTGGGTGTAACCGGTCATGAGAACACCGAAGTATTTCTCTGCCTTGTACAAGAACACGCGTTGAAGCTGCGTAATCAGGCGCGTGAGCTCTTGTATGGCACCCCGCAGATAGAGTCGCTCGTCCAGGGCTATCTGATCATTCCTGCTCCTGGCAGTATGCAACTTCCCGCCCAATGGACCGACTTTCTGGATCAGCCTCTGCTCAATGGCCAGATGAACATCCTCAAAATCTCCCGAAAGCTCGAATTTTCCCGACTCGATTTCCCTCTGAATGGCCTTGAGCGCAGACCGGATACGCCGCGCCTCCGAGGCCGTGAGGATCCTGGCAGCGGAGAGCATTTCAACGTGTGCAATACTGCCGGCGATGTCTTCACCGTAGAGCCTTTTGTCAAGATCAATGGATGAGGAGAATTTCAGAGCAATGGCGGAAAGCGGTTCCTTGAATCGCCCGCTCCACAAAGCACGATGAGCCATGAATAGGTTCCGTTGGTCAATGATGGATGGTGTAACTGCGGGATGCAAGATAGGAAAAACTCAGGAGGAGGGCAATGGGATTGCGGATTGCGGATTGCGGATTGCGGATTGCGGATTGCGGATTTTCAATGGGCAAACGAGAATTGACAATCGACAACTACTTCAAGTGCTGTATAACAAAGGCTTGGCAGTAATGCTTGATCTGATCTCTGACCGAGCGAAATGCCAGCATGATTTCTTCATCACTTCCGGTTGCGCGCGCCGGATCGGGAAAGTCATGGTGAAGCGTCACGGATTTGGCGGGAAAATAGGGACACTGTTCACGCGCGTTGTCACATACGGTGATCACAAAGTCAAATTCGATTCCCTGCACCGCGTCGACGGTCTTCGAGGTTTGTGATGAAATGTCGACACCGGCCTCATTCATCACCGTAACTGCCCGCGGATTAAGGCCGTGGGCTTCGATCCCCGCACTATGCACCTCGATCTTATCCCCTCCGAACAGGCGCAGCCACCCTTCGGCCATTTGACTCCGGCAGCTGTTTCCCGTGCATAGGACAAGTACTCGTTTCATGGGGTCACCCGATTGTTTTCGTCATGACGACAGCGGTCGAGGGACAATAGATCTTATACTCCTTGGACAAAGCGATAAAGGGAGGGATGTCGGAACGTTTCTCCTTCTCGAATCCCACCCGCGCGAAAAAACCTTCCGCGGTTGTCGTTAACAAGCCGAGCCTTTGAATACCCAGAGAGCGTGCTTTCTCTACGATCTCGCCATACAGCAGCTTGCCCAGGCCGATTCCCCGCAGGGGTACCGCCACAGCCAATGATCGGAGCAGTCCGGATGAACCCGTTACCTCAAGTCCCACCGTACCTACGATTTCGCCTCCGACAACGGCAACGAGAAACGTCTCCAGATGTTCACTCACGTCTTCCGAAGGAAGCTCTGCCAATCGCAAGAGACCCTGAATCGCAGCCTCGTCTCCCTTGCGGGCCGGTCGAATTGAAACTGCGGCGAGGCTATTTTTCTCCATAAACCGTAATGCTCTTGATGGAAGTTCCCGATTTCCGATACTCGGCAATCTCTTTCCGGTTCAGATAATCCAAAAGCACCTCGTCTGAGAGGTCGATGATTTTTTCCTTCTTCACCGCGACATTCTTGAAGCCGGCGTTTCTGATTGCTGACAGGTAGTCGCCTTCGATCATCGCTCCCGCTACACACCCGGCGATCATCTCGGCAGCGGTCAGAAGGGGGGCCGGAAGATTGTTCGTGATGACGATATCGGAAATACTGAAATGTCCGCCAGCCCGAAGGACTCTGTATATCTGGGAAAACGCTTTCGATTTGTCGGGAACAAGATTCAGAACACAGTTGCTGATGACAACATCGACCGATTCATTCTCGACAGGAAGGTTTTCGATATCGCCAAGTCGGAATTCAACATTGGTATATCCAAGTTTTTCCTTGTTCACGTGTGCGCGGGCGATCATCGCCTCGGTCATGTCAACACCGATGACGCGCCCTGTCGATCCAACGATACGTCGTGCGACAAAAACGTCATTCCCGGCGCCGGATCCGAGATCGAGGACCGTGTGGCCCTTCTGAAGTCCGGCAATTTCCGTGGGGAGGCCGCAGCCAAGACCTAGGTCGGCTTCCGGTACATATCCCTCCAACCCGGCATAGCTGTCGGCCATGATGTCACCCTCTTTCGAGGAACAACCGCACTGAGGACCGCAACAGGAGTCGGATCGTTTTGCGATCTCCTCGTATTTACCCTTCACAATTGACTTCACGTCGTCAATGGTCGTCATCCCTGTTTTCCTCCTTTTTGGCCACTCTTGGCAGGGGAACAGCAATCAGGGCCGCAGCAGGAAGATCCGGATTGTTTTGGTATCTCCTCATCGCTGCTCTTTACGGTCGGTTTTACTTCGGGGGCGGATGTCATGTGGGTCCTCCTGTTTGAACTTTAACAACATTCTTTGTGGTTTTCTTTGATATCTGTGAGAAATCCGTCAATGATCTTCCGAAACTGTTCAAGCCTTTCCCAATCGACACAATAGCAGGACTTCGGCCCCTCAATCGTTCCGGTGATGATTCCGGCGGACTTCAGTTCCTTGAGATGCTGCGAAACGGTTGCTTGTGCGAGGGGAATGTCCTGGACAATCTCTCCGCAGACACATTCGTCCCTCTTTGAGAGAATCCTGAGTATCGCAACCCGGGCAGGGTGGGAAAGGACCCCGGCTAACCTGGCTATTTCTGTCTCCTTCTTGTCGAATAAGTGAACCTTGCCTCTGGCCACGCTCATCCTTTCTTTATCGTATTAATACGATAAGATAAATACAAAAGTTTCACATGTCAAGCAGGAAAAGAACTATCTGGGTATTGCCGGCGGGATTGGGGGGACCGCAGGGGGGAGAGAACCGGCGATTCTAACGAAACCTTCAAGTCCTTCGGCGATCTTTTCCGCAATTCGTCTCCGAAAGGCATCATCGACGAGCTTCATTTCGTCCTCAGGATTCGACAGAAACGCTGTTTCAACAAGCACATTGGGAAGCTGGGTCGGGGCATTCAGCGAAAAATTGAAGCTTCCTACAACGCCGAATTGTTCGAATCCCAATTCCAGCATCCTTGCATAGACGGTGTCGGCCAAAGGCTTGAAACCAACATACCGATAGAAGGTCGCCGTCCCTCTGACCTTTTCCGGATCCGACGTGAAACCGATAGAGTTGCAATGCACGCTCACAAGCAGACGAGCACCTGATGCGAGAATCTTGTCCGTCCTGTCGGTCATCGACCATCCGGTCGTATCAGTGCGGGTCAGGACACTGCTCGCACCTTTTTCCGAAAGCACCTGTACGAGGTGGCCTGCTATCGAGAGATTCACGTCCATTTCCCTCGTTCCCAGCGAACCAATTGCCCCCTTGTTGTCTCCGCCGTGGCCCGCATCAACAACGACAGTCATCCCCTTCAGCACAGAATCGGACGAAGCGACCAAAGGAGGTCGATTGATCCTGATGCGGAGACTTGCTCCGTTTTCGTACCCGATGTCATAACCCCAATGAAAGGGATAGGCCAGACGAATGGTCAATTGATAGTGAGCCGCTGCAACCTGAACCCACGATACGCTTTGAATGCCGACTGCGCTCAGGTGGTGCGTGATCCAGTTTGTGTTTGAGGTCGCCCCGTACAAGTCGACAATGAGCGCCGCAGGGTTAAGCTGAAGCTCCGTGGTATAGGGCAGTTTCTGTGAAAGTGAGACCATGACAATATCTGCCTTGTCGTTTCCCACGGCGCTGATGGATCCCACGAGAGATTGAGGCAGGGGCGTCTCCTTGGGGAGGAGCGTCCCAAATTCATCGGGCAGCCAGGCGTCCATCGACTCCGTGAGTCTTACCTGATACTGTCGGCCTCTCTTGCCCGCGACCGTGAGGCGAATTCCCGGCTGGAGGTAGCCAAGCTTTGCTCCGCCCAATCGATCCGTGCCTCGACCCACATTCAGGAATGGTCGACGTCCGGTCAGCTCGATCACCCGCGGCAGATCCCCGGGTGTAATCGTAATCCTTCCTTTTGCTTCCGCCTTCTCACTGCTCCAAAAACTCTTCCTCAGTTTGAAACTGATCTTCGCTTTGTTCGCTTCGTCTTCGTCCTTCACAACATATCTTCCGATGTAAACCCCCTGGAATCCTGCTCCTTCCCTCGGCGGCACCTCCCGCATAGGGATACCCGACTCCACTCCGTCGATATCGAATGTCGCTTCATAGCCGGGGCTCCCTTTGAATCGAACCTCCAAAACGTCGCCGGCTCCCAACCAGAGATCCTCAGAGGGCTCCATCAGGATCGAATCGATGGTCAACGTATCTTTTGAAGAGTTCCTGGCCGGCTCACTCCTCATAAGAACGAAGTCACGCCACAGGGAATCACCCTTTGGAGAGATTACGACGATCCGCAGCGGATTGAGACCCACGTTCAGGGTCAGGAGTCCCACAAAGGCCCCGCTCGGATAGACACGGACTTCTCCTCCATTGACAAACGCCCGCGCGGACGGACTCGTGTTCGCTGCAAACCGATGGCGGCTCGCCGGCGTCGTCGTTGTGTCGCTCTCTGGGTAGATGACATTCAAAGAGAGAGAATCGGTCGGGGACGAAACTGAGGCCGTGTCGGGGCTCACCTGACCACGGCCAACTGAAGCAAGAAAAAGCAGAACCAGAAGAAGGGGAGAACGCATAGCTATTACTACAAAAAGAAGAGAAATGAGGAGAGATTCAAGGACGCAAACGCAGATTACGCCGATTCACACTGATTTCGCAGATTCGCAAATTCAAATGATGGAGTATGGTCAACCATTCATGTCATCCCTTTGCTGTCATAAGAAAGACCTTCTGAGGGATTTCTAACAACCTCGAAAGTACCCCATCATTTCAGGGCTCGAATCCGTGCAATCTGTGCCAATCCGCGAAATCTGCGTACACCTAGCTCTTCAGCTTCTTGACCAGTCTCTTCTTCTTCGCAAAACCGTTGGGATTGACGCGGTAGAAAGTCTTGATCGGAAGACTGAAGATCTTGATAAATCCTTCGCTTGCCTTGTGGTCAAACTTGTCTTCCACAGTGTAGGTTGCCAGCCCGGTATCGTAGAGTGAGTTTGGGGAGGTCCTGCCGGCAATATCAACGTTCCCTTTGTAAAGCTTCACTTTCACCAGACCGTTGACCACTTTTTGCGTCTCATTGATGAACGCATCGTAGGCGCCCCGCAGAGGCGTAAACCAGAGGCCATTGTAGATAAGCGTGGCATAATCGTGTGCCATCTTCGCCTTGTAATGCATCACCTCTTTGTCCAGCGTCAGCCGCTCAAGCTCACGATGTGCAAAATGCAGCGTCACCGCAGCGGGTGCCTCGTAGACCTCACGCGACTTGATTCCCACGAGCCTGTTCTCGACGAGGTCCAGTCGTCCCACCCCGTTGGCCCCGGCGATTTCGTTCAGCTTCTCAATGAGGTCGTAGCCCTTCATCTTCTTGCCGTTCAGTACAACGGGAACGCCTTTTTCAAACTCGATGGTGACATATGTCGGGTGATCGGGTGCATCCAGCGGGGAAACCGTTCTTTGATACGCGTCCGCAGGCGGCTCGGCCATCGGGTCTTCCAGAACGCCGCATTCAATGCTTGTCCCCCATACATTCTCGTCAATAGAGTAAGGGGACGCCTTTGTCACCGCAATGGGGATACCGTGCGTCTCGCAATAAGTGATCTCTTCTTCTCTCGATTTAAATTCCCACTCGCGAAGCGGGGCGATGACCTTGATCTCGGGCGCCAGGGCGGCGATTGCAGCCTCAAAGCGCACCTGGTCATTTCCTTTTCCCGTACAGCCGTGAGCGATCGCTGTGCAGCGCTCCCGCCGGGCCACCTCCACAAGTGCCTTGGCAATCAGCGGGCGTCCGATGGAGGTCGCCATCGGATATGTGTGCTCATATAAGGCACCCGCCTTCAGCGACGGGAAGAGATATTCTTCGACAAACTCGTCACGCAGGTCCTGAATGTAGACTCTCTTCGCTCCGGTCTTGTAGGCTTTGTTTGCCAGGCCCGCAATCTCTTTCTTTTGCCCGAGGTTCGCGGTGACTGCAATGACTTCGGCATTGTACCGTTCCTGAAGCCATTTAACGATTACGGAAGTGTCTAATCCTCCCGAGTACGCAACGACGATCTTCTGCTTTTTCAATGCTGTATTCCTTTACTGGATCTTGAGAATAATTATGCGACTTTCTTTTCTTCTGACATGAGTGACTTCAGCGCTTTTATGACTTCGGCGATCTTCCGCGAAGATGTCGGCGTCACAAAAATGGTATTGTCCCCCGCAAGGGTACCGAGAATCGCCGGGTGGTGCAGGCCGTCGATGATCTCCGCAACTCCCTGCGCCCGGCCCGGGAGCGTCCGAATCACGATCAATGCTTCATTGTGGTCAATGTCTTCGATCTCATACCCGATGAACGATTTGAGCTTCTGCTCTTCGGTTTCGGCATGCAGCACATAGCGGGCTCCTTCGGGCGTATTCATGCGTCCGACACCGAGTTCTTTGAGATCACGGGAAAGCGTCGCCTGCGTGACGATGTGGCCTGCTTTGCGAAGTGCCTTACAGAGTTCATCCTGAGTCCCCACCGAATGATGAAGAATGATATGCTTGATCGCTAGGTGACGAGCAGGCTTTGTCATGATTGCACCTTTTCGGCAACGGGGCGTGTTGCCCTGACGTTCGTTGCAGTGCCCAGAAGTTGCGTGAGTATTGCCTTTTGGACATGAAGTCGGTTCTCGGCTTCGTCAAACACAACAGACTGCGATCCCTCCAGAACTTCAGCACTTATTTCCTCGCCACGATGAGCCGGAAGACAATGCATTACCACGCAATCCTTTTTTGCCTTCTGAAGAAGTTCCGCATTGATCTGATATCCAGCGAAATCTTTGCGACGCCGGTCGGATTCAGACTCCCGTCCCATGCTTGTCCAGACGTCGGTGTAGAGCACATCTGCGCCGGCGGCGGCATCCGAGGGATTCTCCATGATCGTGATCTCGCTTATTCCGGCCTCTTTTGCCCGGCGCACGATTTCGGGCCCGGGATGGTATCCTTGAGGCGCAGCAAGGGCAAAATTCATCGGAAAGATCGACGCTGCCTCAAGCCACGAATGGACCATATTGTTGCCGTCGCCGATGAAGGCGACTTTCATCCCGGGTTTCAGTTTTCCGTGCTGCCGCAGCGTGTAGAGATCGGCCAGTACCTGGCAGGGATGCGACAAATCGGTGAGGGCATTTATCACCGGAACCGGGGCCGACGCGGCAAGCTCCGTCAGCACGGCGTGGTCAAAGAGTCGGGCCACAAGGCCATCGCAATATCTTGAAAGAAGAAGCGCAATATCTGCGACCGATTCTCGCGTTCCAACGCCGATCCCTTCCTGCGAGAGCACGACCGGATATCCGCCCAGTTGATTGATCCCCACTTCAAACGAAACCCTCGTGCGCAGTGAAGGCTTTTGGAAGATCATGGCAATCGATTTCCCCCTCAGCGGCTGAAGCTGCGGTTCGCGTTTGAGCTTGTCAGCCAGTGCAAAGAGCGATTCAAGCTCATCCTGCGTAACATCAAAGAGAGTGAGAAGATCCTTGGTCATTTCACCGATTCCTGAATTCCGGTGTCTTCTTCATGAATCATCTGTGTCCCGATACCCTCGTCCGTGAATATTTCCAGCAGGAGCGAATGCTTGACGCGGCCGTCGACAATATGCACCTTGCGGACTCCTGCTTCGAGTGTCGTAAACGCCGACTGAATCTTTGGTATCATCCCGCCAAAGATCGATCCGTCCGCGATCATTCTCTCTGCCCCGCGTTTCGTCAATGTCGAGATCCTGTTTCCGCCGGCGAGAATCCCTTCGACATCGCTTAGATATACCAGCTTCTCGGCCCTGAGTGCCATCGCTACCGCCGCAGCGGCAAGATCCGCGTTGACGTTGAGAAGTTCACCATGTTCTCCGACACCCAGAGGGGCAATGACGGGCATCATTCCGTTCTGAAGGAGGAGCTGAATGAATGGCACGTTGACGGTGACGATATCTCCGACACGACCCAGGTCGGTTCCATCGGTTGATTGCCTGCGAGCGCGAAGCAGATTATTGTCCACTCCACAGAGTCCGACGGCGTTCCCGCCGTTGATATTGATCTGGTTGACGATCTCTTTGTTGATCGAGCCGGCCAGCACCATGACCACAACACTCATCATCTTCTCATCGGTGTATCGCTGACCATTGACAAACTTTGTCTCGATGTTGAGTTTTCCGGCGATATCGGTGATCGCCTTCCCTCCTCCATGAACAATGACAATATTGATTCCGATCTTGCGCAGAATGGTGACATCCTTGGCGAAGGTCTGCTTCAGTTTTTCATCCGTCATCGCCGCTCCGCCGTATTTGATGACAAAAGTCTTCCCTTCGTACGTCTGAATGTACGGGAGCGCCTCAATGAGCACTTCTTCCTTCGTATGAGAATCGATCAGAGTTTTTATCACGATCGGTAGCTCGCGTTAATATGAACGTATTCTTTCGTCAGGTCGCAGGTCCAGAATCTTACCTGCTGCGATCCGCGGTTCAAGTCGATGACAATTTGAACGAAGTCCTGCGACAGGACTGCCTTTCCCTTCTCTTCATCGAGCACAATTTCATAATTCTTGTTCAGTACGGGGAGCTCCCCGAAGAGGATTTCAGTCTCCTCCGGAACGAAGTCGATCCCTGAATACCCGACAGCCGCCATGATGCGACCCCAGTTGGCGTCGCAGCCGTGAATTGCTGTTTTCACAAGGTTTGAATTCGCCACAGAGCGGGCCGCTTGCGCGGCTTCTTCTTCGGACCTGGCCCCTTTCACGACAATTTCGATGAGTTTGGTGGCTCCCTCACCGTCACGGGCTATCATCTTTGCCAGTTTGATCAGCACATATTCCAGCGCTGCAGAGAAGAGGTGAAATTCTTCCGAATGCTCTCCGAACGATTCATTCTTTGCCTGACCGTTTGCCAGAAGGAGCACCATGTCGTTCGTGCTCATATCTCCGTCGACCGTAAGACGATTAAAGGACCTCTGATTGGCCCTGGAAAGGGCTTTTTGGAGGAGTGACGGGGAAATCACCGCATCCGTTGTGATGAAGCCCAGCATCGTGGCCATATTCGGGGCGATCATTCCGGATCCTTTTGCCATCCCGCCGATCGTCACGGTTGCCGCGCCAAGGGAAAAGCGAACAGCCGCCTCTTTTGAGAATGTATCGGTTGTCATGATTGCCTGAGCGGCGTCGCCGTTTCCTTCGGCCGTCAGCTGCCCAGCCAGCTGTCGGATTCCTTCTTTGACCTTGTCCATGGGCATATATTGGCCGATAACGCCCGTCGAGGAGATCATCACCTGCTCTTCGGGCAATCCGAGCGCCTGTGCCGTCATGCGGACCATTTCCCAGGCGTCGTTGAGCCCCCGCTCACCAGTGCATGCGTTTGCATTTCCGCTATTCACTACAACAGCTGAGCAATGTTTTGATCGCTGAAGCTGCACCTTGCCGACGAGAATCGGCGCTGCCTGCGTTCTGTTCAACGTGAAGACGCCCGCAATCACCGCGGGATTGACGGATCGGATCATCGCCAGGTCTTTCTTCATTTTTCGGATGCCGCAGTATAGTCCGCCCGCAACAAATCCTTTGGGAGCGGTCACTCCTCCCTGACATTCATTGACCGGAATAGATTCTTTCATAAAAGTCCCTCAGTTTCGTCAAATCCGAACATAAGATTCATGTTTTGCACAGCCTGTCCGGCGGCGCCTTTCAAAAGATTGTCGATAGCGGAAAAGACCATCAGCCTGTTTCCTGCACCGTCAACACGAAAGCCGATATCGACAAAATTGGTATGCACGACATTTTTCAATTCCGGGATAGCGGAAGAAGAGACGCGGACAAAAGGAGATTTGCCATAGGAATTCCGATATGCGCGTTCGATGTCGTCTGATGAGATTCCTTTGGCGAGCGTTGCGTACATACTCGTGTAAATCCCCCTGTTGAGCGGAATCAGATGAGGCACGAACGTGACCGTGATAGGTCTCTTGATGATGGACTGCAGGGTTTCGTTGATCTCGGGAATGTGCTGGTGCTGGCCGACCTTATAGGCCTTCGCCGATTCGTTGACCTCCACAAACGAGAGATCGGTTGATGCGCTGCGTCCTGCTCCGGAGACTCCCGACAGGGAGTTCACAACAATCCCCTCATCCAGGATGAGCTGTTCCTTGAGAAGGGGGAGGAGAGGCAGCAGGGCGCTTGTCGGGTAGCAGCCGGGATTCGCGAGAAGAGAGGTCGTTCGAATTCTGTCGTGATTCCATTCCGGCAAACCATAGACGGCGCTCGCGAGGAGATCAGCCGCTTTGTGAGGCCGGTGGTAGTATCGTTCGTAGGTCGAAGCCTCCCGAAGCCGAAAATCCCCCCCGAGATCGATTATCTTTTTTCCTTTTTGAAGCAGTTCGGGAACAAGGTTCATTGCCTCGCCGGACGGGAGGGCAAGAAACAGCAGGTCGCTCGCGCACGCCATATCCAACGAATATTCATCGTAGATCTTGTCAATTTGACCCGCAAGCCAGGGATAGACATCGGCGACCTTCCGCCCAGCCGATGTATTGGCAAAGAGCCGGTCGATATGAACAGCCGGATGGTGCAGGAGGAGCTTCGTCAGCTCCAGGCCTGAATAACCGGACGCTCCCACAACGGAAACACGGAGAGAATCACTCAACAGCTTTGAACCTCCTCAGACATGTATAATTATACATGAAAGTGCATAAATATGCAAGAGAAATCTTCCGGAGGGCAAAAAAAAGTCCCCGCCGTGGCGGGGACTCGGGTGGAATCTCGGGGGGGGGATTAGAAATAAACTGCCAGCACTAATGCTCCCTGAGCTGCAATTCCAATGGTGCTCGAACTCCCCTGTTTGACGGTCGTCGTAGTGGCGCCGGTTGTGGTCTCAACGTCCTTGAGCGATGACGATGAGAATCCGATCCGGTATTCGCCGGACAGGCTGGCTTCTTTCCACAGGAAAAACTCAAAACCCGCCATTGCATACACGGTGAACGTCGTCGGCGCGTTGTTGTTCTTTACGGTCGTCTGAGCAGGCACGGCTGGGGGGGTAGCCGTCGCAGGATTCTTGCTTTCGGTGCTCGTGGTGGAGAATCCGACTCCACCGCCAAGGTACGGGCTCACCCTGCCCGATCCCATGTGAAGCTCAACCGCACCACCGACGCCGATGGTTGTGTTCGAGGTTTCTCCATCAACGCCAACTTGGCCTGCTCCTGGATTTGCCGGGGTCGTCGTGGCGGCCGATGAGAATTGGAGCACGCCTCGAACGGCCATTGATGAAGACAAATAGTACTTGGCGCCAAATCCACCGCTGAAGTTGTTGGCGGCAAGATTGGACAATCCGCCAAACGTGAACACAAGCGCCTTGGATCCAGCGGTAAGATTCGGCACAACATCCTGGCCGTAGGACACTGAGCCGATCACGAGGATGGCAAGCGCCACGAGAAGGATTTTTTTCATTGATGACTCCTTAAGTAGTGGTTGGGAGGCCTGACACACTTTCCGATGCAAATATACTCTCTCCAATTGAAATCTCCAAACCGGCCCAATGAGTACCGTCACACTCCCGAATGCAGCATTTAAAGGTATTTGGTGTTTATTCTGGGAAGAAGCGCATTTTTTCCCTATTTTAAGAATTCCACAAATCAACGAACGGAAATCAAAACTCATGGGATTTACGTGCGGTATCGTAGGATTGCCGAATGTCGGGAAGTCAACGCTCTTCAATGCCATCACCGCGGCAGGCGCCGAGGCATCGAACTACCCGTTCTGTACCATTGACCCGAATGTCGGCGTCGTAGCCGTGCCTGATCAGAGGATCGACCGTCTGGCAAATATCTATTCTCCCCCGAAAATCGTCCCCACAACGATCGAGTTTGTCGACATTGCGGGCCTTGTCAAAGGAGCAAGCAAGGGTGAAGGCCTTGGTAACCAATTTCTTTCGCACATACGGGATGTCGATGCGATCGCGCATGTCGTTCGCTGTTTCGACGATCCAAATGTGGTTCACGTCGACGGAAGCGTCGATCCAAAACGCGATATCGAAATCATTGAAGCGGAGCTCATCCTGAAGGATCTTGACACCGTCGAGAAGAAGTCAGCCGACGCGGAACGGAGATCAAAAACAGGGGACAAGAAGGTACGCGCCGAAGCGGATTTCTATAAATCCGTAAACGATCATTTGCTGTCCGGCCGCCTTGCCAGATATTCTTCTGTCCGCACGGACGATGAGAAACTCTGGATGCGCGATCTCCACCTGTTGACCCGTAAGCCCGTCATGTATGTGTGCAACGTGCACGAGAAGGAAATTCTGAAGGAAAACCCTTATGTGCAGCAAGTCCGTGACATTGCCGCAAAAGAGGGTGCTGTCGTTGTGGTTATTTCAGCCGCTGTGGAGGCCGAGGTGGCTGAGCTCCCCGAAAGCGAGCATCACGCCTTTCTCGAAGGATTGGGACTCAAAGAGTCGGGACTTGATCAGGTTATTCGGCGGGGCTACGACTTGCTGCATCTCGTGACGTTCTTCACGGCCGGGCCGAAAGAGGTGCATGCATGGACAGTGGAACGGGGCGCACTTGCTCCGCATGCAGCGGGAGCGATTCACTCCGATTTCGAGCGCGGCTTTATCCGCGCTGAAATCATGAAGTTCACCGACCTTGATCGTCTCGGATCAGAAGCTGCGGTAAAGGAGAAGGGACTGCTCCACGTCGAGGGACGTGAATATCCGGTCGAAGACGGCGACGTGATTTACTTCAGGTTCAATGTTTAGCGGTTGGTCGGGAGCTGTATAGACAAGGAGCCGGACAAACATGATGGTCGGGAGCTCAACTCCCGACCATCCGCAGGCCATACATCACAGCTTCGGTGCTTTTCCCAATACCTCTTCGATCGTCATGTTCTGAATCGGACCGAGGTTCAGACTCTTAATCCCCTTCTCAACGGTTTTCCGATCACCCACCACAACGACCACCATTTTTGCCGGATCAATATATGTCTTCGCAACCCTCTGCACATCCTCTTTTGTTACGGCAAAGACTTTTCCGACATAGGTATTGAAATAGTCCTCGGGAAGGTTGTACGCGACCATATCCCCGAGCATTCCAGCGATCTGCGCAACCGATTCGAAACTGTCCGGATATCCAAGAGCAACATAATTCTTTGCGCGGGCCAATTCATCGTCAGGAATTGCCTGAAGGATGCCGTTCAGCTCTTTCATGAACTCTGTCAGTGCTTTGTCCGTCACATCGGTTTGAACGGCAGAGGAAGCCACAAAGGGTCCCGGAAGGGGCCTCATGTCGAAATAGGATCCGGCGCCATAGGAGTAGCCGTGCGTTTCCCGGAGATTCTGATTCAGCCGGGAAGAAAAAGACCCTCCGAGAATGGTATTCATCACAATGAGCGGAAAATAGTCTGCGGTCAGACGCGTCACTCCAATGCGGCCGATTCGGATTTCAGATTGTGCCGCCCCCGGTTTATCAACAAGATAGACAACACGCTTTTCCACCTGAGCTGCATCGGGCCAGTTCACGGTCGCCGTCGTGCCGCCCGCCCACGATGCAAAGGCAGATGCAAGAGACTTTTCGATTGACGATCGCGTCACATCGCCGACCACAATGAGAGTCGCATTGTTCGGATTGTAGTAGGTCTTGTGGAATCTCTGGAGATCTCCCACGCGAAATCCTCTTATGGACTTCTCGTTCCCCGCGGAAGGGATACCGTACGGATGCCTTGATCCGTAGAGCGCCTGGCTGAATTCCACCGAAGCAATAACCCCCGGCTGGTCGTGCCATTGGGCGAGAGTCGTGAGACGCTCCTTTCTCAGCCGGTCCAATTCTTCTTTTGGAAACGTCGGCCTCACGACAATATCAGCCATCAGGGCCAATGCCGCGTCCATCTTTGAAACCGGCGCATGGAGATTGACGCCGCTGGTATGCTGACCGGACCAGGATGAAATGCGGGCCCCCAGGAAATCGATCGCGTCCGCCAATTCCAACGCCGTGCGTGTCCCAGCCCCTTCATCCATCATGGCCGCGGTGAGACTTGCAAGGCCGGATTGATCCTTGGGATCCATGGCACTGCCCGTATTCAACAGCAGATTTACCTGCACCACGGGGACGCTGTGTTTTTCCATGAGTACAACCGTCAATCCGTTGGAAAGCTTGAATCTCTGAAGAGCCGGGAGCTTAAGAGAGGCCGGCTGCCCGAGCTCAGGCGGTTTGCTGCGATCCGGCTTTTGTGCGAACAGCGGAAGCCCTACCAGAAACGAGAGGAAGACAACAAGGAATCTGCGACTGATGCCCGTTCTTTGATATTTCATGGCTTCACCTCCTTACTTCCCTGCGCGGCAAGTTCTTTCTGCCCCTGCGGAACCACGCTCAACACCACCCGTGCGCCGCGCGGAAGAAATGTGACGGCCGCCGCCTGGATGTCGCGCGGCTCGAGCGCCTTGTAACGTGAAAGGTCTTCATTGAAGTAGTCGGGGTTTCCGGTACGGGTGTAGTAATTGTTGAGTTGGTCTGCTTTTCCGCCCGCGGTCTCGAGACCATCAAGGAATCCCGCCTCGTATTGGTTCACAACCCGCTCCACTTCACGTCCAGCCGGCGTCTCTGCCTTGACGCGCTCGATTTCCTCCATGATGACGGATTCTATTTCGGCCAGAGTGTGTCCTGCCCGTGCCGTTGCAATGATCCAAAAGGACGAGGAGAGAGACGCCGATGACTGAAACGCCGACACATCCTGTGCAATCTGCATGTCATAGACGAGGCGCTTGTACAGCCTCGAGTTCTTGCCTCCCGCAAGCACATTTGCGAGGACATCCATCTCCGCGTCTCCCGGGGCAAAGAGAGGCGGTGTGAGCCACGCCATGTAGAGCCGCGGCAGCTGAACGCGGTCCTCGAACATCAGCCTTTTTTCTTCCGTCAGGGCTGCGGCCGGCGGATCCGCAGGCGGCACGGGGTTACCGGCCGGAATTTCCATGAACCACTTCTCTGCCATCAACTTTGCAGAAGCCGGATCAATATCTCCTGCGATAACGATGCTGGCGTTGTTGGGCACATAGTACGTCTTGAAGAAATGAACAACATCATCGTAGCTCGCGGCGGAAAGATCTTCCATCGATCCGATTGTCGGCCATGAGTACGGATGTTCCGGAGAGTATAAACTCCGCGACATGACGATCCATACCATGCCATAGGGTTGGTTCTCGTAGCGCTGTCTCCGTTCATTCTTCACAACGTCCCTCTGGCCGTCGACCTTTTCGGGAGACATCGCATTCAAGAGGTACCCAAGGCGGTCCGATTCCAAAAAGAGGGCGAGTTCGAGCGCGTTGCCCGGAAGATTCTCATAGTAATTCGTGCGATCCGTGTTTGTGGACCCGTTGTTGTCCCCGCCTGCGGCTTCGAGCCATTCGTCGAATTTTCCTTCCGGAACATTCCCCGAACCCTCGAACATGATGTGCTCAAACAAATGAGCAAACCCTGTCCGGCCGGGGAGTTCGCGGCCCGATCCCACATGATACCACACATTCACCGTTACACGGGGAATCGAATGATCCTCATGGAGAATCACCGTAAGACCGTTCGGCAACACAAAACGAGTATACGGGACCTTCAATGTTCCCTGCTGAGCCGCCAAAGGGGCCCAGAGGAACATGATGAACAAGAGCAGTCGTTTCATTGTCGTCTCTCTGTTGTGACCTGTTTCTACGTAATTTCCTGTCTTCGTGTTACATGGTGTGCCGAAATACTTCACCGCATCATCCGATCTTCATTCCTTTTCTTTCTTTTCCGGTTTCCAGTCTATGTTCAGCGGCTTCTGCTCGGGAAACATCTTGAGCTCCGCCGATTCGACGGTCTTCTGGAATGCCGGCACATCTTCGGCAAAGGCCTTGTTGAACTCCTGCAGAGCGGACTCAAGAAGCGCTTCCGCCTGCTTGAGGTTGGTCAGCTGCGTGCTCGTTGGTGCATCGAGAGAGGATCGGAGAGATCCCATGACCGATCCGAGTCTGGACGAAACCGTGTTCGGATTCCTGGTGATTCCCTGCATGCGGTTTGGCTCATCAATGAACCGATCGGCCACGCCTGAGAGTTTCCTGCGAAGCTTCTCTGCTTCGGCGCGAATCGCCTTCGCGGGATCATCGGAACGTCCCTGGGCCTGGGCAAGAACCGTACTGATGGTTTTCCGATAAGCCACAATCCGATCAACCGCTTCCGCGGCAACCTCGAGCCGCTGCATGACCTTTTTCATCAGATCGTACTTGGCCTGGCGGTCGCTCTGTGCAACCGATGTACGGGGATCAGCCAGGACTTCCACTGTCGAAGAGGCCTCGACCTTTCCTGCCTTCACACGAATCGTGTACTTTCCCGGCAAAACTTCAGGGCCCTGGGGTGTGAACCGTTCCTCTACCGGACGTTCAAGCCGCGGCGTCTTTCCCCCGTCTTCCCGAAGATTCCAGACAACGCGGTTTATTCCCTTTTCAGCGCGTCCATCGAACTTCCTGATTACTTTTCCCGAAGCGTCAAGAACTTCGAAGCTGACCTTCGCGCTATCCCGCCGTCGGGCGCTCTGATTTGAATCGCCCTCCGTCTGCTCTCGCGTACTCCTGCCGACAAGCGAATCTTTCGGGATATTCAAAGAGTAGGTAATCAATGCACCGTATGATTTCTGTTCACCCCTGAACATTGCGTCCGCGGGAAAGTGATATCCGTTCATCGCGCGCACCTGGTGTTGATAGGCCGGAGGAATTTCAAACAGGTGAAGCGGTTTTCCGAGAACCTCCTTTGATACGGTGCGCAGGGGGTTGATGTCATCGAGAACATATGCCGCTCGTCCGTGTGTGCCGATCACCAGATCATGATCCCTGGGATGGATCATCATGGCCATGGCTGAAACCGTGGGGAACCCATGAGTCCACTTCGTCCAGTTTGTCCCTCCGTCAAAACTCACCCACAGTCCGAATTCAGTCCCAAGGAAAAGCAGATCCTTCTTTACCGGATCCTCTTCAAGTACCAACGCGTATCCCCACAGTCCGCTCTTGCCGACCGGATTATTCTTCGTCAGGCTCGTCCATGATCGTCCGTGATCCGTGGTTTTGAAAACGTATGTTGTCCAGTTGCTCCGGCGATGATCGTCAAAGACCACATACGCAGTCCCCGCATCGAATTTTGACGCCTCAATGTGAGGAACCCAGGTTGCGGCCGGAACCCCGGGAATGTTTTTTACGGTGTTTGTCCACGTCTTTCCTCCGTCACGCGTCATCTGCACATTTCCGTCGTCGGTTCCCACCCAAAGAACCTCTTGCTGCACGGGGCTCGGAGCGATGGTCATGATCGTTGTATGATTCTCTGCCGCAGTGACGTCTTTTGTCAGCCCACCGCTCTCATTCTGTTTTTGTTTTGTCGAATCGTTGGTCGTCAGATCGGGACTGATGATCTCCCAACTCTCGCCGCGGTTGGTACTGCGGTGAAGAAACTGACTCCCGTAGTAGATCGTTTTTGCGTTAAAAGGATCCGCCGCAATGCCGGCGTTCCAGTTGAACCTGAGGTCGACACCGTCGGGGGCCCACGGACGAATATCCCGCCTTTCGCCCGTCACCCAGTTGAACCGGATCAGATTTCCTCCCTGCGACATGGCATACCCGTAAGAGGGGTCTGACGCATCGACGAGCGTTGCAAATCCATCACCGAATCCCACCTCGTTCCAGTGCCAGTTTCGGATACCGCTGTTTTCCCACACATCACTTGGACCTCTCCACGAACCATTATCCTGCATGCCGCCGTAAATATTGTAGGGTATCTGATTGTCTACGTTGATATGATAGAATTGAGCGAGGGGAAGATTGTCAATGAACCGCCACGTGCGTCCATAATCCCGGCTGATCGCAACTCCCCCGTCATTCCCGTCAATGAGAAAGCTTCCGTCGTTCGGGTGGATCCAAAGTGCATGGTGATCGGAATGAACGCCTCTGGCGAGCGTCGAAAAGGACTTCCCTCCGTCATTACTCACCTGAAAGTTGGAATGGAGGCTGTAAAGCCGATTCTCATTCTGCGGGTCGATCCTGATGTCTGCATAATAGAACGGCCGCGGCGCAATATTGGGAGAGTCGTTAATGACGGTCCATGTTTTTCCGCCGTCATTTGAGCGGCAGAGTGAATTTTTGGTCGCCTCAATCAACGCGTAAACGACGTCAGAATTGTTTTTTGCTACGGCAACTCCGATGCGCCCGAGTTCACCTTTTGGAATTCCGTCGGTTTCGGTGACCCGCTTCCATGTTTCCCCGCCGTCATAGGTCACATACAGTCCGCTTCCTGAGCCGCCGGATTTGAAGAACCATGGCCACCGACGATACTCCCACGTGGCGGCAAAGAGCTTGTTGGGGTTGGACGGATCCATCACCAAATCTGCACACCCGGTTTTCTCGTTGACGTACAGAATCTTCTTCCAGGATTTTCCGCCGTCCGTTGTACGATAGACTCCGCGATCAGGGTTCTCTCCCCACATTTGACCCATGGCGGCTGCATAGGCAATTTCAGGATTCGAAGGATGAAGGATAATCTTGTGAATGCGTTCCGTCTTTTCCAGGCCGACGGCGGTCCACGTTTCGCCGCCGTCTAGACTCTTGTATGCGCCGTTGCCAACGCTGGCGCTGTTACGCGGATTCCCTTCGCCGGTACCGAGCCAAACGATCGATGGATTTTGTTGAAACACCGCTACCGCTCCGATTGCAGCAACCGGTTGTGTATCGAAAAGCGGCCTCCATGTCATGCCGCCGTTTACGGTTTTCCAGACTCCGCCGGTCGCTGCTCCGACGAAGATGATGTCGGGATTGGCTGTGACCGCAACGATATCGGCAATTCGTCCGCTCATTCCTGCCGGACCGATGCTGCGGGCCTGCATGCCGGAAAGCAGCGATCCGTCTATTTGACCCAACGCCGTTGTAACTGAGAAAGTGATGAGACAAGCCAAGTAAGCCAAAGGAAAGCGGTGGAGTTTTTTCATGAGAGCCTCAGATTGTTTCACAGCGGGATGCCGGGCCGCGGAATCATGAGCGTGATATCAAGCGGAAAGCCGTGAGGGGCAGAATATCCATTTCTGTCAGAAAAGTCAATACTCAGAGTGAAGACGCCGCTCTTGGATCAAAGTATGCTGATTCTTGATTTCCGCTCATTTCTTGTTATCTTGCGGTGCCTTTTATCATGCCCGGTTCAATTCTCAAACCACCGCGACTGCGCAAGGGTGACACCATCGGTCTCGTTTCCCCGGCCAGCCCACCCTCTTCATCTGAAAAGATAGAAAAATCCGTCCGATACCTCGAAGGCCTTGGTTACCGGGTGATTGTGGGAACGCATGCCATGGACCAGAACGGATACCTCGCCGGCAGCGATCAGCATCGGGCCGAGGATTTCAACAAGATGATTCGGGATAAGAGCGTCAAAGCAGTTATTGCCGTGCGGGGCGGGTACGGGACTCCGCGCCTCCTGCCGCTCATTGATTATTCAGCAGTCAAAAAGAATCCCAAGATCATTGTCGGATACAGCGACCTGACGGCACTTCAGCTTGCCCTGTTCCGGAAGACAGGACTCGTGACATACTCGGGGCCGATGGCCGCAGTGGAGATGTGGAATTCCATCGATCCTTACACTGAAGAGCACTTTTGGAGGATTCTGACCTCTGCGTCGGCTCCCGGGGTGTTGCCCCCTCCTCCCGATTCCCCTCCTGTCATTCATCATCCTGCGAAAATCACGGGGAGGATCTTGGGCGGAAATCTTTCGCTCCTCATCTCACTTCTCTCGACACCTTATTCCCCTCAATACAAAGGGGCGCTGCTTCTTCTTGAAGAGGTCGATGAGGCACCTCACCGTGTCGACAGAATGCTGACGCAGCTGTTCAACGCCGGAATTCTCAAGAGCATCAACGGACTTCTTTTCGGCCAATTCACCGACTGCAATCCGGCCGATCCGTCGAAGCCATTCCTCTCGACCGATCAGGTCCTCGCCGATGCTGTCGCCAGGCTTCCGATTCCCGTTCTCACCAACCTTCGTTACGGTCACATACCAAAGAAGCTTACCATCCCGATCGGTGTTCGGGCATGTTTGTTTCCCGACGGCCGATTTGACATACTCGAATCGCCTGTGCGCTAGAGGTCGGAGCAGCCGGAGGGGTGTAATGGCCCTAATTCATTGACATTTCAACAACTTATCGCTACATTTACTCTCGCTGGGTACATGTCTTTTTGAAATCCCCTCATGAATATTGCCGTTTTCGCATCGGGACGCGGCTCCAACTTCCAGGCAATCCTCGATTCTATTCAACTGCATGTGCTCTCGGCCCGCGTTTGCGTTCTTATCAGCAATAATTCCACCGCGGGCGCGTTGGACATTGCGCGGGGGAATAACGTTCCGGCATTCCATCTCAGTTCTCGTCACTTCCCCTCTGAATCTGAGTTTGTCACGCAGGTCTTGAAGGTACTTGACGACCACAAGGCCGACTTCATCTCTCTCGCGGGTTACATGAAGAAACTCCCGCCGGAAATTATTCATCGTTTCCGTCATCGCATTGCCAATGTTCATCCCGCCCTCTTGCCTGCATTCGGAGGCGTGGGAATGTATGGCATCAAGGTCCATGAAGCCGTTATCGCTTCGGGCTGCAAGGTCTCGGGCGCAACGGTGCATCTGGTCGATGAGGAATACGACCGCGGACCCATCGTTTTCCAAAAGACGGTCCCGGTCAAAGCGGACGACACGCCGGAGACTCTTGCCGCAAGGGTTCTCGCGGTTGAACACGAGATCTACCCGTTTACGCTCGACGCGTTTGCAAAGGGAAAAGTGAGAATCGAAGGACAGAAAGCCTGGATACAATCGTAATGTCAACCGCAACGCAAAAGACTTTGCTTCCTGTGCGACGTGCTCTCCTCAGTGTCTCCGATAAGCGCGGAATCGTCGAATTTGCCAAAGGTCTTAAGAGGCACGGCGTGGAAATCATCTCCACCGGCGGCACGGCAAAAACCCTGCGCGAGTCAGGTGTACCGGTGACATCCGTTTCCGACGTCACAGGATTCCCCGAAATTCTGAACGGCCGCGTAAAGACACTCCATCCCGCGATTCATGCTGGCCTTCTGGCAGTGCTCGATAATCCGGAGCACATGAAACAGCTCCGCGAGCATCACATTGATCCGATCGATCTCGTTGTCGTCAACCTCTATCCATTCCAGACGACGGTCGCAAAACCCGGCGTCACGCTGGAGGAAGCGATTGAGAACATCGACATCGGCGGACCGACGCTTGTTCGGGCATCCGCAAAAAATTACCGACACACGGCGGTTGTGGTGAACCCGGACCATTACGCGGAAGTTTTGAAGGAGATGAACGAGAACGGCGGAGCCGTGGGGGAATCGCTGCGTTACACTCTCGCATGCGAAGCATTCCGACACACCGCCCAGTACGATACTGCAATCGCATCGTATCTTTCCCCGCAGAAAAACACGGGATTGCCGGACACGCTGGTCATCGCGGAGCAGCGGTCGTTCGCACTCCGTTACGGCGAGAATCCCCATCAGCCGGCCGCATTCTACGGTTCTCTCGACAAAGCATTCGAGAAACTTCACGGCAAGGAACTTTCCTTCAACAACATCCTCGATGCATACGCCGCGGTGAACATCGCCGCCGACTTTGATGAGCCGACCGCCGTTATCGTCAAGCACAACAACCCATGCGGCGCTGCGACGGGTGCAAGCTTAAGCGAAGCGTACACGAAGGCGCTCGCCACGGACAGCAAGTCCGCTTTCGGCGGTATCGTTGCCTTCAATCAGCCCGTCGACGAGAGCGCAGCCGAATTGTTGAATGCCATTTTCCTTGAGGTGATCATTGCTCCGGATTTCTCCGATGCGGCTCTTGCCGCTCTCAAGAAGAAAAAGGACCGCAGGCTCCTGAAACTCAAGGCCGCGCGGGGC